>Ga0163148_10001529_pt1 | contig 29858 bp, 22 predicted proteins | sample OliLakLV19MP7P2_FD_148606 | JGI IMG/M metagenome (GOLD analysis project Ga0163148, IMG submission 148606) | Freshwater microbial mat bacterial communities from Lake Vanda, McMurdo Dry Valleys, Antarctica- Oligotrophic Lake LV.19.MP7.P2 | ecosystem: Environmental > Aquatic > Freshwater > Lake >... | reverse complement strand
GTTGATGTTGTGAATACACCAACTGAAAAACACATAGGTAGATTTAAAGTAACTACGAACAAAAATAAATTTGAAGTAGGACGATTGAACTTAATTGTTTTTGATTTCGATAAAGCAGATATAACTTCACAAAACCAACAAATGCTTAAAGATTTTTTAACAATTGCTATTTCGCCAAGCTCTATAACAAAAGTAACTGGCTCTACCGACAAATTGGGCAATGAAGACCACAATGTGGATCTTTCCAATAGAAGAGCAGAAGCTGTGCGAGATTTTATTTTGAACTTAAATCCAGAATTCAAATTTAGCGATGTGCAGGGAATTGGTTCTTCGAAATTAAACTATGACAATGCTACACCTGAGGGCAGATTTTATTGCAGAACAGTGCTTATAGAAGTGCAAACTCCTATTGGAGATAAATAAGCTATTTAATGAATTTAGTTTAATTATGTTACAAAATAATTAAAAAACAATTTTCCATTTCAAATACTCTTTCTTATATTGCGAAGTATAACTAATTGGTTTTTATAGAAATGGAAAATATTCAAACTGCTCCAGAAAGATCTCAATTAAGCTTGTGGGTGCAAGCGGTTCGACCATTCTCTTTTACAGCCTCCTTAATCCCAATTTTGCTAGGTATGGCATTGGCTATTTTAGAGCCAAATGCTCGAATACTTTGGGGTTTATTTCCAATTGTTGTGATTGGCGGGATACTTTTGCAAGCAGGAACTAATTTAGTTTCTGAATACTACGATTTGCACAAGGGAGTGGACAGAATAGAAACTCTTGGCTCAAGCAGAGTGTTAGTGGAAAAACTAATTGACCCTCGAAGTGTTTTAAAAGCTGGATTATATTGTTTTGCTACCGCATTCTTGCTAGGTTTAATTTTAGTAGAATTTCGTGGAGTACCTATATTTATTCTAGGTATAATTGGTATTTTAGGTGGAATGTTCTATACCGGCAAACCAGTTGGATATAAATATTTGGCATTGGGTGACATTTTTGTGTTTTTCTTAATGGGGCCGCTTATGGTGATTGGTAGTTATTTCTCATTGACAGGGCTTTTTAGTTGGAAGATATTTCAAATATCAATTCCAATAGGTTTATTAGTAACTGCTATTATGCACGCAAACAACATTAGAGACATTAAACACGATTCACTTGCGAATGTGAGAACTATAGCAAGCGTGGTAGGGATTAAAACAGCTAAAATTTATTATTACGCATTGAAATTATGTGCATTTGCTTCTATTTTAGTACTTTATGTAATAGGCACACTTGAAGTATGGTCGCTAATAGTATTTATTTCAATCATACCAGCTATTGCCAATATGAAAGAAATATCGAAAGCAGAGGTAGCTAACCCAGAAAAAGTAATGATTATTGATGTGAAAACTGCCCAACACCACATGCTCTTCGGTTTATTACTGATAGTAGGTTTGATATTGTCGAAGTTTTTTTAAAGTGGATGGGTGTTAAATTTGCTTGAAGTAGTTGCAAAAATATGACTAAATCAACTTAATCCTATTTTTTTTGAAACAAAATAAACTTTTTTCTTGTATAGTATATGAAAATAGTTCTTACATTTTATTTTATTTTATTTTATTTTATTTTATTTTCGTATTACCAACTAAGGTAATTTAATTGTAAAGTCAAGATAAGCTACACATTATTATGTCCACTTAGGTGTATTTACTCAATAAATTATTGATGAATAATATTATTTGAGATGATATCACATTGAAGAAAACAGCAAGAAAGAACAACATTAATGGCAGGTAAATTGCAAAAAATAGCTAGAATTATGTAACGTGATTGCTTATGAATAGAGTATATTGTTTTAATTAATCATGGACAAAAAATAAAAGATGATAAACAAAACACAATTAGAAAAATTAGCAGCGGAGAAAAACACTCCTTGCGTAAGTATTTCATTAAATACACATAGAACATTCCCTCAAAATGCACAAGACGATTTAGTGCTTAAAAATCTACTTAAAGAAGCAGAAGATAGAGTTATAGAGGAGTATGGTAAAAAGACAACACACGATTTATTGGAAAAGATTACGAAAGCATCAAGTGAAATAGATAAAAATTATAACTTAGATAGTTTACATATCTTTATTTCTAATGACACTTTTGAAATTATAAAATCTGAGTTGCCTGTAACTACAAACAAGGTTTATATTTCAGAAAAATTTGCATTAAGACCAATTATTAAGGAATATAACAGAATTGAAGAATATCTGATACTGCTTTTATCTCAAGGTGGTGTAAAACTATACAATGCAATTAATGGTAGCATAACAAATGAAATTAGAAATGAAGATTTTCCATTTAGTGAAATGTTACGCTCTGTGTCTGAGCCTGAAAAGCTAACCGATTCAAAGCTTTTAGATAACATTGTGCGTGATTATTTGCATAAAGTGGATAAAGCAATTGTGAAAATTCACAATCTTTTGAATTTGCAATGTATAGTAATTTGCACTGGGGACAATTATAGCAGACTATTACAAGTTGCTTCCAAACCAAGTATATATTTTGGTTATGCTCCACTTGACTATAACCATAGTAAAACAGATGACATTTCTAAAATTAGTTGGGAAATTATCAAAGAAATGCAACATAAAAGAAGAGCAGATGCAATCAATGAAATGTTAGAGGCTGTAGGCAAAGGGAATGTATATACTGATTTACAAGAAATTTATACTTCAGCAATCGACGGCAATGGCGATTTACTAATTATTCACGAAGAATTTTCTCAACCCGTTTTAATGACTGGTGAAAGAACCTTTGATTTGATTACCGATCCCACTTTAACAAATGCAATAGACGATATTACAAGTAATATTGTTTGGGAAGTATTATCCAAAAAAGGTAGAGTTGTATTTACCTCACAGGATAAAATTAAAGAACTTGGCAATATTGTTCTTAAAGCAAGATACTAATAAAACATAATTATTTGCGGAGATTGCTGCAAATTTATATTAGGTTAGTAATGGCAACATCACAAATCTGCTAAACACTTGTTTGTGTTATTAACTAATTGAATTTACAGCATCACAACCGTAACTCCAGCCCCACCTTCCACTAATTCTCCATCACGGAAGTTTATTGATTGGTGGTGGTATCTTAAGTAGTTTTGAATTGCCACTCGCAAAGCTCCAGTACCTTTGCCGTGAACTATCGTAAGCATTGGGACATTGCCAAGAATAGCTTCATTTATGAAATTATCTATTAGCTGGATTGATTCTTCAGCTCTCATTCCACGAATGTCTATTCGGCTGGCTGCATCGAATTTAATATTATTGATTGCTTCTTTTTGAGCTACTTTTTTAACTATTTTCTCAGGTGCTGAGTAAACTAATTTACTTAATTTTACTTTAAATTTAAGCCCATTAAATTCTACTTGAGCAGTCTTGGAAGCATTATCTATTTCAATTATAACCCCTATAGAAGAACTATCGTCCATAGTAACTGAATCGCCAATTTCGAGTTTTTCTTTCTTTAATTTCTGTTCAGATTTTGGTAAAGCATCTTCGATTTCTTGCACTTGTGCTTCTATTGAAGATTTCTCAGTTTCAAATTCTTTCCTTATGTCCGATACTGTTCTTTTTTCTTCTTTTATTTCTCGAATAGTATTTTCAATTAATTTATTCGCATTTTTTACTATGTCGAGTGCTTCTACTTTTGCTTTATCTACAAATTCTTTGCGTTTCTCTTTTATTTCCGCAAGTTTATTTTCATATTCTTTTTTATTTCGTTCCGCCTCCAATTTTAATCTATCTAATTCAAGTTTGCTTTCCTGAGCTTCATTGCGGAATTTAGTAAGTTGTTTGATAGATTCTTCAATTTCGTTGGACTTGTCGCCAATATATCCATTGGCTCTTTGCAATACATTTGCAGGCAGTCCCACACTTTTCGCCAAATGGAATGCATAAGAATTACCAGGCACACCAGCTAAAAATTTATAGCTTGGTTTTAAGTTTTTCTCATCGAATTCAAGAGAAGCATTTTCTATTTTACTATTATTCAAAGCATAAGTTTTAAGTGATGATTGATGGGTAGTAATAATAAAAAATAACTTATACTCTAGGAATGTATCCATTATGCCAGCAGCCAATGCAGATCCTTCGCCTGGGTCGGTGCCAGAGCAAATTTCGTCCACAAGCACCAAAGTATTACTATCGGAATTAGATAGTATGTTTTTTAATTGATTAATTTGCGAGCTGAAAGTAGATAAATTATTTTCGATAGATTGGTGATCGCCAATTGAAGAAAAAATATTGAGTAATCGGCTACTGCAAAAGCCAAGTGGAAAAAGTCCACTCAAAGCCAAAGCCAAATTTAATCCTACACTTTTAAGAGCAACGGTTTTCCCACCTGCATTTGGGCCAGAAATTAATACACCATATTTATCTTTGCCAAATGCCAAAGTAATTGGCATCACTTTCTTTCTTCCTAAGGAATGTACAAGGATTGGATGATAAACTTTTTCAAGTTGTAATTCTTCATTCACACCTATTTTGGGTTTTACACCACCAAACTCTAAAGCATATTTAGCTTTACCAAAAACAGATTCAATATGAGCAGCAATTTCAATTGCTTCAAGAAATCGCTCTGCTTCATCGCCAACTTCCTGAGTTAAACTAGTGAGTATGCGATGCACTTCTCTCAATTCTTCGTTTTGCAATATTGAGAGATTGTTGTTCATTTCAATTATTTCAGTTGGCTCAATATAAACTGTAGAGCCAGTATTTGAAATCCCGTGGATTATCCCAGAAATTTTACGTTTGTTCGATGCTTTAATTGGCAACACAAAACGACCCTCACGCATTGACACAAAGTCATCTTGGGCGTAATCGTCTTCTACATTTTGTTTAAGAATTTTTTCCAAACGCAAACGCAAACGTCCTCCGTGTTCACGAATTTCTCTACGAATGCGAGCTAATTCTTTTGAAGCTGAATCTTTAACTTCGCCCGAATAATCAATTGCATCTTCAATATGCTTTTCTAATATTCTGTTGTCGTGAAGATTTTGAGCTATCGAATAAATATACTTATAGACTTCTCTTTTCTGTACAAAAAATGATTTTAACAAACGAAAAATTCTAATTGAATCCTTTACATTTAGCAACTCGCCAGTGTTCATTGTCGCATTTTGGATTTTACTTTTATGGAGTTTAGTCCTAATGTCAGTCAATCCATCGAAGTTAATTGGTTCCTCTTGAGTAATCACTCGAATAGTTTCATCAATTAAGCTATGTTCTTGATTTAGCCATTCATAGCTATCGGAAATAGTAGATTGGAGAATAAGCGTTTTGCCCAAATCAGTATGGCAGAAAGCAGCCACTTTATCCAAAACTGTATAAAATTCTAGCTCTTTTAGAGATTCTAATTGTAGTTGTTCTTTAGAAAGTTCGTTTTTAATCATAAGGGAATTAACCAATACCTAGCATTTCTTTCACAATTTTTTGAATTAAGTTGCCATCGGCTTTGCCAGCCAATTCTTTCATAGTTGGACCCATCACTTTTCCTAAAGCTGAAGGACCGCTTACTCCAGCAGCTTCCATATTTTTCTTGACAACTTCTTTGATTTCGTCCTCAGTCAATTGTTTTGGCATATATTCCATAATAATAGCCAATTCAGTTTTCTCTTTGTCAGCTTCTACTTGTCTGCCAGCATTTTGGTAAATTTCGATAGAATCCTTTCTTTTTTTGGCAAGTGAATTTAGAAGCTTGATTTCATCTGCATCTTCCATATCTCTGCCAATACCGCTTTTGTTGAATTCGAGTATAGCAGCACGAATAGAGCGAAGAGTTTCCAAACGTAATTTTTCGCCAGCTTTCATCGCTGTTTTCACATCATCACTGATTAATTGCTCTAAAGCCATTTTAATTTCCTTGGATTAATTTAACAAATAAACACGAAATTAAGCATTTTTATTGGGTACTTGTTAGATTCTTGAAATATTATTTTAAATTAAATTTGTAACAAACTATAGATAATATCTTTTAGAATTCATTTTGTCAAAATTGATGGAATAGTATTGAAATAAAGAGAGTTAAGTGTAGAAATTAGAAAAAAAAATATAAAAGTTATTGAAATTATTTTGTTAATTTGGATTAAACAAACAAAACAAAAAAGAACAAATGAAGAATTATTTAAACTCAATATTATTGATTGGCAGTCTTAATATTAACGTTGGGCTTAACATCGTGTTAAAAAGCAACTGAGCCTATTACCAGTGCTAAAACTCAATCTTCGGTAGATAATGCTATGATAGATGGGGAATTTTCAGTAATATTCTCAATGGCAAGTTCGCAAGGCGATGTAACAAATAGTAGTGAAGCTGAAAAAAAAGTAAATGGAATAGCTGGAAATAAAGATAAATCGGACTTATTGCCAAGCTGTGCAACTGTAACTATAGATTCAATAGCCAAAGAAATTATGATTGATTTCGGAAGTCAAAATTGCCTTTGTAATGATGGACTTTATCGCCGAGGCAAAATTAAAATGAAATTGACTGGGGTTTGGAAAGAAATTGGCTCTAGTTTTTCGATTTCAGTGATTGACTATTACGTGCAAAATATGAAAGTAACAGGCACTAAAACAGTTTCGATTTTATCGAGTGGTTCGTTTAGTATTGCAGTAGTTGATGCTTCGATAGTTACTCCAACAGGTACAATAAGCTGGAATGCAAACCGAACAATTACACAAATAAATGGATTCCAACCCAAACAAACCTTACAGATGATGAATTTGAAATAATAGGAAGTTCAAGCGGTATTAATAGAGAAGGTGTAGGTTATTCCGTAGTAATATCAAATAGCAATCCACTTTTGAAACGAATTAGTTGCACTCAAAAAGACTTTGTTTCTGGCGAAGTTACAATTAAAAACGACAAAGGCGACACACTAATCGTAAACTACGACCCTGATAACAACAAAAGTTGCAATAAAAATGCAATTGTTACCATCAATGGTAAAACGTATAATATTAGATTGAGATAGTGTGATTTTTGAAAAATCAGATACAGTGCAGTAATATAATTAAGTAATGATGCCTAAAAGAAGAAATATTCTTTTAGGCATTTTATTTGAATGAAATATTAGGTATAACGTTATAAATTATAATATAATCGTTATTGTATAGAAAATATATCTCATTAACTTTTTTATTTATCTTATAAAAAATACCTAAGCCACAAGAGGGATTTCTTTTATATATGTACTTTTATCAATATTGACTTCAGTTCAAGCTTTACAAGGTAAACCACTGATTAAATATAGTAGCTAAAACAATGAAATATTTAAAAAGTTATGACTTTTAAATAAAAAAACCACTTATGCTATAAAGACTTTTACATCCCAAAATAAAATGCAAAACTTCTAAATCTAAAGAAATAATGCAAATATACTAAGTGCTCCCGACAGGGATCGAACCTGTGGCCCCAAGTTTAGGAAACTTGTGCTCTATCCAACTGAGCTACGGAAGCTTTATTCTGTTTTGTTCTTTTTTAGTTGGCTAAACTACGAAGCTATATTGTAAAATGCAAATTGTAATTTCAACTTATTTCTATACCTATAACCATCACATCGTCTGTCTGGTCGTTTGTGCCTTTCCAATTTAAAAATGAATCTTTTGTTTTCTGACGCTGATTATTCATTGAATAATCAAATGTATTTGCCAATAAATTCTTGAAATTCTTGGACATAAATTTCTTGTAATAATTGCCGCCTAATTGGTCTGTAATTCCATCTGAATATAAGTATAGTCTTGTTTTACCTTGCACTGTCATTGATTCACACCCATAGCTTTCAGAATTAATTTTCGAAGCTGATAGCATTTGTTTTGACCCAATCATCTCTTTATAAATATTATTCTCAGTTACTACTAGTAAGTTTCTTTTCGCACCAGAAAATTGTATAGTATTGGTTGTAGTACATACTCGTATTAAAGAAATATCCATTCCATCATTTACTTTTTTGTTTTGATTTTCTGAATAGAATGTATCGTATAGCTTGTGGCATAAATCATTCAATATATTATCAGTTTCTAATACATTATTTTCGATAATAATTTGATTGATTAATGAACTACCTAAAATTGTCATAAATGCACCAGGTACTCCGTGTCCAGTGCAATCTGCCACTGCTATAAAAATAAAATTATCTACTTCGGTCATCCAATAAAAATCGCCACTTACAATATCTTTAGGTCTATTTAAAATCCAGCTATTTGGAAATCTTTTTGCAAGTATTTTGTAATCGCTAAGCATAGCGCGTTGTAGCCTTTGGGCATAATTTAAACCAGAAATAATTTCTTTATTCTTTTCCTCTATTATATCGCTTTTTTGTACTACTTCTTCATTCTTTATTATTAGTTCTTTACTTAATCTTTTCTTTTGCTCAAAAGCATAGTAAATGAATCCAAGTGAAGAGACAGTTAATGTCATCATAAGAACATAGAAATTCCTATGTGTTTGACGATAGCAAACAATTTTCTCGCTCCCCAAATGTGTAAAAGCTGAATTTGCATCTTGGAATAAACCTGTATGAGCTAATTCTTCTTTTAGTTCAACTAAATTAAAGTCTTTAACGAAATGTAAACTTGAAATGCAAAAAGAAAGAATTGAAAGTGTTAGGATGAAGTATTTCATTTTGGAGTTTGTTTGATTAAAAAAGTTAGTACAAATAAAACGAAATAATTACAAAATAATTACAAAACAATAATAGAATTATGAAAAGTCAGTTCTTAATTGACTGTATCATTGCCTTTGAGCATTATTCTATTCGGAGAGGAGTGATTTGATTTTACATTGAAAAGCATAGTAGCCACAAATGATTTCAATTGATCGGCTGAAATTTGACTAACATCTGCCACCATTGCTCTTTCAATTATGTTTTCAATATGCAAATTGTTAATAATTCCAAGAGTTCTAAGCTCTACTAAAACTCCCCAAGCATCGGGTGTGAAAAGTTGTTCTTCGGCTTCGTGGAGTATTCGGTATGATTCAGGAGCGAAGTTTTCGCCTTCGGCAAATTTATTATCTGTGGTAAATTCTAGTCTATCCACAAGCCAGCTGAAAGCAGCAGAAATTTCACTATCTGTATAGCCCTTGCCCGTCAAAACATTAATATCTATTTCATAGATTCGTTTATTTTGGCGAAGTTCAGCTATCACGTAAGCTATTATATCTACTATTCTTTCAAACATATTCTTAAATTAATTTAAAGCTAAAAATTTATCTTCCAATTCACTCATTTCTGCTTTCTTTTCTTTTGTATCATCTTCGTAGCCAATCAAATGCAAAGTCCCGTGAATCGCTAAACGCATTAATTCATTGGTCAAAGTCACTTTATATTCTTTTGCTTGCAAATCTGCAGTATCTACACTTATGTAAATCTCACCTTCCAAGTCGGTATCTTCAAAAGGAAAAGTAATCACATCAGTTGGGTAATCGTGGTTCAAAAATTCCTTGTTAATTCTATGTATTTCCTCATCATCAACAAAAATCACATTGATTTCTGCATTCTTAATTTTGAAATGAATCAATACATTTTCAATTTTCTTAACGATTGGCTTGTTTGCTAATGGTTTTCGACTGCTGGAGTTGAAAACTGAAATATTTAATGACATTTATTACTATTTTTTAATTTTCTTAAAATTAAGCTAATATACTTTCTGTTAAAGAAAGTTGCATAGCAGCTAAAAGTACAGCCGAGTCTAACTTCACAATATCTGTGCCAATAAGGCCTTTATTCACTTTGCCAAATAGAGAACAAGTACCTGATTTCCCAATTACTAAGCAAGATATATGCTCTTTGCCGTTGCTCAAGAAAATTATTTCTTCTGGCTCAAAAGTTATAAACTGATTGCAATCGTGAAGTTCAAAATAGCCGTGCTGAGTTTGCACAGATATTAGCGAACCTTTCTGATTACCACCCAAATCAACTTCACTATTGATAGTTAGGAAAAGCTGTTGTTTTATTTCCTTATTAGTTAAAGCCCAAGTTGTTGAATTTTCAATACTTTTGGGTTCGCAATCAAGAATTGCACTAATTTTGTTTAATTCAATTGTAGAAAAATTCAATTTCGACCTATACTGTTTGCTTTGCAATGTTTCTTTTGTTTACAAAATAAAGAATTACAAATGTTAATTCCAAAGAAAATTAGTTGAAAACTCAAAAAAAGAAAAATAAATTGACAGAATAGAATTTATAATGAGTTATATAAGTTCAAATAGCTTTCGTAACGCTGGTAATCTATTTCCTCTACATCGTATGCTGCCTTCACTCCACAGTTAGGTTCATGTGTGTGTGAGCAAGAGCTAAACTTACAATTTAAGCGTGCTTTATCGAAATCATGGAAATAAAGTGAAAGCTCACTTTTATCAAGTTCCCAAAGTCCAAACTCACGCAAGCCAGGGGAGTCAATTATTCTACCAAAATTCTCCATTGTGAATAGCTTTGATGAGCTAGTCGTATGCTGTCCCTTTAAAGTTCGTTCACTAATCTCATTCACCATTTGAGCTGTATGCCCCAATATTGCATTAACAAATGTGGATTTGCCAACCCCCGAAGGACCAGTAATGATTGAAGTCTGATTAGCAATTGAATCATATAGCTCTTTTACACCTGTATTCTCAAATGTAGATATAAATTTTACTTCAATTCCTAAATTACGATAAACATCGAAATCTGACCAAATTGAATCAATATCCACTAAATCGGTTTTATTTATCACAATTATTGGTGTTAATTCATTCTGTTCGGCAGTAACAAGGAATCTATCAATCAATCTGCGATTATAAGCTGGGTCTATAGCAGCAAAAAATATCACAACACAATCTAAATTGGCTGCTATCACTTGCTCAACATCTGTTTTTCCAACTCTTTTGCGAGATAGTTTTGATTTTCTTTCTATTATCTCTTCAAGTTTACCCAAAGGCAAGCCAGTTTTCCCAGTTTCATTTTTTATTGAATATCTAACAAAATCGCCAACAACTGCCAAAGAAGAATTGCGACTTGCACTTTTTAGAGTTCCACTAATTAAACACTCGAAAAATTCGTTCGTATCCGAATCTTCCACAATATATTCTTTTCCAAAAGTAGCCACAATTTGACCTTTGCTAATTGCTTTTGACTTAGTTATAGGCTGATTGGACTTCACTAAAACACTTTTGGCAGATTTAGTCTCTCTAATCTGCGATTTTTTAAGAATATAGTAATCTTTATCTTTTGACATAATTCAAAATTAGCTAAAAATTAGCTCTAAACAGCATTAAATATAGAGTTTATTGAAAATATTTCAATTAGTAATTATGTAAGAAAAAATGGAAAGTGTGCAAAAAGTTACACACTTTATTTTGTAATGTTGAATAAATGTGTTAATTTTGTTTAAAATATAATTATTCTGAGTTTTATTTGATTTATCGTTGGACTTTAAGGGAATACGCAGATGAAAATACAATCCACGACCTAAGTGAAGAACTAAAAATACCGAAGACTCTTGTAAAAGTATTGGTTTCCCGTGGGATAACCAACAAGCAAGAAGCTGATAAGTTCTTCAAACCATCATTGGAAGATATACACGATCCTTTCTTAATGCTTGACATGGACAAAGCCGCAAGGCGAGTGCTGCAAGCAGTTGAAAAAGGGGAATCTATATGGATTCATGGTGATTACGATGTGGATGGTACTACAAGTACTGCGGCTTTGCTGCAATTTCTTAGGGAAATTGGCTGCAAAGTTAGATTCTATATACCTGATCGATTTCAGGACGGATATGGAATTTCAAAAAGAAGTATAGACGAAGCCAAACTGTTTGGAGCTTCGTTATTAATTTCTGTTGATGTTGGTGTTACCAATATTGAACCAATAGATTATGCCAATAGTCTGGGGTTCGATGTTTTAATTTGTGACCACCACGAACCTAGCGACTCACTGCCAAATGCTTATGCTATTCTTGACCCTATTAGAGAGGGTTGTGGGTATCCATTCAAGTATCTTGCTGCCTGCGGAGTTGTTTTCAAATTGATACAAGCTATTTGCATTTTGCGAAATAATCCAGATAGAGCTTTGGATTATTTGGATTATGTAGCACTTGCCTCTATTGCCGATATGGTGCCATTGATAGGCGAAAACCGTGCATTTGTGCATTTTGGTTTGGAACGCTTGAATGAAAACACTAGGCCTGGCTTTAAAGGGCTTTTGCATTGCACTCGTTTGAAACCTGGCAATATAACAACTTCCAATGTAGTGTTTGCTATTGCACCGATTATCAATGCTGCTGGAAGAATGGGTGATGCCATTCGCTCTGTGGATATGATGGTGCAAACAAATGAGATTGGTTCTTTCCAAATAGCTCAACAACTTGAAGATGAAAATAGAAAGCGTAGAGTTTTTGATTTGCAAACTTTTGAGGAATCAATCCCCCTTGCAGAAGAACAAATAAAGCAAGGCAAGCACGCTCTGGTTATACATAATTCAACTTGGCACCCTGGTGTTATTGGTATTGTTGCGTCCAGACTTGTGGATAGATTTCACATGCCAACTGTACTTATGACTACTATTGAAGGACACGCTAAGGGTTCAGCTCGTAGTATAAAAAACTTTGATGTACATTCGGCTTTGAAATCAGTTTCACATTTGTTGACAGAGTTTGGTGGGCATAAACATGCTGCTGGACTTTCAATGGAACTGGATAAAATTGAGGAGTTCTCGCATCTATTTGATGTGCAGACAAGACAAAATATACCAAAAGAAATGCTTGATGCTGAAATGATGATTGATAGCGAATTGCAACTAAATGAGCTATCGCCAACTTTCTTTTCTGCTTTGAATCTATTTGCACCGTATGGTTATAATAATTTCAAACTAGTATTCTATACAAAAGGTGTAACTTCATCTAACGGCGTGAAAATTGTTGGAAATAATATATTGAAATTTAGAGCTATGCAAAATAACTTTGTTATAGATGCAATTGGCTATGGTATGGCTGATAAATACAGTATTTGTACAAGTGGCAAGCCATTTTCTATTTTGTATAATTTAGAAATAAATAGTTTCAATGGACAAAATACTCCACAGCTTTACATTAAAGATATTAGATTTGAAGACTAATAATGCTCTCTCCAATATTATTTGAAGAAATTTTGGAAGAGTTGGCAGAGCCAGCTCTTTCAGATTTGCTTGCTGAATACAAAAAGCAATTCAATTTATTTAAGAAAATAATTACTACTGCACACTCAAGCCGTAGCACGGATAAATCCCTTTTTTCGATGATTAGTTATTTAATCAACCACGACATTTCCAATTTGGAAATAGAAACTGGCTTGAAAAATATTAACAAGTTATATCTATTATTAAAGAAAAATACTATTCTGCAATCTACTCTAACCAAAGATGATATTGTTGAACTTAAATATTTCAATACTTCTTTGATTTTCTTCTTTTCAAATAATACACAATTCAATTCAAATATTAAATGTTTCAATAAGTTCTTACGAATAAAAAAGCAAGATGATATTGAATTAATAAAAATTAAATTAAAAGTAGATTCATTCCAAAAGAAAGATAAAAGTACCGAAATAACAGGCACTGATGAACAATTAAATCAAGTGGGAATAACCCTTACGGGAGATTGGGCAGATGCTTATACATATATATTCGAAGACTGTGTAATTAATTTATTAAACCTTAAGCAATTAGAAGAATTTGTTTATTCAAGCACTAATGATACTTTGCTTGTTTTAGAGCCAGCTTACTTAGTAGATGTTTCGGAATTGGCAAAATTCTATTCATACTCCAGAGATATGGTGCCAATGATTGCAATGGAAAAATATTTCGATTTTATTCCAAATTATAATGTAATTCGAGGTAATGCTATAAACATTGCATTTGATAAGTATGTTAATTCGGGGACATACAATCCGAAGGAAGTATTTGAAGAACTATACAGAACCAAGCCATTGCAAGTGCTTTATGCTTTGGAAAGTTCTAATATAGTTTGGAGGGATTTCCAAAATGATTTAGAAAGCAAACGCCATTTATTTGATGATTTAAAATTGAACGATGAATATAAAAACTACTTAGAGCCAACTTATATTTCCTATGAATTGGGTTTGTCTGGGCGATTGGACTTGCTGCAAATAAATAAATTCACGAAAAACAAGAAGAAAGTAGTCGAGTTAAAGTCTGGTAAAGCACCAAATAAAGAAATTGTTATGCTTAATTCACGAAAGAATAAATTCCTTTCGGGAGTATGGGAGAGCCATTTTGCTCAAATTTGTTGTTATTATTTATTAATTGATGCAAACACAAATTCCAAACTGGAAGCTAATTTATTCTACACAGGTACACAGCTTACATTCAATTCTAAAGATGAACCCACGCGAGGCGTAACGGTTGATGTACAGAATAAAAAAGATGTGATTAAATTTAGAAATTATATGGTTAGTTATGAATATAGCTTAATTAATGGTTTCAATTTAATATTAAAAGCAGATTTTGGAAAGCTTTTCTCAAACAATTACAATACTTTTCTTAATTTCTACTCAGGTCTGAGTGAAATAGCAAGAGATTATTTCAATGAATTTTCGGTATTTATTGCCAAAGATAACATAAATACTAAATTGCAAATTTACAAACGCAAGAGTAATGATGCAAAATCTCAGTTAAGTCAGGATCAAAACTATGAAATTGCTCGAATTTGTATTAAAGATAGCGACTTCGAGAAAATGTATTTATCATTTGATTTAAATACCAATCAAAGTATATTCAGAACTGGCGACCAAGTAATTATTTCCACATTTGATTTAGACCAAAATAATAATGTAGAACAAGTATTCAAAGGCAGTATAAAAGATTTATTGTACAATAGAATGGTAGTTACTTTCCGAAATAAATATTTAACTGAAGAAGATTTTGTAGATACAGAATATTATATATATCAGGACAATAGCAATAGAAATGCTTCTCAAAGTTATAAGTCAATATACAATGCACTTAGTTCCCCTAAAGCAAACATCTTACTAGGGCTTGCAAAACCTAGAATTAATAAAACAATTGTATCGGAAATCAAACTTTTGCAATATAAAATATTAAATCAAAAGCAATCCGAAATAGTAGAAATGGCAATACTTGCCAAAGATTATTATTTAATTCAAGGACCGCCCGGAACAGGTAAAACTTCTTATGTACTTAGGCATTTAGTAAAGTATTATTATGAAAAAACTAATATAAATATCTTACTTGTAGCATTCACAAATAGAGCAGTAGATGAGATTTGTAAAGCTGTGATAGAAGAAGTTAGCCAAGATAACATAATTCGTTTGGGCAATAAAGAAAGCTCTGAACTAAGTAATATAATGCTTTCTTTGCAAATGGAAAATATTAGCTATAAAGAGTTCAAAGAAAAGATTAAGAATGTAAGAATATTCGCTGCAACAACTGCATATTTACAAAATAATTATGAACTGTTTCTTAATAAAAAGTTTGATTTAGCTATAATTGATGAAGCTTCACAGCTTAATGAACTCAGTACAATTGGTATTTGTAGCAAAGTAGATAAATTTATTTTAATTGGGGACGAGAAGCAATTACCCGCAATTTCGACAATGCCTGACAATGAAGCAATAGTACAATCTGAGAAGTTAAGAGAAATAGGAATTGAAAAGTTGAATGTTTCCCTTTTTGAAAGATTACTTAGGCAAGCAAAATTATATAATTGGAATAATTCTCATGGAATGCTTGTAGAGCAATCCAGAATGCACACCGATATAATGAAGTTAGCTAACACTTTGTTTTATAATAACAAACTAAAAAAATATGCAAATATAAGTGAAGTAGGCAAAATAGAGATATATAATAATAATGTTAATTCTATGATTGCAGAATCTAGAGTAATATTTATCAATAGCCAATTGAGCCCCAAAGCCAAAATAAATAATAATGAATTGAAAATATCGCTAAAATTATTGAATCAGATCACTCAAAACTTGGCTAATGATAAAATATCAATTGGTGTTATTGCACCTTTCAAAAAGCATTGTATTGAATTGCAAACTGAATTAGATAATGCGGGGCTTTTCAATATAAGTGTTGACACAGTAGAGCGTTATCAAGGTTCGGAAAGAGATATTATTTTGATTAATTTTGTTTGCTCAAACTTATATATGCTTAACAATTCCAGTTCTATAACTGAAATTGATGGTATTGCAATTGATAGAAAGCTAAACGTGGCTATAACCAGGGCCAAGCAACAGCTAATATTAGTTGGTAATATTGATTTACTTAAGCAATCAAAATTGCACAAAGCTCTAATTGAATTAATTGAAGTGAATGGATTAGTGGTAAATGAAGAGGATTTAAAATGGTAATATTAGGTATTGACCCTGGTTCGATAATTTGCGGATATGGAGTAATTAAATCAGAAAATAAGAATGTTGCACTTGAAGAATACGGCGTAATCAACGTTAAAGCAGTATCTGATGATTTATATCTTAGAATAAATGAAATACATAAACGTACTTTGAAAATTATTGAAAGAACTAATCCTGAAATGGCGTGCTTCGAAACTGTATTTTATTCTAAAAATATTCAATCGCTTATTAAACTTTCCCACGCTAGGGCAGCGGCTTTACTTGCTTGTTTGAATATGAATATACCAATTGTGGAATATTCTCCTAAGGAAATTAAAAAATCAGTTTCTGGAAGTGGAAGTGCAAGCAAAGAAAAAGTGGAATATATGGTGAAAAACATTTTAAAAATAGATGAAACCCACAAATTTAAAGATGCCACAGATGCACTGGCAGTAGCATTATGCTGTGCATATAAAGGTGGCAAAATGAACGAAAAAAAAGACACTTGGTCTGAATTTCTCGAGAACAACAAAGATAGAATACTTTAGTAATTATTTGTGAGGTAAATTAATATTAATCACTAAAAGTGAGATAATTACTGCAAGCATTACTATTGTGAATGCTGTCAATACCCAAGCTAAAACTTTCTTCTTTCTCAAAAAAAGAAAAACAATCCCAGCAAAACTTACCATTGCATAAGCACACATACAAACAAAAACTTTTAAAAGAGGTGACATTATTATTTATCCTTAATGATTTGATGATTTATGTAATTTTAGCACATTATATAAATAAGTAAAAAATGATGCAACTATGAATACCGAAGCTACATAAAAGAAATAATTTGTAATTACATTGCCTTGAGCAAAATACGAAACAAGTAAACTTAGCCCAAGAATATTCACTGTTAACTTACCTAATTTATTCGATGGAATTACAAATTTATATTTTGATGTATATAACACTCCACCCATAAATATAAAAATATCTCTTGTTAATACCAATGCAATAAACCAAAAGGGCAATGCACCAATTTGATAGAGAGCTAAACATGCAATAGCAACGAAAACTTTGTCAGCAAGTGGATCAATTATCTTTCCAAGTTCTGTCACATCATCGAATTTTCTAGCAAAATATCCATCGAGATAATCCGAGAAAATTGCAGAAATTAGTACAACCCAAAATAGAATCATTCTGCTTTCTACTACTGCAAAATATATTGGCACTGATAATAATAATCTCAGGATGCTAAAACTATTTGCTAAATTCAATATTTTGTTTTTCGACAAGTAAAAACCCAAGAATTATAGAAACAACTATTCCAGCTAACATTGGTTCAATAGTAGCTATTGACGTAAGATAATTTAATTTCCCGTTAATCAAAAATAGCAAAGAAACTAAATTTGATATTACTAAAATTGCTAAAGCATTATTGCTCTTTAGAGTGTAATTATTATTAAATGCTATAAAAGTTAAACTCACTAAACCTGGTATAACAATAGAAACGGGATAATAAATCAAATTCAATGGTGATTGAATGATATAAGCTATTATGATTGATAAAGTAATTGCAATAGTTATAGAAAAATTGAATAATATGTTATAACGTTTATCAAAATTATTTGTGAAATGACTAATAATATTTGCAAATGTATTTCCAGCTATCACAGTATAACTTGACAATGTTGACATTGCTGCCGATAACACACTAATTATAAAAACACCTTTTGCAATTACTGGTAAATTTGCTTCAGCTAAATTGAAATATAAATCAATTGGTTGTGAATCTTTAATAAAAGCTTTAGCGTAAAGTGCAGTTGAAATAGTTAAAAAATCAAATATGAACCAAAATAATATTGACCAATATATGCCTTTCTTTGCTGTCTGTGGATTCTTAGCCGCGGCACACCTCTGATAAAAGCTTGGGTCTATAAATGTTTGCAATGCAACAATAAACCAAACTATTAGCAATTGCCAATTATTTGAACTAACAAATTGCTTATCGGCTGTTACTAAACTATTACTCAAAGTAAAAAGAGAACCATAGTTCATAAAACAAAAATAAAATAATATTGCAAAGCCAAGATACATTAAAACAAATTGTATTGTGTTTACCACCACATCTGCTTTTAGACCAGAATTATACAAGTAAATGGTTGATAGTATTGTGCTTATAATCATAGAATAAAGAAGATTGATTCCAATCACAAGACTTAATATTACCCCTAATATACAAATATAAACAGATGGTAAAGAAATAATAAAAATGAATATATTGCTTGCCAAACCAACATTCTTTCCATACTTGGCAGTGAAAAGCTCTGGTAAAGAACTGAATTCCATCTCTCGTATTTTCCGAGAAAACATATTTGCATAAACAACAGCACAAATATAATAAGGTAATGAAAAACAAGTGAAAGCAAAGATACCCGAACTTGCTACAAATTCACCCACACCTAAAATATTCCCATACCAAGTGGCTACTAAACTCACTACAAATAGTGGTAAAGTCAATTTTCTGCCACCTAAAATCAAATCTAATTTAGATGTATGTTGTTTGCTTTTACCAAAATAAATACCAGCAAATAATATTATCGCAAAATAGCTATAGATTATTATGTAGTCAATGTCACTTAAAGTTAGTATCATTTTCTATTTGCGAAAAAAACCACTGTACGTTTCAAACCTTCTGCAAATTGCATTTTCGGTTCCCAACCAAACATTGTTTTTAATTTGCTTGGCGAGCAGACGCTGCGTCTTTGTTCGCCAGCTTTTGCAGGTCCATGAAATTCATCTTGACTTGCATTTGTTAATTCTTTCAAAGTACGGAATATAAAATTTACGTTTGTTTCAAATCCAGTGGTAACGTTAAATATTCCAGAGCAATCTTGCTTCAAAGCGATTTCATTCACATTTATTAAATCGTGGATATAAATATAATCCCTTGTTATTTCACCATCGCCATTGACTACAGCTTTCTCGTTGTTGAGCATTCTATTTGTGAAAATAGCTACAACACCTGCTTCTCCGTGAGGATTTTGTCTTTCGCCATATACATTGCCATATCGCAAAACAGCATAATCCAAACCATAAACAGTTTTGTAATAAAATAAATACTTCTCGTTCACCATTTTGGAAATGCCATAAGGAGAACATGGATTAAGTGGATCTTCTTCATTGGCAGGGAAGTTGATTTGCTCTCCATAAACTGTTCCTCCCGATGAAGCAAATATTACTTTTTTCACTCCAGTTTTTGCACAAGCCTCGTAAATATTCAAACTACCCAATATATTTTCTCTTGCATCAAATTGTGGGTCGTTCACCGAAACTCTCACATCCATCTGAGCTGCGTGATGACTCACAATATCAAACATTTCTTTTTCAAATAAATCCAAAATAGTATCATCTTTAATATCTATTTTAATAAACTTCGCTTTGGGATTTATATTTTCTTCTTTCCCAGTGGACATATTGTCAATTATAACAACTTCGTGTCCCAAATTAATGTATCTATCAACGATATGAGAGCCTATAAAGCCAGCCCCACCAGTTACAAGTATTTTCATTACTACCTGATTATTATTAATTTCCTAAAATAAAGTTCCGAAGGAGTTGTTAGTTTACAATAATATCCCCCAATCGGTACATCAAAAACATTGTTTTTGATTGAGTATGAACTTGGATTAAGTTCTTTACTAAATAAATTTTTCACAAAGTTACCCATTTCATCATACAAATCTAATACGTATTTTCCTTTTTCTATAGCATTAATTTCAAAATGAACCTCAATATCACAAGGATTTGGAAATGGTGTTGAAAACGTAAAGTTGCCAGTGCTAATCACATACCTTGAATTTCCTTCGTAGCAAACGTCTGTAAGTGTTATTTTGCCTGATTCTTCAAAGATACTAATTGATTCTGGATTACTAATTGGTTTAATCATAAAATTTACAATCGTTAGATTTGAATCGCCCAAAGTAGTTAAATATTTGTACTCTTGATTTGGGTTAAAGATTGTTTTTGTATATCTAATTCCATCAATAAGTGTGTCGCTTGTCCATTCAAATTTAGGTATGGCAATTGAATTATTCACTCGGAATTCAATAATAGAGCTATCTAGAAAAGTCAAATTATGTTGTTTAGGATTGCTAATTTGTGCTTTTAAACTTACAATATCGCCAGTTTTACTGCTAATTTGTGGCATAGTAACTTTAATAAAATTACTTCCAATAACAATTGCATTGAAGATTAGATTCAAACTATCTTTACAATTATTTGAAAAGTTATAGTGAGAATTCACTTTACCTTCTTGTAAAGCATTTAGAGTAAAGTAAAAAATTGCAGTACTATCTGGTTCTATAACTTTAGGAATGATAGAATCCAACGTGAAATTATTAGTTAATATAACAGGTGTTGTAATTGTCAAAGGTTTATTACCAGTATATTTCAAACTATAAGTAAAATTGCGAATTGTATTAACGATAATATCATTAATGTCAATGTTTACATTTGTCGTCTCAAATGTATTTTGAATTCTCTCAAAAGATATTTTAATTTTAGAGATTCCATTTACAGCATTCTTAGCATTTGTTTCAATAATTAAATCTATATCCTTAGTTATTAATTGTTTGGGAGTTACAAGAATCTCAATTTCAAAAGTTTCTTTTGCCGTTAAAATATTAGTCGTTGGGCTAATTAAGTTTAATTCATTCAAATTATCATTTTCAAATCTAATATTTTTGACTAATAACTCATTTTGACCTATATTGCTTATAGCAACTTTTATTAAATATGGTTGATTACATTCCAGTAAACCTAAATCGTAAGTAGGGTTAAAGCTGATATTAGTTTCTTTTGAACCAATTATAGCGAACAAATTAATTATTTGATTCTTGCATTTATTTGAAAGTAAATAAGATGCTTGCAGAGATGTATCTTTATCACTGCCAGTAAAGTAAAACTCAAACTGAGAATATTCATTTGGTTGGCAAATTATTGGTGTTATTGATTTTAATTCAAAATACTCACTCAAGAAAATCTCTTTACTCCAGTCAATAGAAATTGTACCAGTGTTTTTTACTGAGATTGTTTTGCTGGCGTTTGTATTGATTGTTGATACAATAAAGTTAATTGTAGTATCTTTTGTGTAAACACCTATACTATCTTTCTGACTTAATATGGCAATGGTGTGTTTATTGTTGCCATTCTCAAGTTTATTCGTTAGTAATTCAAATACATTGCTATCTTTCTTTATACCATTATCACTATATGAGCAACGCAAAATAATATTCTCATTTGGTTTTGCACTATTTTTAATTAAAATTAACTTGCAATTTGAATTACCGCTTACTTGCTTAATACTCTCTATTTCTAAAATCCCTTTGCCTGTGTTTGTAATATTTAAGATTGTATCAATCATTTCATTAGCACAATTTATTTTGTCTAATATGAAATTATTTTGTTTGATTGCAGGTGCTACACCTGTGCCAAGTAAGCTTACAAAAATTGGAGTGCAAGTCTCTTGAGTATTAAATCTCAATAAAGCATTGTATCTCTCAATATTCTTCGGCAAAAAGCTCACTTCAAAAGTAACAGATTTACTAGGAGCAATATCAACAGGAACATTAACTGGTAAGTTATTTTGAGTTAATTTGAAAATAGTATCTTTTGATTGGTATTCAAAGTTAATTATTTTCAAATTTACTGTGCCAGAATTTGTTATTTTTAATTGATTTGAAAGTAACATTGTTTGGTCATAATTTATATTGCCAAAGTCAATAGTGCTATTTTCTACTATGTATCGAGGGTCGTATCCGACAGCAGTTAATAGCTTCTTAAAGCTAAAATTCCCAGCATAAACAATAATTTCTAAAAACTTTGTACCCTCTGTTTTTGGCGCAAAATCTATTTGTAAATCGAAACTACTCTTTGATTTAATTGTAATTGGGAAAATATTAGTTATATTAAACTCTGAATTAATATCGTTATTGATTTTAATTGAATCAATAACTAAGCTCGCATTAGCTTCATTTAAAATATACTTTGATATATTGTTTGTTTGCACTTTGCCCAAACAATAATTGCCTAAATTTATATTTTCTATTTTTAAATTTATATCTACAACTTGGAAATTGTCGCTTTGGCTTGTTTCTAAAATCTTTTTTTCAAATGGAAAATCATTAATATTCCATATTTGTAAACCTCCTCTAATATCTGCACTTGCTACAAATCCATTCTTATTCACATCGAAAGAACTAATTTGGTTGTCATGTCCAGTAAAGCTAAAAAGGACTTGATTACTCTGATTTGTCAAACTTATGCTACTAGAAGCAGTATAAAGAAGTTTGTTTTGAAAAGTGGATATATGATTAAATTGTAAATTATTTATTTTATTACTAAATCTCAAACTAGGTGAAAATATTGTATCATTTTTGAATAAATCATAATAATAAATCAAACTGTTTTTGGTGACTAAATATAGATTATTATCATCATTGGTAAGTTTCATAGATACAGCTACATCATTGTTCCCATAATTCAAAGTTAAAGTGTCATTAAATATTTGCCAGTTTAAACTTGAACGGAACTTTAACCAACTATCATTTCCTGTTGTTATGAGTAAATTCTTTTTTTCACTATATGCAATTGAATTTATAGCACCATTGTGAATTAATGGAAATGTTAGAGTTTGAGAGCTAGGATTAGTCATATTCCAAATGTCTAAATTACCATTAAAATCTCCTGAAAAAATCATATTAGATTGTTTATTCCATTCTAGTGATTTTGGTCTTTCTAAATTGCCTAATAATTTTACTGGTGGTTGCACTTCGTCTGCATCAAAAATAATAAGATTGCTATTAGATGTGCTGGCATCTATAGAAGTAGCTATTTTTGTCCCTGATTTACCGAATTTCAAATCGTTTATTTTTTTCAAATCAGAGCTAATTTTCTTTGGTGATAATTGAGTGAAGGGATTGATTGTATAAAGCTCTCCTTTATCAGTAGAAAATGCTAATATATCTTCACTTCCCCAGCTTATGTTGTCAATATATGTATTGTTTGGAACTGTGAAATAAAGTACCTTTTCATAAATATTTATCTTGGCTAACTCACTAATCCTAATTCTATATTGAGCAGCTGTATTTGGAACATTCCAGTTGAAACTATTGCTCGTAGCAGTTTCACTTATCAAGTTCCAATTTAAGCCATCATTACTAGTGTATTCCAATTTAAATATGTCTTTAGGGTTAGTACCTTCCCATCTAATTATAGCGGGATTCCCAGCAATTAATCGTTCATTTGGTTTCGGTGCAACTATTCGAATTGTGCTATTATTATTAAGCTTAGTTTTTGTTCCTGCTTCAAAGTTAAAAGATAAAACTTTGCATGCTGTGCTTTGCACTGCTATTGTAGTTTTAAAATAGCTAGTGTCTGCTGTTTGATAAGTAAATTTCACTTTAGCACTTTTCTTATCAAATGCCAAAGAATCAATTATTGAATATTTCAAAAGCAAACTATTTGTATTTATATTTTGAATTATAATTGAATCAAATTCACTGAAAAATTCAACTATAGTATCTTTTGGAATTTGTGATTCTACCTTTGCAAAGGCAATAGTATTATTGGTAATTGGCTTTAAGTTACTTTTCCAAATTTCAGGAATACTAAAATTTAAATCATATTGTTGATTCAAATAAGACAATCCAAGTTCCAAGCTGTCATTACATATTTTGGAATTGAAAGATAAATTAAAAGGTATCAATTTGTAAATTTCTTTAATTACTTTATCTAAAGCAAAATCAAAACTCTTTTGTTCTGCAATAGTAGTTATAATTTTAAATCTATTAGTTGATTTTGTAAGGTTCACTAAGCTAGGTGGAGCTATATCATTGAAATAAATCAAATAGCAATTCACATTGTTTTGCTCTAAATAATCTTTAATACTATTGATATTTGACTCTGAATAGCTATCGGCGATAATTACAATATGTTTTTCAAAAACTGCATTCTTGAATACATTTGCAGAGCCTGCAAAGCTATGGAAAAAAACATTCTCGAAATTACTTGCTCCAAATAAACTGATATAAGGCAATTTATAAACTAATTTTGAATAATCAGTTGTCAAATCTTGATTTAGATAAGCAGTGGTATTGTAAGTGCTTAGTGCCAATTCTGGTTTGAAATAATTTAATCTAGGAAATAAATTCAATAGCCCCTGTTTTGCAATATCAAAATTTGTATAGTTGTAAGCATTTGATATATCAAGACTAATCAATATTGATTTGTTTGAAATATCAGCACTGGTAGTATTGTTTACTAAATTAAAATTTGCCGTAGCACTATTAAGCGATAATTTTAAATCACTTTTATTGACCTGATTTGCCAAACCATTATCGTCCCAAATCAGAAAGTCCAATCTGTAATCGCCAGCTTGTTTTTTCAAATCCAAAATGGAAACTTGAGAAGAGCTATAAATAAGCTGTGACAACAACAGCAAGAAAAATATGTAGAAACTAAAACATTTCATTTTAGAATAACAAAATAAACAGAAAATAGTTACACAAAAAGCTAATTAAGTACTTACAATTAGTAAACTTTCAATAATTTCAGTGAAACAAGTAAGACGGAAATGACTAAGAAAAACTTTATAAATTTCTCACCTTTTTTCAATGCCAACTTAGAAGAAATCCAAGCTCCTAATGATGTACCGACAGCTAATATCAATCCGTTCAGATAGTGAATTTCCCCTGCTAAAATAAAGATTATTAAGCTGGGCACAGTGAATGCAAATGCCATAAACACCTTGTGTGAATTAGCCCTCATCAAATCCATTTTTATAACACCTTGCAAGAACGCTAAGATAATAAACCCTACGCCTACTTGCATAAAGCCACCATAAAAGCCAATTAGCAACAATATTGATACATTCAGAAAATTAAATTTCACAATTGCATCTTCTTGTTCAAATTTTTTACTTGGAAGTACTAAGTAAACACCAATCAATATGACTACAGCTGCTAGAATTTTCTCGTAAAGTGCGTTCGATAAATGAGTAGATATCAAAGCACCTGCTATTGCACCTGGGATTGTTAATAATCCAAAAATTAAACTTAACTTAAATTCTTTATATTTTTCTCTATATGCAATAAAAGACGATAATGATTGAAAAAAAACACCAATCCTATTTGTGCCATTTGCCAATCCAGCTGGTAAACCCATCAGAATTAGAACTGGCAAAGTGATTATAGAACCACCACCAGAAACGGCATTAATCATTCCTGCTAAAAATCCGACAAAGAATAATAATATTTCAAAACCAAAAGGAATGTTAATCATAATTGAAATTAAGAAAAAAAGCCCCGCAAAAGCGAGGCCTTGTGGATTTTGTTGTTTACCAAATCTTTGTTCGTTCGTTCTCTGGTTTGAAAAGTTTATCTCCTTTCTTCACATTGAATGCTTTATAGAATGGAGTGAAGTTAGTCAAAACTCCATTTACTCTAAATTCAGCAGGAGAGTGGACATCAGTTTTTAATCTTTTCATCATTTCCTGATCACGTATGTTTTGTCTCCAAATTTGAGCATAGTTAATAAAGAATCTCTGCTCAGGAGTGAAGCCGTCAATTTTCTCAATCTTTTTGTCTTTATGAGCTATCTGCATAGCTTCATAAGCAATTGTTACACCGCCCAAATCGGCAATATTCTCACCAATTGTCAATGCACCATTAACAAACTGATTTGGCAATGGAGAAAACTTGTTGTACTGAGAAATAATGTCTTTCGCTTTCACATCAAATCTTTTGCCGTCTTCTTTAGTCCACCAGTCAATTAAGTTTCCTTCTTTATCATATTGGCGACCTTGATCGTCGAATCCGTGAGTAATTTCGTGTCCAATTACAGCACCAATTCCACCATAATTCACAGCATCGTCCGCTGTTGGATTAAAGAAAGGTGGTTGCAAAATTGCAGCTGGGAATACTATCTCATTGCTAGCAGGATTATAGTAAGCATTTACTGTTTGAGGTGACATTAACCACTCTGTAGGGTCAACAGATTTATTCACTTTTGCCAATTGGTATTGGAAGTTAAACTTAGCTGAAGCCAATGCATTTTCGTATAAATTATCTTTTACAACGGGAATGCTTGAATAATCAATGAATTTATCAGGATAACCAATTTTAGTTTTGATTGCATCTAATTTGTTTAATGCTTGCTTTTTAGTCGAATCAGTCATCCAGTCCAAATTATTCAAACGGATTTTCAAAGCTGCACGCAAGTTATTAATCAAATCGTTCATTTTGTTTTTTGCATTTGCTGTAAAGTGTCTTTCAACATAGATTTTGCCAATAGCTTCACCCATTAAATTACCAATCAAATCAACATTACGTTTCCATCTTGGCTTCAAAGTTTTAGTACCTGAAAGATATTTGCCATAGAAATCAAATTTTGCATTCACAAAATTTTGACTTAGTAAATCGCCAGCCCCGTTTACTAAATTCCAAAGTAAATATGCTTTCCAAACTTCTAAAGGCTCTTTTTTACTCATTTTAGCTATAGAAGTCATAAAAAAAGGAGAAGAAATATTTATGTCTTTCGGGTTGGACAAACCAACATTTGAAAAATATGACTGCCAATCTAATTCTGGAGCTAATTTTTTCAAACCTTGCAAATCCATTTTGTTATAAGTAGTTTGTGGATCTCTCAATTCCAATCTTGATTTAGAATAACCAGCTAACTTAATCTCAAATTCAAGCACTTGATTAGCCATTTTTTCAGCATTAACTTCATCTTCGCCAATTAGCTTAAACATTGTTGCCATATATTGAACATAATGTTCTCGCTTGGAAACAGATGCAGTGTCTGAATTAATGTAATAATCTCTATCAGGCATACCAAGTCCACCTTGATAGATGCTTGCTAAATAAAATTTACTATTTTTAGCATCTTGTTCTGGAAACAAGTTGAAAAGTGGTGCATCTCCACTTGAGTGCATTCTTGCAATTTGATACCAAATTTCATCAAATGTTTTGATTTTCTTGATTTCATCAATATATCTTCTTATTGGCTCAGCACCCAATTTTTCAATTTTATTAGAATCTGTAGCCGATAAATAGAAATCACCAACTAATTGCTCAGCAGAACCTTTCTTATGAGCTTTAATTTTACTAACTTCTTCCAAAATAGCATATTGTTGAGAATATGCACTATCTAATAGTTCATCGAATGAACCATATCTTGATTTTTCGTCTGGAATTGGCATTTTCTTCATCCAGCCACCGTTTACATAGCGGAAGAAATCATCTCCAGGCTTCACTTTAGTGTCGAAGTTACTGGTATCTATTGCTTTCACCACACTTGCTGACTTCAATTGAACCTCTTCATTATTCTTGCAAGAAAACATAGCAATAGCTAGCACACTTAGCATTAAATAAAACTTCATAAAACTCTCTAATAATTTTAAATACTTTTAGTTAACTTTGTATTGTTAGAAATACTTTTCTAACTTTTACTTTATTTCAATCTTCAAAATAACAATTTTTCGATTTATCTTATGCCTAAAGAATTCGATTCTAAAGATAACACTATAAAGAATATTCTTATAGTGATGCTAATCATAGCAATATTTGTAATACTCTATGTTTTACAATCGATTTTAGTGCCACTTGTGTTAGCACTTTTATTTGCAATAATGTTCCAACCGCTTATTTTATGGTTGCAAAAAGTAAAAACTCCAAAATGGCTTGTGCTTCCAATGATTACCTTTCTCACTTTGTCATTGCTCTTTATTATCTATTTTGTGATTTTAGAAACATCATCGGATATATTGGAAAACAAAGACTATTTGCTTTCTAGACTTCAATTGCGAACAAACGAAATTATACAATTCCTGCGTGGCATACCAATTCTAAAAATTGATAAAAGGTTAGACTGGAAAGGATTGATTGAGTTATTCACTCAATATAAAATTGGAGATTCGATAAGTTTTATAGCAAACTTTCTTGGTTCATTCACCACTTCTTTCCTTATGTTCGTTCTTTATTACATTGTTTTGCTTAGCGGGATGTCCAATTATAGAAGATTTCTGAACTATGTGAGTGGCGATGAAAACTATAGCGAACTCTTATTGACCTATGAAAGAGTGCAACGCTCAATCTATTCATATATGATACTGAAATCATTTGTTTGTTTAATGACTGGTTTCATTACTTACATTATCTGCTTAATTTATGGTATCAACTTCGCATTCTTCTTTGGTTTTATTACTTTTCTGTTGACTTTCATCCCTACAATTGGACCTATTTTAGGAGCAGTACCGCCAATTTTAATGTCAATTATTCAGTATGATACCTTCAAACCCGTAGTGATTTTAACAATTATCCTAATAGTTTTGAAAATAATTATGGGCAATATAGTCGAGCCATTGATTATGGGGGGCAAATTACGCCTTAATATGCTTACTGTAATCTTTGGTTTAGTCTTTTGGGGTTATATTTGGGGTATTGCAGGGTTAATCCTTTCTGTGCCTTTAATGGTGATTACAAAGCTTATATTCGAGCAATTTTCATCACTTAAGCCAATTGCTAGAATTATGGGTACTTCTGATTAATTTCAAGGTTCCTATTTTACTGTAACATTTTTGTAGTTTAGGTGTTAATTGTATTAAACAATGTACAAAATTTAAATTTATTTAATCCAAAGGATACTTTCCAAATGATAAAAAACTTACTTCTTGCTTCAATATTAATAGCAACTGTAACTAATGCAAGTGCTGAACAAGCTTTTGTTAATAGAATACCTAATGGTAACGCTAAAACTTGTGCAAATTGCCATGTGAATTCAGCTGGTGGTGGGTCTAGAAATAATTTTGGAACTGCATTTAGCGAAGCCGGAAAAAAATGGACAACTAATTTAGCTATGCTCGATTCAGATAATGATGGTGTTTCCAATGGTGCTGAATTGCAAGATCCTACAGGTGTTTGGAAAGTTGGAAATGCAGCTCCAGGAAATTTTGCTTTAGTTACTAACCCTAGCGATCCAAATGACTTTCCATCTTCTGTCGAAGAACTGTTAGAGCTTAGCAACCTAAGTATTTCGCCAATTCCTGCAAGTAATTTTATTAATTTCACTCTAAAAACTGGAATCATTGGCAATTTGACAGTATCTATTTACGACATTAATGGATTATTGGTAAATACTTTTAATTCAGTAAATTCTAATGGAGAGTATAACTTCGGTTGGAATTTGTTAAACAGCAATTCAATTCTAGTAGAATCTGGTTTCTATTTTGCAGAAGTAAAAATCAACAATTATGTTGAAAGAAGAAGATTTATAGTAACTCGATGAGATTTAATTTGAATAAGAAATCATTGCTTTTTGCTTCAATATTACTTGTAATACAGTGCAATGTTTATTCAATCCCAGCATTTGTTGATGAAATACCAAATGGCAATCAGAACACATGTTTGAATTGCCATTTTTCGATAACAGGTGGAA
>Ga0163148_10001523_pt1 | contig 29922 bp, 23 predicted proteins | sample OliLakLV19MP7P2_FD_148606 | JGI IMG/M metagenome (GOLD analysis project Ga0163148, IMG submission 148606) | Freshwater microbial mat bacterial communities from Lake Vanda, McMurdo Dry Valleys, Antarctica- Oligotrophic Lake LV.19.MP7.P2 | ecosystem: Environmental > Aquatic > Freshwater > Lake >... | reverse complement strand
AGATACATGCTAGTCCCACAACCAAACACAAAGCCAGAAGAGAAAGAGAAAGAGAAAGTTACTCGCGAAGAGATACAAGATACAAGTGACGTGAGTAGTCCAGTTACGGTTTCATCCTTCATCGACATGCAAGGAATGGTATGGCTCTTCACGTCTTTGAACAACCAGTACGTAGTCACGTTTAATAGTTCTACTACATACTGGCTATACTCTCGTCAGGCACTAGCGCATCCGCTTGCATCTACGTCTACCCAAAACCTACTCAGGCTTCCTCTAGAGTCACTCAGCACATACTACTACGATAAAGAACAGCTTCTTTGGGTCAGGCTTGGTTCGTACAAGATATCTGATAAGCTGCTAGCAATGAGCACACCTTTAACCTTTCCAGCGCAAGCGGATGTAAACACAGCAGAGGCAACATTATGACACTCACCGAGTTTTTACTTAGCTACAAATGTAGTGAGCTTGTAGTCGCTAGTCAGGATGTCACACTGGAACATAAGTTTTCAGAGTTTATCGAAGACTGTAAACAACCTGGTGAAGCCCCCTTACTCCAACGTCAGTTGCTTGCTAAAGACATTATTCACGATGCGTTTCTCATCGCAAACGCTCTTATCGATAATGAGACAAGCACAAATAAGAAAGTTTGGTTAGCGACTAGCCGACTGAGCGTTATTAGTACTGTGCTCATTGCACTGAGCGCAACCAGACGTGAGGACATTGATAATGTTTTTATGAGTACTGTGCTCATTACACTGAACGCAAGCAGACGTGAAGATGATAATGTTTCAGAGCAAGTCTCTGATAACCCTTGGGCACCTCTATCGGACTACAGTGATGAAAGAGTGTAAAGACACACCTACGGGTGGCGACTGGGACAATGAAGAAGTGGAAGAGCTACGGCAAGCAGTCACAAAGAGAGCACAGAGGAAGAATAACTGACATGCACAAAACCATTGAAACGCTTTTCTTAAAAACATTCTCACCCGAACACATGGACATTGCCATCGCGTTCCATGAGTGTGATGCTTACGTCAGCGTTGAGGATGCGCCGACGGTTGAGCACAGGCTTGTAGCAGAACCGCTTATAGAGAAGCTCGGCGAGGTGCCCCTCATCGCTATCTTAGAGGTCATCCAGCAGTGTGGAAACGGTCTAGTAGTCGCTGCTACTCCCCTCGACGCACTAACGCTTTCGGCTGTGGCAATAAACGCAACGCTCGTATCCTTTCTACTCTGTTCCGCCGCCGCTGTCGGTGACTCTCAGCGAGAGTGCTGAAATGAAAAACCGTCTGGTCGTCGATGTTGAGTGTGCCAGCTTAGCAGCTACTGTCGATGCAGATATTCCTTTACATTGTGTTGGCTTGCGCTCATCAAGCTTCTACCATTCGTTACCCGGTAAGGAAGGTGTAGAGGAGTTACAAAAACTTATCGATAGTGATGAGTATCGGTTAGTGTTTCACAACGCATCTTTTGATGTTGCAGTGCTCAGGACTCAGGGAGTAACGATACCTAAAGGATGTTACGACGATACAATGCTGATGGCATACTGCCTTAAGCCTATGTTTTCTCAGTTCAATAGTCTGAGTGTTTGGGGTCAACGGTTTGGTAAACCAAAGGTTGACTACCTAAAAGAGCTCATCGGGGCTGGACTACTGCCGAGTGATGCCTCTAAGAGTGAAGCGTTTAAGCTAGGGTTTAACCCTGTCATGGAGCTTTACAACCTGAGAGACTTAGACATTACTTGGTTACTCTACGACTGGTGTCTGCATCAGTTTACTCTCGATAGTCGTGTCTCTGGTGCTTACTATGACATCGAACTACCCTACGTTGAAGTCGTAATGGCGATGGAAGCTAATGGTATGTTCGTAGATACTGAGCAACTACGAGCGCTCGGTGATGAGCTAAATGGACGGTTGATACCCTTAGACCTAGAGCTAGAAAGAGTTGGTGGTTTAGTGCCATCAAGTATCAAGTGGGTTAATAACAGTCCAGTAGTAGTACCAAAAGCATACAAGAATGGAGAGTACAAACGGCTCGGAGAAACAGTTTATGACCATTGTGGGCTTATACCCTTCAACCCACAGTCGGGCACTCACATATCTTGGGTACTGTTGGCGAAAGGATGGAAACCCACAGAGTACACGAAAGGAGGTTGTCCGGTTACATCTGCAAATATTCTCGAACCCCTTGAGAAAGAGCACCCTATCATAGCTGTGCTCAGCGAAAGGAGTAAGCTAAACAAGCTCATCGGAACGTTCATCAAACCCGTCCTCATTAAGGCAAAAGACCAAGATGGTTACATCAATACATCGTATAACCAGTGCACGACGAAGACCACAAGACTATCAAGCAGTAACCCAAACTTGCAAAACATACCCACTCGGACTCCGGATGGAAAGCGTATACGGCGATGCTTTACCGCTCCAACGGGTTACTCGCTTGTTATCGGTGACTTGTCCTCTATCGAAGTACGTATCCTAGCGGTTCTCCTGGACTTTGTGGGTGACTCGCGTGTCTCTGATAGCATCAGAGCAGGCGATGACATTCACGCCATCAACCAAGCTGCTTGGGGTATGGATAGTCGCTCACCAACTAAGAACGGTTTCTTTGCTTTAGTCTACGGTGCATGGTTAAACAGGTTCGCGCTTACTATCGATAAGCCCGTGCCTGTAGCTAAGAAGTTTTTCAACATCATTAGAGAAGACTACAAGGTCTTGTTTGAAACGTTGATGCCGAAGGTTTGGAAATGGGCAAGAAAAAAGAGAGGTTATTATGTTTACACTGAGTCGGGTCGGAAAAGTCGGTACGGTTTCGTTTATGGTTTGTTGGGTCATCGATACCACTACGAGAACATTACTTCGCTTGACGCTGGTTTACTCTCTGCTGCAAAGCGTGAATGTTTTAACGCAGTCATCCAAGGTACCGGCGCAGGGCTTTTCAAACTTCTCACTCTCAGGGGTCTTGGGACTTCAAGAGTAGATATCTTTCCTTGTGCCGTCGTACACGATGAGCTTATCTGTCTCATTAAGGATGAGGATGCCATAGAAGGTGCGGCACATCTCACTAAAGTATTCTCAGAATACGTGCTTTCAGGGGTACCCATTGCAGCTACGTTTAACATCGTCGATAACTGGAGTTTGAAATGATACCACTCATCCCGCCATACACTATCACAAGAGGTAAAAACCCACCAAAGCGCCCTAACGGTGGGACGAAAACACGTTCACGACCAGCGCAGAGAACACAAGACGTAAACTATCCAGTCGTTAGGTTTTCCTTAAAAAACGTAAACCTTTTGATAAGTGTTCTTTCTGCTTCTCTGGCGACGCTCAGACAGGTTTATGCAACCAATGACTTTAGTACTGAAGGTAGAGAACTCATCTATCAGGCGACGTTAGGAGTAGAGTCAGTCAGGGAACTTATCAGACAGTTTAAGTTAGAGGAGCATATCAAAGAGTATCGTGATGAGGACGTTTTCATAAAGCTTAAGAAAGCACTCAAAGAAAGGATGGACAACTGTGAGCTAAGTACTGAAGGAGAAGGAGCATGGGCTATCTACGAAGAGTGCAGTCATATCTTACGACAAACAGAATACAAGCAAAAAGAGGAGAACAAAAAATGAGTGTCAGCGCAGCATACCTAGAGAAGAAAGCGTTTGAGAACCTGACAGAGTTTATCCTAGAGTTGTATGAAGACCAGGAGAACTGTGATGAGGTAAAAGATATCCTGTATCTTATTGACGTGCTTGAGGAGAGCGTCACACAAGCCAAAGAAGGGTTGGTACGGGACTTGATGGCAGAGGTTATCCAAGAGGTCGAGAAAGTGTTCACAGAACTATTAGAGGAAACGAAAAATGGAACAGAGTCTTAGTCTTTACCAAAGACTTTTAATTGTCCAAGAGAAGGTTACTACCGTCTCAAAAACAGGGTTTAATAGTTTTAAGGACTACAAGTATGCAGTACTTAAGGATGTCCTCGACGTAGTCAAACCTGAACTAACCAGTGCCGGTGTTCACCTAACAGCGACGACGTGCAACAGTGTCATCGGTGCGAATAGTGCGACCGTCACCGTAGAGGTAACGTTAACCAATGTTGACAAGCCTACTGAACAGTTGGTCACTGTAGCTACAGGTTACGCTCAAGACGGAAAAGACGGAAAGGGTGACAAGGCTATCTACATCGCTACGACTGGTGCATTCAAGTACGCGCTACTCATCATGTTTGGTCTAGCGCAGGCGGATGGTGACCCAGAGCACGACAGTAACAACGCTAAGGTAACGAGTAGAAAGACAAAGGCTACAGTAGCTAAAGACGACGACCTCGACTTCTAACAAACAAACAAACAAACAAAGGAACAATACAATGGCTACTAAGAAAGGCAAGAAAGAGTACGAACAGACAAATGAGATGGGTTACGTTTGGCTCAAGCGCCGTGACTCAAAAAACGAGAAAGCACCCTACCTAAGCGGTTTCGTGTCCTTACCCGAGGAACTCATTAAAGGCTGTGAAGCTCTAGAGAGTCTCTGCTACTACGATGAAGAGCGTGGAAACTACACCTTAGATATCTCTTTGTGGAAGAATGGTAACGGTGTTCTCTCTGGTAAGATAACCAAGTCCTGGAAACTCAAGGACAGCAAGGACAGCGTAGACGATGAACTCGACCTCGATGATGATGATGATGATGATGATGATGCTCAGGAGGAGGAGGAGGACGTTATCCCTTTTGAGATGGAGAAAGAGACTAAACCTAAAGCTAAACGTGCACGTCGTTAAACATGAAACAGCTTGAGAGTCTTGTAAGAGTGCTCAACAAAGAGCAAGTCTTGCACAGCGCTATAGAGGATGACTATGCTAGGGAGTTTCTTAGCTTAGTCACCTCTTCCTTTACTGAGAAGTTCCTCACTGGTCGCACATCCACACAGAATAGCCACCAACTACGCATATCAAGCTTGGGCAAGCCTGTAGTCGAACAAGTGTTACCTCTTCTTTTACAGAAGGACAGGGGCTTTACTTCTAGCTATGAACCGATGCTTATGGCACAAGCTATCATCACAAGTATGGGTGACTGGGTAGAAGCTATTGCAATATTAACTGCAAGGCGACATAACTTCGCTATCACAGACTGCCAAAAAAGAGTATCCTACCTAGACGTTAACGGTCATATTGACTTTATCCTCGACGGTTATGTCGTTGATGTTAAGTCAATGGCGGGCGGCTACTACGGGATGTTCAACCACAAGCAGAATGATGCGCGAGGGTACATCACACAAGCGGCGGTGTACAGTGAAGCGCTAGGTTTACCATTCGCTTGGCTTCTCTTCAATAACCATACACGGATGTGGTCGTGTCATGCTCTCGTTGAGAGAGACAAACAAGAGGCACTCGTAAGAGTAAACCGTATTGTTCCTAAGATGCGGGCTATCACGTCTATTGAGGAGATGGTGGTGAAGTTCAAAGCGCCTGACCCTGTGCCTGAAGTCTTCAAACACGTCGCTACAGGCAAGCTTCTGACCCCAACCCCGATGTTCTTTAGTCGTTACAAAGACCTTTTCTACGTACTAGATAAAGGTATCAACGGCTACAACAAAGAAACGTACTACGTTGAAAGGGTACGTTCACCGAAAGAAGTCATCAAGCGGTATCATGATATGTAAGCGTGTTTTTGAACGCATTAGTTTTGGCGACTAATGCGTTTTTTTTTTTCTTACATAGTGACAAACCCGTGCAAGCTATTAAGTACCACATCTGTACTGTTACCAGAGAAGGTAGCGCCTGTTGCACCGTACTCGCAAGACGTTAAGAAGTGATACCCGGCACTAAGACCATCAGCGATAAAGTCATTTGAGCCAGTCAAGAAAGATGTACTACCGGAGTACATGTTGGCGATAGTCGTCGTGCCACTACGTACGTTAGGGATAGTGTAGACACCATCCAAGCCAATAGCGATGTAAACCTGAGTGTTTGTAGTACTGAAAGCAACCTGACAGAACTTAGTAACACTCACAGCGTTACCCGCTAGACAGTGGATGAACTCTACTTGCTCTAAGGCACTAGCGTTTGTCTGTCGCCACGCACCAGTAGCGTAAACGTAAGCGGCACCAGCAAAGTTTCGAGCCACTCTCCGACTTACTTTATTCTCGACGTTAGCAACATAGCGCCGAGCATCGGTATCTTGTGACTGTCCGATAGTACCAGTCGTTCGTATTGTGCCGACTAAGCGACGTGTATTATCTGATGTCATGACCACAGTGCCATTGAGTAACGAAACAGCCAAAGCTCTGGTCGTGTCATTAGTCCACGTTACTGCTGATAAGACCGGTGTTGTGACGTTAGTGATAAACACGTCATAGTTTGTGTTGATGGCTAGACCAGCCAGAGAAAGCGTCAGTTCATTGAAGGCAACATTAACCCACTGTGTCCCATTCCATAACCGGATATAGTTATGAATGAACGGTGTATAGAAGACGCTAGTAATGCCCGTGACCCCTGCCGTTGGTACTGGGGTACCCGTAGTGCTAGTCAACCGCCCGCCCGCGCTACCCCTATCAAGTAACTGCACAAAGTTAGTGTTAGCTAGTCTTGTACTGTTGTCGCCTTGTGGTGGTGTGAGTGCTGTCGGTGAACCCGTAAAGCTCGGTGATGCTAAGAGAGCGTAGCTAGCTAAGGCAGTGGTAACGAATGCAGTGGATGATGCTCTAGTATTGTTACTCCCTGCTATCTCTGTTGGTACCGTTACAACACCAGTGAACGTCGGACTAGCTGACGTTGCTAAGGTGCTGATGATATTAAAGAGTGAGTCACGCGTCGCTGAGAACGTTGTATCGCCTGACCATCCACTAGGGTAAACGCTATTCTGAGGAATAGGTGCAACGACTACAGAACCAGGACCTATCCCATTCAGTGCATACTCTTCACTCAGCCTTACGCGCCTGTCTACTTCCTTGTTCCAGACATCAGATGAGAACCTAGAGGCGAACCCAATAACTGTCCGTTGTCCCGGCGGTGTACGTCTCTGTATGACTACCGAAGTGCTCACTAAGAGCGAAGCACCAATGTAAGTTAAGACTGTAGGTGATGTCTTTACAAAGTTGCCAGCTACGACTATGGGTGAGCCAGCGAAGAAGGGTAAGAAGTCAATGATAGTTAAGTCTGTGTCTAGGTTAGTTGCAGTTACGTTGATAGTCCAACCTGTTCCAGTGAATGAGCCTGAGACGTTTGCTGTTGGCATGTTTAGTTACCTACCTTTTGTAGTTCTTCTGAAATAATACTCGCACCCGGTAGCGTCTCTCGACCACTCTGGACGCGCTCTTTAAGCAGTTTCCTGTCTAGTCGTTTCTGTAACTCGGGCGTGGTGATGTTGTTTGCTTTCTTGTAAGCGTCGAGTCTCAGTAAGTCAGCTTTTATTTGCAGATAGGTATCTGTATAATGCCTGTACTGTGCCTGTTGCTCCGGTGACATTTGTTCTGTAGTCAGCTTGCCAGCGTTCTCAGTAGAGAACTTAACTAAAGCACTCTTCATCTCAGTTGCTGCTCTCTCCATGTCCTTAATGGAGTAGTTAAGGTTAGCGAGTGTGTCAACGGTTTGAATGTTCAGACCGAGTGCGTTAACGATGCGGATACCCAGTGGTGCTTTCGCTTGCGTTTGATAGAACTTACTTTGAGGCGTTCCTAATGCCCCTGAGTTTTCGAGATGTCTTGTAAACGGTACGGACATGAGTGCGCCACGTACTACACCCGATACGGGCATACCACCGTATGTGTTCTGTGTGAGGGCATCTTTTGTACCATCCTCGAACTTCTGGTTGCGTAGGTCAATGCCTAAAGCTTGAATAGGTCTGGCGAAAAAGCTTCGAGCAACTAAGCCGATAAGGTAGTCTTGAGCACTCTGTTTCTGTCCGCCCGTTGCAAGTCTTGTTTGCTCTTCAGTCGTCCCTGCGTACTTACCGAAAGCTATCCTCAAGAGAGCGTCACCACTGCTCACCGTGTTTGAGAAGGCATCGGTTAGCGGGTCATATTGGTTAGGCATCATGGAGTACTGGTGCCCACTGAGTGGGTCATACCCAACAGTAATAGGGTACTCATTAAGGTAGTCAGTTCTGTAAGCTGCTTCGGGTAGGTGTTTACCATCCTTTCCTTTTGCTCTGTTTTCGTAACTAATGGTTTGTAGTAGGCGGTTATAAGCGATAAACTTCTCTGGGTTCTTCATGGCGAACCTGACCATCGCCGGGTAGTTCTGCATGACCCAAGAGGAGAACGGAAAAACATTCTTAGCGATGCTCTGAGGCACTTTACCCAAGTCATCGTACATGTAGAACCTATCATCGATAGTACGCATGAGGTCACGCCAGTCTACGTTACCACCTCTCGCTACGTGAGACTGTACGACCGCCCAACGTGCCGCCATGTCAGCCATGCGTGAGTTAACCGCTACGAGTGAGTACGTGTTGTGTAAAAGCTTACCAGAGAGATAGGTAGCGTAGTCCACACCTTTGATGACTGTGTTGAGTGGGTCAGTACCGTAAGCCTTTGCATAGGCTACCATGTTGGTCAAAGCTCTCTTGCTCTGCAACGGGTTAAAGGTGCTCCAGTCTACTCTACCGATGGCTACGCCCGCTGTCTCAGGTGCGATGTCCTCGCCACGATGTATCAGTAGTTTCTTTAAGAGGTTTTGCTGTGTCATCTCAACGCCGTCAACTGTAGCGTTTAATGGTTTCACATTATCGAACGCCTGCAACCCTTTCTGAGCCACTCGGTACATGTCCAACGACGCAGGAATAAGCATCGCCGGGTTGCCACCACTACCCATTGTCATGAGAGCATTACCAAACAATATCTTCATCATGTACGCTGGTGCCGTCGCTACCACGTTCACTTTGTAGAGTGTTAACACGTTCTGCTGTATGTAGCTCATGATAGAGCCAAGCTTCGCAGGAGAACTAGCTACGGTTAGTAGGTCGTTCATCTGTTCTGCTACGAGCGGATGAATAAGAATGTCTTCTGAGAAGGCTGACCCTGCTTCATCAGTGATGCCGTAACGAGTGAGGTCGATGCCTTTACTACTTACCCAACCCTTGTACTCAGCACCAGTCGCCTGACTAGCGGGGATAGACCAACCAGCGTCTAAACCATCCTTGATAGCAGTCTTGATAACAGCGGCATTACCGAGTGGCTTTTTCATGTTGGTTGCCATACCCGCCATAGCGTCGTAAGGGTTTAGCTTCCACATCTCGTTTATCTCTTTGAATGGTAGTTGGTACTGGTCAACTACGTAACGAAACGACTCTGCACCCGTCATGGGTAACGACTTAAAGATGCCAGTTTCTACGAGTAGGTCTAGTTGGTCTGCTGTGAGGTTCTCATCTAAATGGTTTCTGAACTTCGCCGGGTCTAGCAGCAGTTCATTTAGCTTCTCTGGTGAGATGTCTAGCAGTGCTGCACCGAGTTCCTCATGTATGGGTGCGTACCAGTTAGTAGTACGAGCTTTATTAAAGGCACCGCTGAGTGAAACCTTACCCTCATAGACCATCTTTAGAACCGATGGTTCGACATTCGCTTGCATGAACTTCTGAAAGTCCGGTGTGGCGATGCGGTTAAAGTAACCCATACCTTGGAGCATTGGTACGTCTAGACCCTGTGACAAGCCTATCATTCTAAACTCGTCGTTCGCCGCGTGTAGGTGTGATGATAAGTCCACTAGCTCATCAACGTCAAGGGCATCAAAACCCCTGTCAGCCATGTCTTTCATGAAGTTGTTATAGCGCCATGCAGCAATATTCCGCATACCCGGACTGTTACCGTAAAGTGCAATGTCTTGTGTAGTCCTACCAACTTCTATTACCTGTTGGTAGACTTCATCGACGACGGCACCCTTAAGCCCCTTGCGTTTAATAGCGTCCATAAGGTCTGCAATACGGTGAGTGCTCTCTAGTAAACCAGCGTCATCTAACAGACCATGGGCTACTCGTTGAGCGGAAAGCAGTGTGTCACGTACATCACCAGCGAGAGTAAACTCGTTCTTACCAGTGAGCAAGCCCTTAATGATGTCCATCTTCTGTCCGAGTGTCCGCGCTAACCAAGAGCCAACACGGTCAGTCTGCGTAGGGTCAAGACGTACCATGTCCCCTAACTCTTGTTTAAGGATGGCATCTTTTTCAGCCGAGACTCTCGCTACTCTAGCCATCTCCATCTTGTCAGCGTCAGCGTAAACGTCAGCATTAGCTACTTTAAGCTTCTCTAAGAACTCATTAGTTTTCTTGATGTTAGTCTCTTCATCTTTAGAGAACGGACGTTTCTTCCGCCCTTCTCCTGCTGTAGTGGCATTAACGCAAGGTGTGTTCATATGTTACATGTCGCAAGGGTTTTTCGACGGTTTGTTTAAGTGTCTGTCAAGGTCGTCAAGACGTTGTGCTGCGTCAACTTCATTCGAGAGTGCTAACTTTCGTGCTTCTGTAGCTGCTTCATCACCTAGTTTAGTGTAAGCCTGAAGTGCATCGTTAGTAGAAGCTACAAGTGCCTCTTGCGCCTCTTGTGCTTCCTTGTAGTTGTCTTGTGACATCCTCGCAATAAGCTGTGTTGCTGACTCTTCATGGTTAACAGCACTGTCGATACTCTCTGGGTTATTCAGAGCTACCATACTGTCCGCGTTGTACCTTGCTGCTGCTTGCTCAGTGACGCTACTCGGTGGTAAGTCTTCGACGTTAATGCCAATAACCCTAGAAGGTTGGAGTAACTCAACAGAGAGACTACCATCACCGTTACGTAAACCGACGCTATCGTAACCCATAGTACTCAGTTCTTTACCGAGGGACTTCTGAAAGTTAGTGCTATAGGTTTCTGCCGTAAGGTTTCTCTGCGCCAATATAGCCTGCATATCATTGACGTGCTGCTGTAGCGTTCCCTTCCCTTTCTTCACCTCTCTTAAGAAGGTTTGTAAGGCTTTACGTTCGATAGGGTCGCCAATGTCTAACGTCGCCTCAGCACTCCTACGCAAGGCATCACGGACATCATCAGTAGCAATAACACCAGCGTCTAAAGGGTTCGATACGTTTGGTTTTACTTCAACAAAAGTACCGTTATCATTAAACTCTTTACCTGGCATCACATTACGTTCGACGTTGCTCAGTGCTTGGTTCTTCGCTGTTTGGAAGTTACTCTCCAAACGGATACCCGGTACTACTTGACCTCTAGGCATCTCGTTCACCGTTGCGTAGATGTCTGCGTCTACTAGGTTGGTGTCAACTAGCTTTGCAATAACTCTAGGGTTGCTCGTGCCAGCGCCCATAGTGATAGAGTTTATGTCCTCAATGAGTGCCGTATCGATGACCGGTGCTCTCGGTGCAAAGAAGGTGTCAGGGTAACTGTTAACCGTAGCCGCTAACGCTTTACCCTCACCTCTCCTCGCCCTAGCCATCTTGTTACGGAAGACAGTAATACGCCTCATTAAGTCGATATCGTCCGTGTACGCTAAGCCCATACTCTTCGCTTGAGCCTTAGCCGCCTTTAAGCCTTTCTTATCAACCGTCTTGCTTAGCTCTTCTGCTGTACTCGTGGGGTAGTTGTTTATCTCAACGCCCGTACCAGGGTCAATGTGCTTACCAGCGGGTTTCTTTACGCCTGCTACAGGCGGCTGTGGGTCTGGGTGTACGTAGTCGTGCGGTAGTTCTTTACGACCGACATCAGGTAGCGCTAACGTGTTCCTTGTCGATACCTCTAGTGACTGTTGAATGCTCTGCTGCCTAAGCTCAGTGGCTTGAGATAGATGTGCATCGTCAGATACCTTAAGCACAGTGTCAATGACCGCTTGCGTTGCCTCAACGACAGCAGGGCTTTTACCGTGATGAGTCTTTGGCAATAACTCTTTCTGTACATACGCTAATGCTCTCTTATCGATACTTACGTTCGGTGCTGCCTGCTGTCCTTGTATGGCTTCAATACGCTGTGTCAGTCCCTCTAGCCGCGTACGCTTAAAGGAAGTACTCGCAGAGTCAAACCGCTCTCGCTCTAGCATGTTACCAACGAAAGAAACACCCTTGATGTTGTCTGGGGTGATGCCCTCATTAATGTAGAACCCGTCTCTGCCAGACTTAACCGCGCTTATTGGTGTAACAGTACCAGTAGGGATATCTACAGCTATGAGTGTGTTGCCGTACTTAGTGAGCGTAGGGTCATCGTGTAAGAATACTTGGTTGCCTTCTAGCCCAACACTTCTCTGGAACGTCGAACCACCACGTGCTTCTATGCCCTGACGACCAATACTCGGTAGGTTCTTTGCGTTAGTCGAATGGTAATAGCGCGTGAACCCTGGTGCCGCTACAGGAGCCTCAGTTATCTTGTCGAAGACGATAGGTGTTCCAATACTTTCTTGAGTTGCTTTCACAGTAGCCGTCAACTCTTGTTTCCAGTTACTCCGAACAAGTGCCTGTACAACTACCTTGCCCTCTTTCGCATCCGCTTTCGTTTGCACTGTAGGTTCAAAGCGCTTAGTGATAAAAGATGGGTCATAAACGACTTTAACTTGAGGTTCTTTTGGAGGAATAACGAGAGCCTGCACCTCTGGACTACCATCCAAGCCCGCTGAGCGTTTGACTACTCTAAACCCCTCACCGCGTAAAGCCTCTTCTGGGATACTCGCACCATAGCGGTCGAATATTCTCCGATAGATAGGGTCAGTGAGTGTCGCTAGTCTGTCTTGAAGCTGCTGCCAAGTCTTGAACGGTCGTGCACTTGTAGCTAGTGGTAAGCCATCTTCACCAGGGATGAAACGAGCCAGCGCACCTAACTGGTCTAGTGTACGTTTCTTGGGTTTCACACCCGTTACATCTAGCTGCATACCCGGTGTGGGTACACTAAGCTGTTCAGCGAACTCGTTCAAGGTAACGTCACCTTGGAACACTTTGTTAGGAACAACTGGTACCAGAGTTTCGATATGCTCTAGCACCTCGGGGGTAAACGCTGTATCCCTTTTAATGACCTTCAGAGAAGCGTTAATAGCTTGTATGCGTCTTTCATCAACAGCCATCGCTAGGCGTTCCCCGAAGCCGTCTGGTACGTCATCACGAAGTGTACTTACTACGTCCTCTACCTCTACCTTAGGGTTAGGGTTAGTAAAGCTTTTCGTAGCTCCCTTCTCAATGGTCGTGTCTTGTTGACCGAGGTTCCTCAAGACTCTCTTGACTCGCGTTTCTTCTAACGACTCTCTGATAACGGCTAAGGCTTCTCCTTTCTCAACCATCGCAGGACTCACTAAAGAAGTGCCATCCTTCGCAAGTGGCTGAATAGCATTACCCTCTCGTAGTACCTCTAGAACGCTAAGCTCTTCTAGTGGAACACTACTGCTCGGTGGTAGTGTATTGATGTCTAGTGCGGGTAGCTTTAGGACTGTAGGCGGAAGTTTAACAGGCGCAGTGTTACCCGGTGAAAACGCCAGTATTTCATCGAGTTCTATGAGTCTGGTTTCTGGTGGCTTTATGGCTGCTGGTGTAATACTGTCGGGGTTCAGCGGTGTTCGCTTGCCGTTTACTGGTCTGTCACTCAGCAGTGAACGTGGCGGTAGTGGACTTGACAACGGGTCATAACCACCATCTTCCAAGAGCTTAGCAATACGACCAGACTCGCGCGCATCAAAGGCTTGAGAGTTGCCCGGTGCTGGAAAGACGTTAGGTGTTTCCTTTCCTCTTGCAGGTAACTCAAAGTAGCCATCTCTGTAGACTTGGCTACCGAGAGGAGCATCAGGCGATGGCGGCGGCGGAATGATAGTACGTTGTGGTGGTACAGTCGGTTCAGTAGGCGGTACGACGAAGGTACCATCTGCACCTTTCCGTGGCGCACTGCTAGGGAGTAACGGTACAGCCTTACGACCGGGTAACAGTCTACCTATCTGCTTAAAGATAGGTGAGAGCGGGTCATTAAGAACGTCGAGAGTGACTGCTACTGCTTTGGTAGCTTTTGCAACTCTAGTCGCTGATGTAACTTTTGCAACTGTTGCTGCACCTCTAACAAGTTGGTTTCCAGGGATAGGAACCGCAAACATATCGATACCGGCACCAACAATACGACCAGGGTCAATGAACCAAGGAACACGCTTATCAGTACCTCCAAGACCAAGTGGTAGGTTGTTCTTCTTTCTGTCATTTTGGTCTGATGTCGCTGAGTACTGTTTACCACGCAACGCCTGTACAAGTTGTAGCGGTTTCGTTCGGTCATCCGTGTTATGTAGTTTTGCATTACCAATAAACTCCGGTATTGCCGCTACTGCATAGTTAATAGCACCGGCGGCAGAGACGATGTTAGAAATGACGGGCGGAAGCTTTCCTTCAAGTGCTTGTGCATCTCTACCCTGGTCACGTAAGAACCTTTGTGTAGGGGCAATAATACCAAGTTTATCAATACTCTTGAAAAGCTCTGAACCAGGGTTAAAGTTAAGAACGTCTTGTACAAAGTTTGGTAGCGTAGACACGACTCTATCCCGTGCGTTCTTCGCGTCAGCTAGAGCACCCATCGGTACGTTTTGTAACAAGCCCAAGCCGTACATGATAGCACCGCCCGTATTCTTCCCAGCTTGTCCGAACTCTCCTTTCAAAGGGTTGAAGTTTGCAGTAGCGGCACCGATACCGAGCCAGGTCATCCAGTCCCCAAACGGGTTCTTTGTGCTGTCTGGGTGATACTGGTCGTTACCTTTGCGCGTTTGTTGTGGTGCGTTTGCTGCTGCTTGCAGAGCTACTGCTGCTTGGTTCCTACCGGCTGACTCAATAAGTCCTTGTGTAATACCATCAGTTTCATTGATGCTATTAATAGCGTTGTCTACAAAGTCGCCACTGTAGAGCGTCGGGAAAAACTCCGCATTACGTGAAGTATCGTCACTCGCTTCTGCCTGTAAGTTAATGAGGTTCTGTACGCGCGCTGTACCTTGGTCTTCTAGTCTTTCAGTCAGACGAGAAACTGGACTAGCGTTGCCCATGAGTGACTGCTGTACTTCCGGGTTAAGCGTCGGATAGCCGCCCGGGATACCACCTTCGGGGATACTCCCTTCGATGTTAGCAGCTTGAGCTATCTGTGGCTCGACGACTACCGGAGGCTCCTCGACTACCTGTGGTTGAGGCGCAAGCGGATGTGCCTGAAGAGGAGGAGGAGGAGTAGGAGGTCGAAGCTTAGGAACGTCTACTTTATACTCTGGTTGAGGTGTACCAATAAGGTTATTAAGCGAGTTAGCCATGCTGTTTCTTACTCATTCTTGAATGGGTTGTGTATAGCCAGAGGGTACTTGAATGTTACTCTCATGGGGAATGATAGGGCTACCGCTTTCGAGTAGCGCATCGCACATCTTACAGCCTTCTGCATACTCTGTATGTATCTCTGCACGTAGCCTAGACATTCTACCCGCGCCCGTGTCTTCATACTGTCTACCAGCGCCCGCACCGAGAGTACTTAAGTGCCTAGCTTGCTCTTGTTCATTCACGACCTGTATCTCCTACCTTGTGCTGTTCCTAACCTCTCCCTAACATAAGTTACTCTATCAACGTAGCCGTCTGATGGGTTGTAGTTTTTGTTCCTTCTAAGAATGTCTACTGCACCACCACCACCAAAGATAGCTAAGTGAAACTCAGCAGGAGAACGATAGCCACCAGGAGGTTTGTTAGCCTTGAGGTACGATAAAACAGGTCCTAGTGTTTGCTGTGCTGGACTCATCTTTGCTATCTGTGTCGCTGTGTACCCTTGCGTACTCCCTGGACAGAACTGAATAAGACCGACGCAACCGTGAGCATTGATAACAGTGCTAGAGTGAGTGCTTTCAGTACCCATAACATCTGCTAACCAAACAGCAGGTACGCCGACCGCTGTAGCCGTTGAAGCTATTGCTTTACTGAAAGCTTTATCACCAGCTAGAGACGCATAGCCGTAGTTCGCGTTAGGGTCATTCTTGCCGTAGTCTTTAGGACTATCAGACATGTACCCATTCCTGATGGGAAGCTTACTATTGAATGGCATCTGTGCAGAGTTATCCACGTTGTTATCCCACTTGTGGTACTTACCCCTAGTGATGTAACCCCCTGGAACAACGTAAGAGTCTTTAGTAAAGTACTGCTGACTCGCTACTGACGGGTTCGAGTTGTATTGATGACTCGTGTTACCTCTCGGCTTAAAGTTGTTATTGGTTCTACTCGTGTTCTGCTGTAAGTAAGCCAACGGGTCTACGGTACCGTCAATGCCATAGCCGTCAGTCTTTCGTATCTCTAGATGTAAGTGGGCACCCGTACTCCTACCAGTGTTACCGCTTACACCGATGGTTGTACCAACGCCAACGTTTTGCCCTACGTGAGCAGACGTACCATTCAGATGGGCGTAACGATAGAACATACCATCGTTACCTTTCACTGTAATGTACTTGCCGTAACCAGTAGGGTCATTCGCTATCTTGACTACTTTCCCGTTGACGGGGGAAAGTATTTTAGTACCTTCTGGTATGGCAATATCAATACCAGCGTGAGAGTGGGTTCCCCTGTCTTCTTTGAAGTTATCAAAGACGTGTACCTGCGCCCCTTTTGGGAAAGGTAACAAAACAGGCTTACCTCGGTAGGTAGTAGTAGCGAAGTTAGCTGGCTTTACTGCTTGTCCTTGTGCCCCAATGAGGGGCTGTTCAAAAGGGGCGTTGTTACCATTGCCTCCCTTTGGGTTGAAGTAACTGAGCGTCTGCCTACTTCCCTTCTCTGCTCCGAGTAGTTGTCTCTGTGCTGCTTGTAACTTACCGAGGTTCTTTTCCTGTCTTGTTTTTATTTCATTGACATCACCGTTAAGCCCATAAGGTTGCAGTTGTACCTCAATGGCATTTAGCTGGTCTTTGTAAGCCTTGATAACGTCTAGCTGAGCGAGTTCGTACCTTTGCTTTGCTTCTTTAATAGTAGTGAGTTCTGCCGGTGTGAGTGGTCTTTGTTTACTGGCTGTTAAGATGCCTAGTAAGGTTGCGTCACCATCGCTCATAATGCCGGCGTTCGCAGGAGAGCCTTGCTTAGCAGCTTCTCTTACGAACTGCTCGATGTTCTGTCCTTGATAACGGGCAAGGTTAGCTTGAGCAGCAGCAGCTTGAGAACGTACCTCACCTCTCTGTAGTAGGCTCTTTTGGTAGAGTGCTGCACCGTCTACAACACTCTTACCGAGTCGTGTCTTAGACAGTTGAGGGTCATTCTTGTAGCTAGCGAGTAGAGCGGGGTTGTTAATAGCGTCCCAGGTGAGTGCGCCTAAGACATCGTTAGTCAACTCCATCTTATCAACAGAGTTAATAAGGCGTTTGTCCTCTAGCTCCTGTAACGAGTTTTGTGTTTCTTCAAAAGATAACTGAGCCTTCTGTGCTGCGTCAACACCGATGGGTTCAGCAGTTGTTTTTTGCCCGTACTTAATACCAGCTAAGCCCAACTCCGCCATGCCTTGCTCGTAACTCAACGTACCAGAGCGTATCTTATCGTTGATAACTAGGTTTTCATTGAGGTACAACTGTGCGTTAGTTAAGTTCTGCGATAGAGTCGAGTACGCCTGACTCTTTTGGTCTACTGCCTTTAGTGCTGCTCCCCATGTTGCAGAAATGACTGTAAGCTTCTGTAGTGGGTCTAGTTCAGGGTTCTGTGTTATCTCTTGGAGTAGTCCCTGTACTTCTAAAAGCGATGCCTCACCATTAGGGTTGTTCGGGTTACGAACGTTAGCGAAACTGTTACTTACCTTAATAAGAAACTTGTCCGACGTTATCTGTGCTACTGTGTCTTTTTGCTTTTGTAGCGTTGTCTGTAGTCTCTCGGCTGTCTGGTTCGCGAACGACTGAATAGGCTCGTAACCACTATTAAGTAAGCTGTCTAAGTCCTTACTAGGGATGTTCTTATACTTACTGAGAATGTTAGTAAGCTCTTGTCTAGCAACCGAAGTGCCGCCCTCTCTCAGCGTCCTCTCTACTGCTTCGACTCTGAAAGCTCTTACTTCTTCTGTTGCTGTGGTTAGCTCTGCTGCTGCACGTAAGTCTTGCTGCTGCTTTAAGTAACCGCCTACCATACCAGCGGCTTGCTGAAAAAAGTCTGAGCCACGCTGTGACGACGCTACCCTAGCCTTCATCGCGTCAATAGCTGCTCCTTGTGCAGAGGAGATACTTTGCCCGACAGCTTGCGCCCCTTGAAGCGTGTCATTAAGACGACCTTGTGCCCCTTGTCTTTCGTTACCTATCTGTTGGTTAAAGCTCGTCAAACCAGCAGTGAACGTTTCGTTTGGTCTGTTGCTACCAGTGACTAGCTGTCCCGGTTGAGTAGTCGTAGGTTGGTTAGCACTGCCAACATCAGCACCAACAAACGTAAGACCGGGTGCCGCAGTGTATTGACTTTGATAGTTACCTTGTTTGTTATCCATATGTGCCTAATAGCCCGCTGTACTTACCTTCCGGTGAACGTGAAGGATGTCTACTGTTTGTTTCGTGTTGTAGTGGTGCTCCCTGCATGAGCTGTGGCTGTGTTGCTTGCAGTGGGTTATTGTTAGTCCTCGAACCAAAAGCATTATTAAAGGCACCGTAGATGCCAAGACCAGCTTGAGCGTACTGCATTAAGGAAGCACCTTTTATCTGACTCGCTTGAGACTGTAGCGCCGCCTGTTGGGAACCGAACTGACTTGCAGCAGCATTGGCTTGAGAACTAATGCCTTGAGTAGCGGTTATCTGGTTCGCTCTGTTCGTTAGAGCGTCTAAGTTAGAGGCACCTTGTAAAGACACACGAGCGGCATTAGAGGCTTGCTGCTGTCTCACTTGCTCTGCTGCGATAGCCTGTTGGTTGAAGCTATTGACACCACGGTTATAGGAGAGGGAGGAGTCTGCATTACTACTCGCTACTCCGGCGTTGAACAAGCCGATAGCGTTCGTTTGGTCAGCAATAGTATTAGCGTAGCCTAGCTGCTGTTGTGCTACGCTCGTGCCTTGTGCTAGTGCTTGCTGCTGTTGCTGTGCTCTCTGTAAGGCGATGTTTTCTTCTCTAGTCTGCATTTCGTTGGCTGACGTAGACATATAGGCATTGTTACCCATAAGTGCCGATGCCATACCACGCTGTGATGCTGCTGCATCCATACCATACTCTACAGCTACGCCCGCCTCATTTGCTTGGTTAGCTATCTGTGCTTGTGTCTGTTGGTTCTGCGCTGATGCTTGCGCTTTTGTCCCTAGTGCCTGTTGGTTACTCTGGAACTTCTGGTTTTCTGCTGCACTCTTTTCCCCTACTGCTGTCATCTCTTGTAGGGCTAACTGTTGCTGGTTTTGAAACCCTTGCTGTGCCGCAGTCATGTTATCGATAATACTTGAGTACTCTAAACCTAGCTGCTGCTGTACGAGTAACCCTTGGTTTTGAATAGTACTTAAAGCTGCTTCGTAGTCTGCGTACTGTTGCCTTGCTTGTAGCTGTGCTTTAGTGTTTGCGTACTGTGCTTCATTAGCGAGGTTACTTGCCCTGACGCTATCCCGCTGTGCTTTAGCTTGACTGTTACTTGATGCTAGTCCCGAGAGTGTACTGACTACACCTAGAACCGGTGCTACTGCTGCCATCTGTTTTATACTCCTTCTTCAAAGTGCTGAAATAACTCGACGACCTTTTGTAATGATAGGCAACTGGTAGCCAGCGAGTGAGAAGTAAGCTTCATCGTAACTAAAGATGATGAACTGAATAGCATACCCAGTGCCGATGATAGGTTGCTTAAGCAGTTGGTATTTGTTGAACGCCCTCGCAGTGGGAGCAATGTCGAAGGTAGAGTCATCCCAGACGAGAGTACTGTAGCCGTAAGCGTCATATGAAATGTCTACATCTTGCGTCGAACTGTACTGCACTAAGAAGTCGCAACCAACTCTAGTTTTATAGAGGTCTACTATCGGCTCAGTCGCCTGTGAAGCTAGTGTGTTAACGTCATCTGCTGTGTAGGTTTCTTGCGCCTCAACGTTGCTCATAAAAGCCAGCACGTGAGTAATGCGCTTATAGTTCCCTAGGGTACCAGCGTTAAAGACTGGTGTACTGTAGATAGCCATGTACGCTACACCGAGTTCTACTACTGCGCTTTGCCTTGATGTGATAGTCATAAACTGCGCCGTGCCTATCGTCTGGAACGTGTAGACACCACTCAGGTCACTCTGTAGGACGTTATCGATGTAGACAATGTAGATGCTGGCATCGAACGGTGCCGTAGTGTTGTAGAGCGCTTGACCCTCTAGTGAGTCAGCTATCGGTCGTCTTGCTGTAATGTTTAGGGTCTTGCCTACACCAGGGTCGGCGAGTAGATAAACGTTACCACTAGGGAGCTTTTTGTAGTCAACGTCAAACGTGAGTTTGATACCGTTTAAGGTAACAAGGCAGTCTTGCACGTTAGTGTACGGCGAGATGAGAAAAGCTGTGCTCTGTCTAGTTTCGCTGTACGTCGTACTGTAACCACGTTGACCCGCCTTAGTAGTAAAGGTCACTGTTGGTAGTGCGTTCGTAGTTGGTTGTGAGATGCCTGAGCCACTGGAAGACTCTACGTAGCGTTGTCTGAAGTCGATGTATCTTGTGTCGTCGAACCTGATGAAGCACAAGTCGCTAGGTATTCCAATAGCAGACCTAAAGCGAGTACAGAGCATTCCAAAGCGAGTGCCCAAAGCTCTATCAGTATATGAACCCGCAGAAAAGCTCTGAAAACTTCCAGGGGTATCGTACTCTGTCCACGACTCTCTAAAGGTTGAGTAAACAAAAAGCTTCCTACAGGTATAGAACTCGCCTTCGACTGGATAACCGAGATAAACAATACGCTGTGCTTGGTCGTACTTCAACCACGGAAGTGTCTCAAGGTTCGGGTTTAGCGTCACACCAAACTTGTCTCTTATCTTAAGTGTGCGTTCGCGTACTTGATACTCACCAGAGACTGTATACGGTACAAGGTCGAAGACACCGAAGTCACTCAGGTACATCATTGATGTGTCAGTGACGACCACACACTGCTCATTGACTAAGCCCATAGTAGCGACTGTATCTACAGCACTACTAATGGCTGAGAGTGGTTGGTTAATGCCAGCGATACGAAAGACACCACGACGTGTAAAGCAGAACAAGTTACCCTGCCACTCCTGGAAAGAGATGGCTCTATCATCGGGTGTAGAAGAGACGACGACATCAAAGGGGTCATTAGGCGTACCACTAAGGTCATCAGTTATCTGGTAGTAGTTATAGAAGGAACCGGGGATAATGGTGTCTGTAACCGCTGAAAAGACGACCTGGAGCGGGATGTGAGGAAAGCCACCGAGGACTACACGACCTTGATAAAGTGAAACCTGTCTAGGGTAAAAGCCATTCAAGTAGTCAGCGAACAAGCCAATACCAAACGCTGGTACGTAGCCGCCATCTCTGTACGGCTCACGTGTAGAGAGGGCATTAAACCCGATGTGGGTTTTATTATTATTAACGACCTCAACGAATGAGGAGAAGTTAACACCTATCTGTGTTTCCCACTCGAAGCTAAGGTACAATGCCGGAGTCGTGTTATTAAGGATAGCGACAGCATTACCAAAACCATCGTCACTAAATAAGAAGTAGTCTTGTGCTGATGGGGTAGGTCCTCCTGTACGTATTTGGTTTCGCTTTACGCCATCAACGAAGACATCAATAGCCGTCGGTACTAGCGGGATGTTGTTATTTAGTCTTAGCTCTCGCCGTCGTATCCAATAGAGCGGTAACGGTGTAGAACCACTCAAGGCACCGAAGGTAATAAAGAGACTCGACGGGTTTAGCGACTGTAGTGCACTAGGAGTATAGACACCACCATCTGAGAACCCAAACGTTATAGCCGTGTTTGGCTTATTATTGTTAGGGTTTGAGTAACCATTAGGCAGTGCCGCTTGGTTGTACGGAATGATATTAAAGTTATTGTTCCCACTGCGAAGCGGGTTCAAGTCTGTCCTCGCGAACAAGGGAATAGGGATACTAAGGTCTGCGTTCGTCGCATTGTTCCTAGTCGTTATCTGGTAGTATCTGTTACCTTGCCAGCGCATTGCCTCAGCCCACCACGCCCAAGTAACGATACAGATATCGACTACACGAGTACCTGTTGCGAGAGTAATGTTACCGACTGTGAGGTTGCCAGCAGAATAAGAGAAAGATGGGTTTGTCTGTCTGACTCTATCGACGTAAACCACCATGTTCTCAGTAGCCGCGTGGACATACCGAGTCAACGTGTCAGGGATGACGATAGACGTTGCTGGACTACCCAGAGTGGTAGTAGTCTGCTGCTCGGCAAACTTAAGCTGCACTGGTTTATTCACACCAGTGAACAGAAGTAGTCTTGGTTCTACTTCAGAAGTCCTGACGAAAGATGGCTTCACAAACTGAGCAGCACTGGTAAAGACTGATGTCTTACTCATAATGATGGTGGCTACATCATTAATGACCTCAAACAGAAACAGTGTGCTCCCACTCTTAACCACTACATGGTTGTAACCCAACCCAGTAGTAAAAGGCATCATCGAAGCCCCTTGTGTTGGCGTGACGCTGTTGTAGAGTAAGTAAGTACCTCGACGCTTATTGACGTTTCCACTAATGTCTACAGAGATGTTAGTTAAAAAAGGACTGTCTGAGTAAGGACAGTTAATAGGGTTCGCAGTAGTGTTCAAGCCCCCAAAGTTATTACTTTGAATACTGTCTTCTACCTGTTTTGGTTTGTCCTTCTCAAACTGGTCTGCTACGTCTCTAATGCTAGGCATTATCTCATACCTCTATGAGGCTTGTACATATTCTGTCTGCCAGCGACTACACCACGTTCGCGTTGCTTTATCTGCTCAGCCATCTGGGTAAAAAGTTGGTTCTCAAACTGTGCCGTAGCAGTATCGCCTAAGTGTCTCAAAAGTGTGAGTGCCGTAGCATGTTTGACAATGAGTGGTAGGAACCTTTCTGGTACTGGGAAAAAGTCTGTAGACGCGTTGGGCGGGACGATAGTCGTAGTGACATAAAACCGTAGCTGGCTCTGTCCAATAGAACCTGTAGGGTACGGGTTAATACGTACTCTGTTTAAGTCGTTCGTGATGTTGTACCAGCGTGAGCCTTGTAGCTGTGTGTCATCGAACGTCATCAGCGGTCTGCTGTCATAGACATCAGGCGCAACGTAAGAGAGGTTAGTAAACCCAGTGCTGTTACTGCCTTGCTCTACGTTGTGGATAGCTTGTACAAAGTCCCCAAGGTATGCAGTATCAAAAAGCCACGACTGAGCGGGGAGTATGAGTTTGAGAAACGTCCATTCGCTCATCGTGCTGACATGGTAACAAGACTCTCTCAAGTTGCTTGCGACTATGTTTGAAAGCGGAGAGACAAGCGTTGATACCTGTCTCTCCCCCACATTCTGCAATACGCTGTTGACTGCACTCAAAAGGTTTGTTGTGCTAGTCGCCATTGTACAGTTCTCTAGGTAAGAGTGTTGATAGTGTGGATAACAACTGCATGGTCAACACGGAACACGCGCACACCGTAAAGCTGCGACATGATAACCGCGTCTGCCAGATAGAGTGCCTCACGGGATGACTCTAGCTTAGGGTCTTGCTGGATGCCCAACGTAGCCCAGTCCATATGACAGAGTAGCGCCGTAACAATAGGAGCAGTACCCGCCCCAGTGAAGGCAAGCGGTAACGTGGTGCCCGTGTCTTGCTTAGGCATGTAAGGAGAACCGAGGACACCCGGTGTAGGCTGTCCAACGTTACCCGTGCCGTTAACGTACCCTGTAAGGGAGTTGACACCGACTTGAGAAGTCATGACCACAGGAATACCAAACAGTGTTCCTACCAAGCCGTTCTCAATAGGACGACCATCAGTGAACTGTACGTTCGTGAACTGGTTAACGTTCAGTAGTTGCGCGTACTGTCCAGGAGAAACAATAAGTACCCGGTCTTCAGGCGGTACGTCAGCGTTGTCCAAGATAAGCTTGGCAGTCAGGAATGTAGCGAACGAGAAAACCTGACCAACACCGCCAACTGCGCCAGTACTAGAGGCAAAGAGCACTTGAGCCGCCGTACCGTTAATGACCGAGCGTAGTGCTAGGACACTGTTATCAATGTCACGAGCAATAGCGTAGCCTGCTTCTCGCGTGTACTCAGAGCGTAGAGCATACGCTGACTGCGTCGTAACAATGTCTTCTATCATAAAACTTGACTCTTTGTAGGTGTCAATGTCTAAGAAGAACTCTAGCTCTGTCCGTGCCTGCATAGTCACCGGACGCTCTGGCAGTTTGTCGTACACTGCTGCACGACTAATGTTAGGGATATGCAAGCGGTCGCCTTTCTTGCCAGCGAAAGGAAGTTTCTTGGTATACATCGAAGTGATAAGCTTCGCGTCACGAAAGCGCTTGACTTCTGCACTCCAAAGGTCTGGAATGAATACGTCGGCACGTTGGACTGTATACGCATCTCCTACAAACTCGATACCTGGTAAAGCCATGATGTGAACCTAATGAATGTTTACTTTTTAATGCGTCCAGAAGCATAAAGCTCGGCTATCTGTGCGCTGTTAGCTGCCCATTCTTGTGGGGTCAGTGCGTCTAACTGCGCTTGTGTCACCGTCTTGCTTGCTCCTCTTCCGGGTGTCGTGGTAGAGCGGTCTAGTCCAGTTGTGGGTGACTGTCGTTGTCCTCCTCTTTCCATCTGTATCTTCGCCCAAATAAGCTGTGCGCCTTCTGGGTTGTCTAGTGATGCTTGCAGGCTCTGCGGGTACTTAGCAAAGCGGGCTTGCACTTCTGTGAGGCGTGATGCAACGGTAGCATCATCAACACCCCAAGCTTTTTTCAAGTCTGAAAGCTGTTTATCGACGTTTTGCTGTTGCCGAATAGCTTGCACTTCAGCGAACTGCTTAATAGCGTCCTCAACGGGAATACCAAAAGCTTTTTCAAACTGTTTCTTAAACTTAGCGTTCTCCGGGTCTTCACCTTCATCGCTAACTGGTGGTGCATCCACATGTGCGACAGCTTCGCCTTGAGGGAGGTCTAAAAAACTGAGGTCTAGTTCCTCATTCACTTGGTCTAGCGCAAGCGGATGCGTCTCTTGGTTGGCTGTGCTCTCAACCGAAGGTGGTTGCGCCGCTGGTAGGACTGTGGCTTGACGCGCTTGGTAAAGGTACCCTTGCTTATCGTTTCTTCCTAGTTGTTGTGTCATGGCGTTTTTACTATTGTATAGGTGGTGGTACTGGTTGGTTACTTGCTGCCTGTTGCATCATCTGCTCGGTCATGCCTGATGCTTTCATAGCTTGATAAGCAGCACCGAGCGGTTTACCCCCAATGCTCTGTAGCTCCTCTAGTGCAGCAGTGTCAGCAGCAGCAAGCCCTTCAGGGGAACTGGGGTCAGGCTCAGCGGCAGTTGGTTGTAGCTGTTGTTCACTCTCTTGTCCCTCAACAGGCATCGGTGGTTTCTGTGGTTCGATGATGTACGAGTCTGGGTCTTCAAAGCCCATATGGTTAGTAATATCATAGAGCAGCTTTTCCCAGTTAAGTTTCTCAGCCATCTGAGGCACTTGGCTTACTGCTTGAATGAACTGCAAACGCTGTTGAAGGTACTTACCTTGGTCTGTTACATAGTCGGCACCGACAGGCATAAGCTTATAGTCGTGCATGAACGCCACACTAGGGTCAAGCTCATAGTACTCGTAGTCCCCTGGTTTCATACCTGAGAGTCGCATTACTTCAGGCTCTTTAACGAACTGTCTCATCTGGTTAAAGACACCCATCAACAAAGGGTACAGAGAAGTGTTTTCAATGTGTCGATGGATGTTAGTGAGCCTGTTACCACCCGCGTCTCTCACGGCTTGTATCTCTGTAGCCGTTACCCGCTCACCGGAACGAGCGGCACCAGCACTTACCAAGTTTCCAGTGGCAAAGTTCTTATCAATGATGGTTTCGAGTACACTCACCTCCTGATACGTTATCTTCCACTCCATTGAACCTGCTGGTAACGGTTGAATGTCGTTGTGTTCCATCACTGAATAGACTTTACCAGGTTCTGTAGAGATGTCTTCCGGCTGTACAATACCATCTTGCTTGACTGACCACATTGAGTTAATACTCAGTTCTTGGTTGTCTAAGCGTTGGTTAGTGATGATGTTCAGCTCGTGGAGTACACCAGCGTTGGGTTCAATGGCACCCATGCCGTAAGCCTGCCTGATGTCTGTGTAGGTGCCCCATACAAAAGGTCTTCCACCCCAGTAGGGGTTAGGTCGGAAAACCAAAAGGCAGTCACCACACAGTGTCACCTGTACGTCATGGTAGGTTGTGCCATCCCCAGTCACAACGTCACCCCAAAACTCTACTAGCTCTACTTCATCGTCCATGTCGTGCTCACCAGCAGTATTAATACCACTGAACGACGACAGGGTGCGCTCATTCTGTCTTGCTGTACTATAGGCAGTCACGTTCATGATGTCTGCTACAGAACTGTGCTCACTGCTATAAACGCCAGCGTCCATCAAGCGTGAGACTTCAGAGCGGGTTTTAACCATGCGCCTGATAAAGTTGCCTTCGCCGTTTTTTACATTCGGCTCAAGGTAGCAGTCGAAGACATCAAGCACCTCAAAGTCAGGGGAGTTAACGATAACTTTTTCTTCTTCGCGTACTTCCCAGCGCCATGACTCGCCCAAAGGCATTCCATTTGTGTCGAAGCCCGATGGTGTCTTAACTTTGACGTTTCTCTTAAAAGGGGTACTTTCGTAGCGCCACGGTAGCGCCATACAGCTATTACCCGTAATGATAAGTTGTCTGAGGTAGTCTGCATAAGCTGAATAAAACTTTCCTTCGTACATCTTGGTCGTCATGTACTTCTTTACTACTCTGGCTAGTGCCGCATAGTTGGGGAGTACAGGTTGCATGTCAAAGAAGTCTCTGTTAGGAAACGTCGCCGACATTAAGTAGCCGTGGATGGTTTCAACTGCTTCATAAGCCTTGCCGGTATTGATGCGGTGCCTCCAGTTTGCGTTTACGTCACCGACAGTCTTATGCACTTGCGACCGTTGATAGTCAACCGCTCTCGGTGTGCCCATGTAAAGTGACCAAGCCTCAAGCCAAGTTAACTCGACTTCTCGCCGTGCTAACTCGTACCGACTCCTTTCAGAGGTAACAAAACTAGCGACATCAGCCTGCCATCCACCCGCTAAGGTACTAATGCCCTTTTTGCGCTCGGTCTTCAGAAAGTCACCAGGGTTTCGCTTATTTACCACCTTTCTTGCCCTTTTTGTAAGCGGGTTTCGTAGCCTTTGGCTTCACGCCTTTAGCTTTGGTCTTAGCCATCGCTAACATCTTGCCCATAGCTCCTTTCATTAGTAGCTTCCTCCCCATTTAGTATTAAACTGACGCGTACTTACATGCCTATGTGTCTTTGTCCTTATAGGCTTACTCACTTCTTTGAGCATAGCCCAAGTGTCGAGAATGTCATCGTGTCCGTTAGCACCACCAAAAGTCATGAGCTCGTTCTGTAGAATGTCCCACTGCTTAAAGTATGGCGGAACGTATATCATCCTTTCGTGAAAGACAGGTTGTAGGTAGAACTCAATACGCTCTTTCTTCTTACCTTGTCCTCTCGGGTTCCAGGGATAAACCGCTAGTGGTCTGTAGACAGAGAACTTCTCTTTAACGTAGTGCACCAAAGCGGCTTGCCATGCCACTGTTTCAATGAATACCCCTGATAAGCTCCATTTGTCTGCAAGCCTGAATATCTCCTCGACTATCTTTTGTGGTGTTATCTTGCCTGCTACACCGTCAACAATGTATAAGTTACCTTGCTCGTCTTGACCACCAACGGCGATGGACGTATTATCAGCGGTCTTAGACATACTTACCGCAGGGTCAACGACCATGTAGAGGCGCACGTAGCTTTTCTCTCCTTCTTTCTTTTTTATCTCTGCCATGCCGTTGGTAACAGAAACGTTAGCCGTTGGTATGTACTGTATGTTATCGACGTTTAGGATAGTCTCGTCGCTAGACAAGATGGTGTTGAGGTACTGAGAAGCAAAGCGTCTCGGTGTAAGACGGTTCCTTAGTTTCTGTACCGTACCTTTATTGAACTTCTCACCCCAAATGTAGCCGTCTGAGTCGTCCTTCCCATTGATGTAGATGTTCCTAACGAAGTAACGGTACTCTAGTGTTTCAGCTTCATTCAGGATGGTTTCGTAGTAGTCGCCATTGGCGTAGCGAGTACCGTTTATTATTATCTCGTCACCAATGACCTCTTGAGTGAACTCACACGTATGAGAGGGGTCTAAAACGCTCTCCAAGTCCTGCGCCCATTCGTAGGTACGCTCCATTTTAGTAAGCGTAGCAACGTTATCAAAGTCTACGATGTCATCGAGGATGAGTAAGTCATAATGTTGTCCCGTGACTTTTGTAATGACTGACACAGAGTAAACCGTAGGTTCTTTGAACTTGGCTTGTCTCAGGACTTGTATAGCAGAGTTGTTCCAGATAACCTTTTTGTCTTCCGCTTCCGTGAAGTTCTCTTCGTGGTTCGCTCGACTGCGCCTACTCTTGTCCATAGCTGGAACTAATGGGGCATGTATATAACTTGCCGTATTGTTCCAAACTCTTTCTTGTAGGTCTTTGTCTTCAAACCACTGTCGCAGCTCACGAATAAACGAGTTAGAGAGTGAGAGTATGTTTGTACCGACGAGTACGCGTATGTTCGGGTTTCTAAAGATGCGCCACAACACGTAGCCCACACTACCTATCGTAGACTTCAAGTGTCCCCTTGGCAGTAACACTACTCGCCGTCTGTACTCTGCGTTCCCACTAAACTGGGGACGTGTAATGAACTCTACTAACTCTTCATGCAGCTTACCGAAGTTCTTACGCCCACCTTGAAACCCGATAAGGTCAAAGAACGTCCACATGTCGTAGAACGCTTTTTCAATGTTCTCAAGCGTAGCGGGTAACAAGGTAGAGCGCATCGTGTTTAGCCTTGGAGGAATGAACCGCCCGTAGTCACTGGTCGTCGTTGAGGCGTAGGTGCACCAACAAAGGGGGGTGCGACGACGTTGATGTTTTCGATGGTGGTAGCTACTTGAGCACCAGCATCAGAAACAGCCCGCGCATTGCCTGACGTAGAGATGTAACCAAGCAGTGTTTGCAGACCGAAGTTTAACCAAGCACTCCGCGAAGGTGCTTTCCGTGTTTCGACGCTTTCTTGAAGAAGAGGAATGGAAGTAGCGAACAACGTTTGAGCGAGAGAGAGCCAAGAGAACTTTGCCATGGTCGTAAACCTCCTTTTAAGTGTTAAATACCGTAGGAACCAGCAGGAGAGCCGTTAAACGTAGCGACGCACATGTCAGCGCTGATGTGCCAGTTAATGGTCTTCGCCGCGATGCCCGTTGCTGTGAGCATGATAGCGCTGTCTGTAGCAGCGCCACCAGTACCCGCACTGAAAGCGAGAACAAGTGTACCAGCACCAACGGTAATGCGCTGTGTGACAGTCGGTAAAGCGACAGGTACGAAGGTAACAGTACCCGTGATGTTAATAGCACTGAAGGTAGCTGAGAAGCCTGCATTCCCTGCGCCTGCTCCGTTGTCGTCCTGCGTCACATCAAAAGCGGCACCGTACATGTTTACGGTAACGATAGAGTCAGCGGGGATAAGCAAACGTGCAAAGAGTGCAGTAGAGGGCGTGGTAGACGCAGGTAACGAGTAGTTGAGGTTATCGAGTGCGAGTTCAGTTGCCGTTGCGTTAGTAGTGCGCCCAAACCACTGCACAGGGGTCATAGAGCGTCCGTACTTTTGTAAGTCCGCTAACTGACCACTGACACCAGGTTGGGAGAACTTAGTTGAATACTGGGGAGCGCGAGGAGCCATGATGTTATTACCTTAAAAGTTGTTTTCCGGGGTCTGCGTTTCTTAGTAGTCCAAGTCCAACTTCTGCTGAGCCTCTTAAAGACTGTTGCTGTTGTCTTGAA
>Ga0163148_10001520_pt1 | contig 29944 bp, 31 predicted proteins | sample OliLakLV19MP7P2_FD_148606 | JGI IMG/M metagenome (GOLD analysis project Ga0163148, IMG submission 148606) | Freshwater microbial mat bacterial communities from Lake Vanda, McMurdo Dry Valleys, Antarctica- Oligotrophic Lake LV.19.MP7.P2 | ecosystem: Environmental > Aquatic > Freshwater > Lake >... | reverse complement strand
AAGCCTCTCAAACCTTCTTAAACTCCAATCCTTACCGGATACATTCGCTGTCATGAAAATATACGCCCCTGATATGCTGACTTCTCTCAAGCTTGCAGGGTAATTATGGGCTTCAAGGAAAGGCCCTGGCCACATCCTTCCTGGTTGAACTAGCTTAAAAATTAAGCTAGACTAACCTTATGGCTAAACGTAAGACAACCAAACAAAGCGCACCCACCGACTATTCGTATACGGCCTTTGACGCCAAAAATCGACTGGGGGAGCTGCTGGACCGCGTTTTTCGAGGTCAGGAGATTACCATTACTAGGCACGGAATTGAGATTGCTCGGGTAGTACCGATCGAAAGGGGAAGGACGCTTCAGATCGAGACCGCTTTGAAGCACGTTAAGAGCCTACGAGATGAACTTAGGTCGGCAGGAAATTCATTGTCCGTTAACGAGATTCTCGGCTACCGCAACGAGGGACGCAGATGAGCGTGGTAGTTGATGCGTCGTTTATCTGTTCTTTGCTGTTGCCAGATGAGAGTGACGATCGAATTTTATCATTAGCCAAGTCTGTTTTAGATGATGACGTTTACGCTCCCGCGCTTATTCAATGTGAGATGCTAAACATTCTTCTAATGGCGGTTCGCCGTCGTCGAATTACTTCTAAACAACGGGACCGCGCAATGAGCGTGTTTGAACAGTTCAAGATTAGGGTTGATGGGCCTATGAGCGGGCAACAGATTTCGCGTATTCTGAAACTTGCCGACGCATATGGACTTACTGCCTATGATGCGACCTATCTTGAACTGGGTGTTAGACAGCAAGCGGGGATAGCAACGCTTGACAAGGACCTGCAGAAGGCTGTGCGGGGCGAAGGATTAAAGGTGTTTAGTTGATCGCAAGGGCCGATGAAATGAAGAACCAACTGTTTGTTTTAACCTGTTTCTTGCTAATACTCCTCGGCTCGGCGTTGCCGAGCTCCGCTGACCAGGAAAGCACCAAACCTGCTCGCGCAGATCAAGCAGACCCCATAAAGATCGGAGTAATCATCCCCCTAACCGGCGGCTGGGCTGCCTGGGGCGAGAAGATTCAGCAGGCATTGGAGCTAACAAAGGAGAAGCTCAACCACAAAGTCGAGTTTGTTTATCAGGACGAAGGATTTTGTGAGGCCGCCAAGGGGGTAAGTGCTGCACACGCGCTCTTCACCCAGGGGATTAGAATTTTTATCATTGGTTGTGTTGCTACAACTACGGCACTAATTCCAGAGAGTAAGCGCAATGGAATGCTTATATTTTCAGCGGGCATGTTGGTACGGAATTCATTCACCTCTGGTGCTCAGGTTGTGAACTTTGCCGGACAGGGAGGGACAGAGGCGGAGTATTTAGCAGCTTATATTAGGACGCAGGGCTACCGAACGGCAGCGATCGTTCACCCTCAAGAGCCCTTTGGGCTGGAGCTGGCAGAGGTTTTGCAGGCAGAACTTGAGAAGCTGAAGGTTGATATTCTGTTCAGTGATAGCGATTCATTTGCTTCGAATGACTTTAGACCACTAGCTTTGAAAATTGTGCAGCGCAAGCCTGATGTACTTGTGATGAACCTTGGCGAATCGCAGCAGCACGCATTAGTTAGAAGGCTTAACGAGCTCGGGCGCAACGTGCCGATTCTGAGCACCTACGGACTTGAGAGTAATATTACCTCGCCTGAGAATATCAAGATTCTTGAGGGAATAACCTATACCTATCCATTTAATTCCAATGATAGGAGTGCCGAGAAACTTGATTTTGATGCACTGTTCGCTCAGCGTTATGGTAAGAATGCTTTGCCGAATGCCAACGGATACTTTGCTTATGACGGTTTAAGAAATCTCGATCGTGCGCTTGATAACTGTGCTGCGAACGATACCGGCTGTATTTTTAGGTATTTTACTGGATTGGGTAAGGTCAATGGTATTTCGGGAGATGTAGAGTACCGGGCTGACGGCAGCACACAGCGCCCGTACATAATTAAGCGCGTGATAGACGGGAAGTTTGTGGTGCTCAAGTAGAAGCAGGTAACCGTTCAGGGAGTTCAAGAATCATCGCAAACTAATAAATTGGGTGCATTTTTATCCGCTAGAAGCGGCCCCGCTCGCCTTCGCTAAAGCTTCGGCGGAGTCCTTTATACATAGGTCCCGCCATAGTTCGAAGAACGACGGCGGAGAGGGATAACAAGTAACTGGTCAAAAAAGACTGCCCAGATTAGGGGCTGACAAGAAAGATCTGAAAGTTAAAAATGGCGTAAACATCCATGATAATCACCAAATTAGATTAATTCGTTAAACCTAGAATCCGCAGTAGAATCTGCTACGGAGGCCGATCTGCCTGATCTTTTTGACGTTTTCTAGAAATTGGTACTCACCCTAACGGTGCTAGGGTTCCGTTCCAATTTCGTCGAAAACCTCAAAAATATCAGACACCTCGACCTCCTCGCTACGATTCTACTGCGGAATCTAGGTTAAAACATGCTGACCAGTTACCAAAAGTTACCAAAAGTTTTACTTTTACGCGATATGTCTTGCGGAAACGTTGATCTACTTTTCTCGTAGAGCCTGCCTAATTAGGCTTGGCAGATTGGCTATGGCGTAGAACGGGACAGAGAGAATGCCATCGTATAAAGAGAGTTCGTGTTGAGAGATCCTGACACCGAGCGCTGATTTTTTCTGCTCCATAAAGGATCGCAGACTCCGGAGTTTGCCAGTCGTTCCCGCCTTTACCTCAATAGGAATTACGTCCCCATCGACCGCCATCACATAGTCAACCTCAGCGCTCGATCCTTTCTTTTCTCGCTCCCAGTAATGAAGGCGTGGCTCATTGAACCGTGGGGTATTTGCGAGTAATTCCTGGCCAACGGCTTGCTCGGCTAGTGGCCCCGAGTGTACCAAGTCGGAACTCCAATCCTGCAAGCTTATAGGCGGAAGTTGCAGGGTGCTATTCAATAGTCCAACATCAGTAAGAATGAATTTGTAGTTTGTATCATTACTCTCTGAATCTAGCGGAACGCCGTTTGCGCTAGTGGCAAATACTTTGCAAATTAAGCCGGCCATTTCAAATAGATTCAAAACCCTCCTTGTGCTCTTACTGACTGAATCTGGCAGAATTTCTGAAAACTTAAATTTTTTAGCCACATAACGTGGAAGGCTACGAAATGCAGCTTCTATCGTGTTGATTTCGACGCGACCCTTATATTTGCGGAAGTCGTCGCGATACGTTTGTAGAATTGAGGACTGGAGCTGTTGATATCGAATGCTGCTAGGCGCTCGCGCAAAGGCATCCACAACTGCGGGCATGCCACCAACTACTAAATAATTGGCAAACTGCCTAAGAGCCTTTTCATGTAGAATTTTTGGCAGCGATTTAGCAAGTGATAGCTCGGAGAAGCTTTCAAGCAGACCGCTTTCAGCCTGGGCATTTAGAAATTCCTTAAAGCTTAGAGGTTGCATGTAGCAGTACTCGACTCTGCCTACTGGCACCCGCAATTCATCTGGCTGTTCCTTCAGCACAAAATCAAGTAGTGAACCCGCTGCGATGACATGTAAGTTCGGTCGAGCTTCAAAGATATACCTAAGTGCCAAAATTGCCTTTGGACACTCCTGAATTTCATCAAGGAAGAGCAACGTCTTGCCATCATCAATTGAGGTGTTGGCCACCCGTGCTAGATCCTGCAGCGTGGCAGTGGAATCCAGCGCTTGAAATAGTGATTTCAATTCTGGCTGCGCTTCAAAGTTGAGCTCAACAATATTCTCGAACTGCGCTTTGCCCCATGCACGGATTGTAAAACTCTTGCCCACCTGCCTAGCCCCACGCACCATCAGCGGACGCCGTCCAATCGCATCCTTCCAATTGTTGAGATACTCAGATAAGTCTCGCGTAAGCATATTTATTGATATTTCAGTAGGTTATGAATTTAGCATTACTTAATTACCGGTATAAAACGAATGCTATAGCCTAAATATGCCCCATTTTATGTGACTTAGCTAGCGATTATTACCCATTAAAGGCGCGGAGAGTAAAACAAGCTCCGTGAGCGGTCCGAACTATAGCGATTAATATCAAAAGGCTTGCCAATTATATTGGCACCGACTTTTGATAATCACTATATAGCGGTTCGCAAAAGTCGCGAGCGATAAAATAGCTTTTGCGAACCGCTATAGATTCGCGAAAGCGAATCAAAACAGCAACCTATAGTGATTAAATTCAAAAGGCTTGCCAATTATATTGGCACCGACTTTTGATAATCACTATATAGCGGTTCGCAAAAGTCGCGAGCGATAAAATAGCTTTTGCGAACCGCTATAGATTCGCGAAAGCGAATCAAAACAGCAACCTATAGTGATTAAATTCAAAAGGCTTGCCAATTATATTGGCACCGACTTTTGATAATCACTATATAGCGGTTCGCAAAAGTCGCGAGCGATAAAATAGCTTTTGCGAACCGCTATAGATTCGCGAAAGCGAATCAAAACAGCAACCTATAGTGATTAAATTCAAAAGGCTTGCCAATTATATTGGCACCGACTTTTGATAATCACTATAGCGTACCGCGCTGACGGCAGCACACTTCGCCCGTACATAATTAAGCGCGTAACAGAGGGGAAATTTGTGGCGCTCAAGTAAAAACAGCTGTTATAACTTCGAGCATGACCACTACCCCAACCAAAATTAGGAACTATCTGGTCGTAGGTATCGTTCTTGTTGCGGCGATCTACGCGTTAACCACGAGCATTAGTTCTAAACCTACCCGCCCAAATTTAATCTTAATCTCACTTGATACCCTGCGCGCTGATCGATTGGGAGCTTACGGTTACAATCGCGATACAAGTCCGATTATCGATTCCTTGGGCAGAGATGGTGCAGTCTTTGAGAATGCGATCACAGTTTCGCCCTGGACTCTACCTTCGCATGTAACGATGCTAACCGGACTGTTCCCAAGTTCGCACGGCTTAGTTCATCCCAAGGGGGGAAAGATAGGCAAGGACGTACGCTTACTGGCTGAAGTTCTGAAGGAGAATGGCTATAGAACATTGGCATTTGCCGGCGGTGGGTATGTTTCCAAAAGCTACGGCTTTGCGCGCGGCTTTGAGACGTTTGAGATTAATAGATCTGAACGAAAGAAGTTAAACGATGGATTCAAGTTGTCACTGGATGCGGGCTATAGCGCAGTTCAATCACTGGGCGATCAGAGTCCATTCTTTCTATTTCTTCATACCTATGCAGTCCACTGTCCCTACAGTCCACCAGAACCCTACGCTTCGATGTTTGTTTCAGACGGTGCAGTTGAGATTGACCCAACAAAGTGTGGCACAGAGTATAATAGAGATAGCGGTATAAATGATGCCCAGGCACTGTACCTCTCCGACCGTTATGATGGCAGCATTCGGATGGCCGATGCCGAGCTTGGGGACTTCCTGCAAAAGATGGACTCGGCGGGACTGTTGGATAATACCTATATCATCATCACCTCGGATCACGGCGAGGAGTTTCTTGAACACGGCAGGATCGGACACCAGTTTTCACTATACAAAGAGTTGCTAGCAATTCCGCTTATTATATCAGGTCCGAGTATCAAAGCTCATCGAGTTTCGCACCCCGTTGGTCTAGTTGATCTCTTTGCAACGATCTTAGATCTTCTAGGGCTGCCACCAGTGGCGCAATCCCAAGGATACTCGCTTGTACCATTGATGCAGGGACAGAAGAGTATCGCGGGACCGCGCTTTCAATTCTCCGAACTTTCAAGAGGCAAGGAGCTGCGCTCATTGATTAATCCATCGTCGGATCATTTTATCACCGATCTCGATTCAAAAGAGACCCACTACTACGACCTATTTAGCGATCCTCAGGAGCAGAATAATATAGTCAAGGACATGCCTAAAGAGGTTGCCTCACGACAGGCGAGCTTGGATCAGTTAATGTCAGGTGCAATAAAGTATAGAACTGAGCAGATGGGACAGGATAATCAGAAGCATATGGAGCAGCTGCGGACGTTGGGGTATTTGTAGCGGGTGCCCTCGCCTAATTAACAACAACAAACAACACCCCAATCTCTCTGGCATAATCCAGGTGAACCTTTACATTTTCATTAAACGGAATTGGACAGATCGGCTGCTGACCGTTCTGAAAATACTGTCTAATGCATGCAACGATTCGATTACGTTCGAGGTGTTCGGGATAGTAGCGCTGCGAGAATGAGTATTCATCCAAAAATGGAGGGGTCAGCGCTACTAGGAATAGGCATGTAGCCAGCACTCTGTAGTGCTCGTTTTGGGTAGCTTCGCATGACCGATTGTAGAAGGGCCAAGAGAGCAGGGATAAGAAAGAGTATAATCTCTGTGTAGCGCGAGGATTTCGCTTCATTTAATCCCAATCGGGTGCGACCGATAGCGATTACAAAAAGGACCCCTAAGAAAGCGCAACAGATCGTTAGTAAACCTAGACGCTCGAACTGCTTTCGAAGGGGCTGAGAACGCGGCTGAAATAGCGAAATAATAGCGAGAGTCAAAAAGAGCGCTAGGCAGAGCACTCCCGGTATAACGGTATAACTGGAATATCCCAGTCCGCTGGTGATCAGATTAAAATAGAACTGCCAGACCTCCGCTGAGAACAGGCCAGCACTTAGATTGTCGTGTTTGGGGAATCCGATGAACCACACGCCTAGCGCTGCTAATACCAGTAGCAGGGCAGGTAAAAGATACCTTCGATTCGCTCGATCAATGACGATTAACACAATGCACAACCCAAGATAGAATCCGCCAAAGGTCATACCAAGCCCAGCGGAGTAGATTCCACAGACCGCCAGGACTGAACTCAGTAAAATTCTTCGACCCCCCTGAACCAAGAGCGCAATCGCTGCCAAGAAGAAGAGAATTGAGAAGTGAATCTGACCCTGGAATGCTAGAATGTGGTTACCGGCTGCTAGCGTGCTAGCAAACACAAGACCAACGATGGCAACCGAGGCGTTAAATGTCTTTCCAAGCCAACCTAGGTAGAGGCAGGAGCCGACTGAATAGATCAAAAAATTCACAGCAACGAACGCATTGAAATTCAGATTGAAGAGATAGTATGCGAGCCATACCTGAAGCCTTGTCCAAACTATCCGGTGTTCATTGTGAAATCCAAAGATATAGGACCAGTTAAGCTCTTTGGTTTGTAGTCCCGGATAAAAGAACGAACCACCCCATTCGTCGGCGAATGGAACGTTTACGGAGTAGGTCATCAGGGCGAAGAAGTGGGCGAAGAGAACCAGGGCTGTTAGTACAAGTGCAACAGTTTCAAATCGAATTTTAGTCGGGCGTTCTTTCATGATGGGCGCAGTTTTAACGATTACAGCGATTTGCAAAAGTCCCGAGCTATATAATCGCTTTTTGCAAACCGCTAGAAAGAATTCTAAGGCTCATTAGCCACCTCGGCCCCTCCTCCGAGCAATTCCTCAGTGAACCGTTTTGAGATGCTGTGCTTCGATAACCAGATCCCCAGATATGCTCGCGCGAACTCTGGGCCCTGTACTGTTCCCAATACCTGGCCGTTAAGCGCCAGGCTAAGACCGGAATCTGGGGAGTATGAGATAGTGTAGGTGTCACCGATCTTAACTGCCTGGTATAGCCGATTCATCTCAGCGACCTGGGCAGCGATCTTGGCGAATTTCACCTCGGGGTTATTCTTCATTAGCTCTTCGCCGCTTTCGATAAAGTCCTGCGGCGTAAAGTCGCGATCGTAGGTGATCTCAAGCCGGACCGCGTTAGTCCCTAGTGACTTTTGAGGCTCGGTATCGTGTTCCATCAGGTGTAGCGCTGCCTTATAGACGCTAAATCCCCAATAGGTAAATGCGCTTTGGCCGCGCAGGCTAAGTTGTGAGACTAGGGGTTCAACGGGTGGGGTAGCCAGCGCTGGATAGATCCCAATAACGGCGGCAAAAAGAAAGCTCAGTGTGTATCGGGCGATATTCATAGTGTTATTGTAGCTGTTTGCCACCAAACGGACCACAACCGATCCCCGCTATTTTTATGCCCAACAGCCAGCCCTACCAACTGGTGCCCTACTAAGATATTATGCCGTACGCCAATATTTATGCCTGATTTAGGACCTAGTCATGAAACCTATCCCCCCCCAAGTTAGCTTCCCCGAGTTAGAGAAAGAAACTTTGGCGTTTTGGCGTCAGCACAAGACATTTGAGCGTTCTGTAGAGCAACGTCGTGCACAGAATGCCAAAGCATTCATGTTCTATGACGGCCCACCGTTCGCTACCGGACTGCCACATTACGGTCACCTTCTACAGGGCACGATCAAGGATATCGTCCCACGTTATCAGACCATGAAGGGCGCGTTAGTTGAGCGCCGTTTCGGTTGGGATACTCACGGTGTTCCAGTCGAGATGCAGGTTGAAGGAGAACTGGGACTGCGTGGCCGCACTGATGTATTGGAATACGGTGTCGGAAAATTTAACGAGGCGTGTCGTGCAAGCGTATTGAAATACGTTAATGATTGGCGAAGGATCACCGAGCGCTTGGGGCGTTGGATCGATTTTGATAACGACTATAAAACTATGGACCGTTCCTATATGGAGTCGGTTTGGTGGGTAGTCAAGCAGCTTTGGGATGCGGGTAGGGTCTACGAGGGGCAGCGTATTGTCCCCTACAGTTGGCGCCTAACGACCACGCTTTCAAACTTTGAAGCTGGACTTAATTATAAAGACGTTCAGGACCCGGCAGTAACGGTAAGGTTTAAATTGCTGGATCGTCCGGGAGTAAGTGTGCTTGCTTGGACAACTACACCTTGGACTTTAATCTCGAATTTGGCGCTGTGCGCGCACCCTAAGCACAAATATGTTCAGGTGAAGACCAGCACCGGTGAATCTATAATCATGGCCGAAGCGCGACTTACGGCTTACTTTAAAAAGCCAAGTGAGTATGTTGTTGAAGCCGAGTTTCTAGGTAAGGAGCTTGAAGGCCAGCGCTATGAGCCATTGTTCAATTACCATTTGGCTGTTGCTGGTGATAACTCATTTAAGGTCGTTTGTGATGAGTATGTTTCTCTAGATGACGGCACAGGTTTGGTTCACCAAGCGCCGTGTTATGGCGAGGATGATTACCGAGTATGCGCCCGCTATAAGATTCCGGTTGTAGATTCGATCGACGTTGAAGGTAATTTCCTGGCATCTATCCCTGAACTTCAGGGACAGAATTTCAAGGAGGCGGAGAAGCAGATCCTTACGATGCTCAAGGCTTCCGGTCTGCTCTATAAGCAGGATGTGATTAACCACAGCTATCCGTTCTGTTGGCGCTCGGACACACCGTTAATGTATCGCGCAGTCGCAGCATGGTATGTGCGAGTAGAAGAAATTCGTGATTCAATGTCTAGCAATAATGCGACTGTGCATTGGGTCCCAGAATTTATCGGGGCGAATCGATTCGGGAATTGGTTGGGTCAGGCGCGCGACTGGAATATCTCGCGTAATCGTTTCTGGGGCAATCCGATCCCCGTTTGGCGCTGCGAATCCTGCAAAACAACTGAATGTTTAGGTGGAGCCGAGGAGTTAGAGCAGCGTTGTGGCGCAAAGGTTGCCGACCTACACAGCCATTTTATCGACGAGCTTACCTGGTCCTGCAAGTGTGGCGGCATGATGAAGCGCATTCCAGAGGTTTTGGATTGTTGGTTTGAATCAGGCTCAATGCCATTCGCACAACAACATTATCCATTCGAGAATAAGGAGCAGTTTGAAGCGGCATTTCCCGCAGATTTCATCGCCGAAGCGGTTGATCAGACACGTGGATGGTTTTACTCCCTGATGGTGCTTTCAACAGCTATTAAGGGGTGTACACCGTTTAGAAATGCCATCGTTACCGGCCACATCCTGGCCTCCGATGGCAAGAAGATGTCGAAGCGGTTAAAGAACTATCCAGACCCAGTTTCGATAATGGAGAGCTACGGCGCAGATGCGATGCGTTTATATATGGTTAATTCGCCGGTAGTGCGCGGCGAGAATCTGCGCTTCGTCGAGAGTGGCGTGAAAGAGGTTGTGCGCCAGGTGTTAATTCCATTCTGGAATATCTATTCATTCTTTACGACCTACGCCGACATCGATGGGTTCAAGCCTAGTGCAGTTCTGACGGGCTCAAAGAATCCCCTAGATCGCTGGGCGATCTCGCGACTACAGACGTTACTGGCGCATGTCGAATGCGAGATGGGTGCATACCGTCTATATACCGTAACACCCGAGCTACTTGAGTTTATTGACCAGATGACTAACTGGCACCTTCGGCGTTCACGCCGACGCTTCTGGTCCGAGGATAAAGCTGATAAGCAACAAGGGTACGATACGCTGCTATACGTTTTGACTCAGCTTTGCAAAACGCTGGCACCGTTCCTACCGTTTGTTACAGAGAGCATGTATCGCAATCTTGTAACTCTACTCGAAGGATCACCGGAGAGTGTGCATCTTTGCGACTTTCCTGTATCTGAAAGCGCACTTAGAGATTCAGAACTTGAATCAGAGATGGCCTTGGTAATCCGCGTAGTAAGTGCCGGGCGGGCCTTGAGGGCCAGCGCTAATCTGAAAGTTCGCCAGCCGCTAAAATCGGTAACAGTTGTTACACGAAACGTTAATGACGCAGCCGTACTAGCGAAATTCTCGCACCATATTCTTGAGGAGCTCAATGTGAAGCAGGTCTTAAGCTCCGCGGAGGAAGATCGCTATATTACACTCTCAGTTAAGCCGAACCTACCGGTACTCGGTCCGATGTTAGGTAAAGATATGGGCAAGCTGATGACGCAGTTGGCGAGCATCGGGCGGGATAAGATCGCCTTGCTTGAAGAGGGCGGCGAGATTGAATTACTAGGGCATAAATTACGCGCCGAGCATTTCTTGATCCAGCGTACAGCGAAGGATGGATTGCAGTTAGCCACCGAACAGGGAGTAACGGTCTTCTTTGATACTCAGTTAACACCTGAGTTAGTTCAAGAGGGATTGACTCGTGAGTTTGTTAACCGTGTGCAGAACCTGCGCAAAGCTTCAGGATTTGAGATCTCAGATCGGATTCACTTAAATTTTTCGACAGTAGACCAGAATCTCGCGGCAGCGCTGAAGGCAAATCAGCAGTATGTTCAGGATGAGACGTTAGCGCTGGAGTTTGGTGAGGCGAAAGTGAGCGGGGATTCCTGGTCGCTAGTGGAGGAGCAGGTTGACGGGATTGCAATAACGATCGCAGTTCGTACGACAAAGTAGATTGCCCGCTTATCAATTTGGAATACTTCCCTCGCGATGACCTACTCAATCTCAATCTTCGGCTCCTCCTCTGGCAGAAACGCCGGCGACGCGGCGCTGCTCGCGGGGATTATGGGAGAGATCGATGCTGCTACTGGCGAGCGGTTAATCTATGAAATTCCAACCTATCGACCCGAATTTATCTGGCATACATATCCGAATAAGACTCGCCCCGTGAGCATGCTTCCGTGGCACGGATCGATTGGAATGTTTGGGCCGCTCGCACTGCAGTCCGTTCTGCGCTGCAACATGAACCTTGTTTACGATGCGATGCTATTTGATCGCGGGCTCTGTAATCCGCTCAAGAACTATATGCCCGCCGTACGCTATCTGTTCCCTCTTGCAAAGAAGAAGGGCCGAATCCTCGGTTGCTATAATGTAGGATGTGGCCCGGTCGATACGGAGGCGGGGCGTCGCATGTTAGGTGAGATCGGCGGCTTTATGGATTTTATCACAGTACGTGATGAGGATTCACGCGCGTTGCTAATCGATCTAGGTGTGGAGCAGGAGAAGATAGTTGTAACAGCGGATGCTGCGCTAACTGTTCCAGGTAGTGGCGCGCAAAGGATCCAAGCTATCCTGAATTCGCTGCACCTAGGTTCTGCTAAGGAGATCTTAGCGATTAATGTTAATAGCTACCTGAATAGTTGGACCAAGCCTGGACAGAAAACTATCTTGGCCGAAGATTTTTGTGCGCAGTACGGCGAGGCTCTAACGATTGTGAGCAAACAATTAAATGTACCGCTACTTTTTGTCTGCACTCAGCACAGCGATATAGCGATTACAAAGCAGGTGATGGCCAAGGTAAACGGCGCACCGCAGATGGCGATATTCACGAATGTTGAGCATTCGCCGTATGATATCAAGGGCGTGCTCGGACGAGTTTCGCTACTGTGTGCCATGCGCCTGCACGCCAATATTCTGTGCACATCGGCGCTCACTCCAGCAGTTGCGCTGATCTTTCAGAAGAAGGTCGAGAGTTACTACAAACTGTTAGGCCTTGGCGACAATCTGATGTCTTTCGATGGCTTCTCTGCCAAGGCGCTATCCGACCATATTCTTAAGGGCTGGAATAATCGTGCAGCTATCCGGGCGCAGCTACAGCAACGCATTCCAGAGCTTCAGGAACGCAGCCGAATAGCGGCACGAATTGTGGCCGCGATCGTTCGGGGGGAGGGGGTTGAGGGGGCATTGCGGAGCAACAGGTAACCGAGGAGGTCCATTTTTTTCAGACGTCCGATCACGACAAGCCGTAGTTCTGGGCGCGCCAATTGATTGCCGTATTGGTCGCTCCGCGATTCTCCCATTCCCAACTTCTAGCTGAATATGTATATATAGCGGTTTGCAAAAGTCGCGAGGAAATAATAGCTTTTACGTAACTGGTCAGCACTTAAAAAATGTAAGCGTTCACGGGGGTGCAAAAATCGTTGCAAATTTACAGATTGGGTGCCTTTTCATTCGCCGAAGGCGCCCCCGGAGGGACAACAAGTAACTGGTCAAAAACTGACTGCCCCGACCAGGGGCTGACAAGAAAGATCTGAAAGTTAAAAAAGGCGTAAACATCCAGGATAATCACCAAATTAGGTTAATTCGTTAAAACATGCTGACCAGTTATGCGTTTGCAAACCGCTATAGAGTTCCGTTCCAATTTTGTAGAAGAACGTCAATATAATCAACGGCATCGCTCTACTCGCTACGATTTAACTGCCGAACTTAGGTCAAGCAATGCAGCCCATAAAACCAGAGGATTTCCTGGAGCCCGAATGGGTAGAATGGTATAGCTTATCCCCTAGTGAACGCTGGGAGAGAACGACTGAATTATGGCAGACATATTTATATCTAGGCGGCTCTCTTGACCCAGAACCCGATACACAGAGTCCTTTCTTTGATGCGGAAGAATTCCGTCAAAGTTTTACTGATGGGCGGCCAGGCTTGCATATTGTACGGCGCGGCGGAGTTTAGTAGGGATATTGATCTTGTCATTCTCATTGATGATGAGAATCTGGCGGCATTGCAAAACGCTCTCAAGGAGCTGCAGGCTGAGCCCATCGCAGTTCCACCATTTAGTCGTGAAAATTTGGAGCGCGGACATTCCTGCCACTTTCGCGCACTCGATCCACAATGTTACGGGCTGAGGATTGACGTAATGGCAAAGATGCGTGGCGTAGCAGCATTTGATGAATTGTATGCTAGACGTACGACGGTAACAACCAAAGATGGTAGTCTTGAGATTGATCTTCTATCGCTTCCGGACTTAGTTCGAGCGAAAAAGACACAGCGAGATAAGGACTGGCCGATGATTCGGCGACTTGTTGAAGTTGACTATTTTACCTCTCAATCCTCTAACAGTGACCAACGTGACCAACAGCTTGCTTTCTGGTTTGCGGAGCTGCGCACAGCCGGTCTCCTTATAGAACTGAGTTCAAAAAATCCAGAGATTGCAAGACAGCACGCCAGAGCCCGACCCGCAGTGCGGGCCGCTTTGGACTCCTCAAATGAAGACGTAGTTAAGGAATTGGCACTGGAGGAATCCGTTGAACGCGATCTTGATAGGGTGTATTGGGAGGGGCTAAAACGTGAGCTTGAGGAGTTTCGTCGCACAATTCGCAAAAACTGAGGCATCTCCGTTTTTTAGTCAAAGGCTATAGCAGTTAGCAAAAGCAATTATATCGCTCGCGACTTTTGCAAACCGCTATAGGCGGATGTTACGAGGGGCAGTAAATATCATCCGCTCTACCTCTTCAATCCTTCGCTGCCATTTCCCAACCTGTGTTCGAGCGAATGCAAGCTCGCGCTTTGCATCGCGCATTCCATTGTGAACGTTTTGTGCGATTGGCAGAAAGTCCTTGGCGAGTGCAGCGGCTTTGATCTTGTCGCCCTTCACGCGCTCAGCCGTGCGACGATATGCCTCTCGAAACGGCGCTCCTTTCTCTACCTCTCGATAAGCGTCGTACGTCGCGTACAGATCCGCGTACATACATTCCTTAACCCGTTTCTGATCGACCTGTAGTCCACGAATAACTAGTCTGGTCATAAGAAACAGTGCGCGCATCTCGTCTAGAGCGCGCATGACAGGCTCTTTAGTTAATTGCAGATCGCGATGATAACTGGTTGGCAGCTTTCCAATAATCCAGGCAAGCTCACTTTCGGCGCCGCGCACCTTAGCGCACCGGCCCCGCGCAAGTTCTACTATGTCGGGGTTGCGCTTCTGTGGCATGATTGAGGAGCCAGTCGTGAGCTCGTTTGGAAGTTTAAAGAACCCAAACTCGCGCGTACAGAATAGACTGATATCCCAAAAGAATTTTTCGAGTCCCCCGGCGATACTTGTCAGCCACTGCAACGTACGCAGCTCAACGCGACCGCGACTGTTGTTGGCCTGAATCGGATTGCGATAGATCCGGCTAAAACCCAATAGCTTTGCTACGTATTTGGGATCGACCTTCATAGATGACCCAAATCCGGCCGTGCCCCCGAGGGGATTGGCGTCGATCTCTGTTAGTAGCGCCAGGCCACGCCGAACCTCCTCAAGCAGATCTTCATATAGAGCGTGTAGCCACATGCCCATACTAGATGGCATCGCTGGCTGTAGGTGGGTGTAACCGGGGAGAGGTGTGTGTTCTAACTTCTGAAAGCGGTCTGCAACATCATCGAGTAGGGCACATAGGGTAGAGAGGAATGCCGTCACCTCGCTCCGCAAAAATAGGCGCATAGCCAACATCACCTGATCGTTGCGCGAGCGCGAGGTGTGAATTCGCAGCCCCGCCTCGCCAAGAGTATCGCTCAGTTCGGATTCAATTGCGGTATGTACGTCCTCTAGTGAAATCGGGATCGGAAAGTTTGAAATCTGACCGCGCTTGTAGATAGATTGGAGCCCCTTAAGGAGTGCGACTAGATCGGAACGACTTAATAACTTGGCTTTATGCAGCATCCGCGCATGTGCCGCCGAACCCACGCAATCATGAACGACTAGGAGTTGATCAAGTAAATGGTCCTTACCAACGGTCAACTCCTGCATTAACGCATCGCTCGTTTCACCTTTGTCCCAAAGTCGTTTTGCCATATATGCTTGAATTTACCAAATCATCTGCACTGAGCTATTTAATGGTTCCCTAAAATAGGATAATCTCTGGGGGATTGAAAGGAGCACAATATGAACGTTACAGATCTAAAGGGCAAAACTATAGCATTTGCAGCCTCAGGCGGGCTTGATAGCTGTACGGCTACACGCTGGCTGACTGACCATGGCGTGAACGTAGTATGTTGTACGGTCAATTTTGCTCAGCCGGATGAAAAGGACCTCGATGCTATAGGTGTCCGGATGCGCGCCTCGGGTGCGGTTGATCATGTTCTGATTGATGGTCGGGCAGCCTTGGCCGATGCAGGAATCAAGGTTATTCAGGCACAGGCGTGGTACGAAGGACGTTACTGGAATACTACAGGGATCGCCCGCTATGTGACCGCCAAAGCGATTTTGCAGGAGATGAAGAAACGCAAGATCGATATCCTGAGTCATGGCTGCACTGGTCGTGGTAACGATCAGGTTCGGTTTCAATTGGCAGCTAATATGCTTGCTCCACATGTGCAGGTCTATGCGCCGTGGCGCGATGAAGCCTTTCTCTCGCAGTTTGGAGGGCGCGCGCAGATGATTGAGTTCTGCGCCAAGCGCAAGCTTCCGATCACCGCGACCAAGGATTCGCCCTATTCGACCGATGCGAACATGTTGGGCCTGACCCACGAGGCCGGTAAGCTTGAATCGTTAGAGACCCCTCCGAGCTTTATCAAACCTGGTATGGGTGTTCACGCTACAGCGGCTCGGGACACGCCCGAAGAGGTTGAGATCGAGTTTGTTCATGGGGTTCCGACCAGTATTAATGGTGAGAAGGTGAATGTTCTCGATTCTATCTTGAAAGCCAACTCTATCGGTGGCCCGCATGGCGTAGGGATAGCAACGCATTTAGTAGAGAATCGCTTCGTGGGGATCAAGAGTCGTGGAGTTTACGAAGCCCCGGGAATGGAGCTGCTTGGAAGTGCTTATAGCTTCCTGCTTGAGCTTGTCCTCGATCGGCGCGCCCGTGAGCTATTTGATATGTTATCTCGCACAGTCTCCAAACAGATCTACCAGGGTTTCTGGTACGATCCCTGCACTCAGATGGCCCTGCGTGGTATCGAGCGTAGCGCTGAGTTAGTGACTGGGAAGGTGCGGGTATCGTTATATCGCGGTACCGTCCGTTTTGCTGGAGCTAAAGATGTTCCGCATTCTCTGTACTCCGAAGAGAACGCCTCAATGGAGGCGATCGGCGTCTACAATCATGCTGATTCCGAAGGCTTACTCAGTATTCTAGGGGTAAGTGCTAAGGTTCTATCGCGGGCGAATCAGGTAATAGAGAAACTTTGATCAGGAAACTTTGATCAGGAAACTTTGATCAGATTGATATCATGAAGCGAGATCTAACCAAGGTTTCGGATCTCGGCCCCCAAGATCTGGACGAGATTCTAACCCTTGCTTTCGAATACAAGCAACGCCGTGAACGCGGCGAACGCCTACACGCGCTATATCCAGGGCGCGTAGTGGCGATGATCTTTGAGAAACCATCGCTACGCACCAAGGTCGCCTTCGAAGTCGCCGCTGCAGCTCTGGGAATGACCCCAGTATTCCTCTCAAGCTCTCAGATTTTAGCTAGCGGAAATAATCAAAGCGGTAGGGAATCGATCGCTGATATCGGCCGCAATCTTGAACGATTTGCTGATATTATTCTAGCGCGTGTTTACAAACACGAGGTCATCAGCGGACTGGCCCGAGCAGTACGCGCCCCGGTAATCAATCTACTGTGCGATCGGCATCATCCTACTCAAGCACTCGCGGATATCATGGCGATCCGCTGGCACTTCGGCGATCGCAAAGACCTAGATGTTGCCTTTGTTGGAGACGGAAATAACGTAGCGACCTCGCTAATGGAGATCTGTATTTTGGCACGGATCAATTTTCGAATCGCCAGTCCAAAGGGGTATGAGATCTCAGAGCGTGATCGCAAGTTTGCAATTAAGACGGCCGCAGAGAACGGAACGGTACTTGAGTTCCTTGAGGCACCCAGTGAAGCAGTAAGGAACGCCGACGTTGTCTATACAGATACATTTGTGTCGATGGGTCAGGAATCCGAAGCCAGCCGCAGGTTGGAGGTCTTCAATGCGTATCAGATTACTGACGAGCTTCTCGCCAATGCAGCGCCGGGAGTAAAATTCATGCACTGCCTTCCTGCTCATCGCGGGGAGGAGGTTACTGATTCAGTCATGGACGGCGCACGATCGATAGTTTTTGATCAGGCTGAGTGTCGGTTGCATATTGCTAAGGCTCTGTTGGCGCGGTGTTTGAGGTAGTTTGCAGGGCAAGCCATATAGTGCCGGATGCTGGTGGCCTAGCGAACGGGACGAGGAACCGAACGATCCAGAAATTCGCAAAATCGCTTGCGAATCTGTCGCGCTCGATGCTTGGAATGGTGAATTGAAAATCCAAAATCATTCGGTTGCTGTAGTTCGGTCGCGATGGACATCAGAGCTGAGGTACTCTTTTGTTTCGGAAGATCGTAGAGCGCAGTTAAGGTAGCGAGCAGGGTATTTGGAAACTTGACCTCCATTACGTAGTCTCCAACTACTCCAAAGTGATCGTACTGCTGGTCATCGGCACTCCCCCATAATCCGCGCCGGCCAAAGTATACCTCGTGCAATCCAGGCACCGGGAATGACTGATAGGTACGGTCAATCCAACTATCATGTTGTGATATCAGGACATATCTCATCTGGAGTCGTGCCAGCGATTCAAGCCACTGTTTTTCAATCGGGGCGTTGACGAAGTGATACCAGATAAATGGTACGGAATCGTAGTAAGTTCGATCTGCACTAAGGGGCAGTATTCGCAGGTTTACCTGTGACCAGAATGATACGAGTGGTGTAAGCGCGCGAAATTTGTAGGAGCGTCTTCTTCTAGGCGCGGGCAATAGGTCATCGCTGGAATCAGCGGCTATGAACCGATTGTAAGCAGAGGAGAAGGTGGCGAGCATCTCAACTAGCCAAACGATCTTTGGCGCGTAGAGTTGAGCACTTCGGATTATGATTCCTCCGCTCACTAGATTTCCCAACTCTACATACACGGCCTGTAATGTGATCTTTTTCTTGAGTTTAACGCTAACGATGCGGTGCAGCTCCTTTGCTGACAGGGAACCCCGTTCAAGTAGTGCGCTTACGATTGCGTCACCAAGTTTGGGTGTAAATCCGCCGAGCATGCCGATTTCTTGCCCCCTTAGATTCAAAAATAATTTGAAAATAGCGCCAATTGGCAACTAAAACAACCATAATTCGCGTAGGTCTTTAGAGTAGCAGTGCTTGCGTACTGCTAACTTTAGTGAGGTCCAAATGCTAGTCACGATCCTGCACACCTTGATCTCTTATATACTTCTAACGTTCGCGTCATCGGCGGTAGCCGATACCTTGAGGGTTGGAGCGATCCTACCCCTCACCGGTGACTTCGCAGCGATCGGAGCGGCGATCCGGACGGGGATCGAACTGCGTCGCTCTGCGGGAGATGCCGAAGGTATCAGCGTACTTTATGAGGATGATCAGTCGTTCGATCGTCCGACAATCGTGTCTGCCTTTAAGAAGCTAGCCCGAGTTGAGAACGCAGATCTGGTATTTGTAACCGGTGCACCAGTAGCTGCCCCGCTAATTCCGATAGTGTTGGGCCATGGATTGAGTGGGCCATCGCTAGTTGCGACCTGGGATTGGAGTCGGGCAATAGTCGATCCCGCGCGCGGGGTTTTTAGCATGGGATTCTCGAATGAACAGGCGGGAGTTGATCTGGCGGATCATGCGTTAGATCATTGCGGATTAAATTCAATAGCGATCGTTTCTGCGCACGACGAGTGGTCCGAAGTTCTAACCGCGAGCTTCGTGCAACGATTCACACGGCGTGGCGGTAGAATTACATATAGTACTCAGGTTGATCTAAGTGACACAGATCTACGCACAACAGTGACTCGCGTGCGGCAGAGTAAAGGGCAGGGGGTTTTCTTCCCTCTCTATGGTCCGAGCCTTACAGCATTTGTGCGTCAGATGCGTGAGCAGAACTATCCTGGTGTATTGTTGACCGGAGAATGGCTACTTCCACCCGAACGAGCGGCCCTGGGTTCCCTAGCAGCAGGTATTCACTATCAGCGCATACCGGTCAGATCTGAAGCGGGCCTAGGCAATGGCGAAGGGCTGCAGGGATTCACCGCGATGGGTTATGATATGATGGGGTTGGCAATTGAGCTGAATCGCGCGCTCGAGCACCAACCTGCTTCACAGTCAAACATACGGAATTGGCTCGGCAAGAGATCCTTTCATGGAGTAACGGGCGTTAGCGATCTATCTATCAATGGAGCTCCACCGAAGCGGCTTGAAACATTATTAGCAGACTAGGGCCGATCGCAATAACCGGACTCAGTTAGCAAAAAGTTCCTGCAAAACGCCCAAAGTCTTTTTTTGTGTAGCCGCATCTAGGATGCCGAGGCGTTTAACGATTCGCCGTTTGTCGATCGTGCGGATCTGGTCCAGAACAATAGCCCCTGATCTTCGCCTAAACCTACAAGGAATGCGTGTGGGATATGGTCGACCCTTGGTGGTCATCGGGGCGACGATGACGGTCGATATAAACGCATTCATCTCATCAGGTGAGATCACAAGGCATGGGCGGGTCTTTTTTATCTCCGTGCCGACCGTGGGATCTAAATTGACAAGGAGTATGTCAAAGCGCCTTACTTCCATTCCCACTCTTGGTCATCCCAGCTACTTGATGAATGCAAATCAACTAATCTGTCATCACCAGCGCTTGCCATAGATCGAAACGAGGCAGCCCAATCAAATCGGGGAGCAATCAACGGCTTGATTATCAATGCTCCCTTGGAAGCCGATAGGAGCACCTCTCCCTTCAGGCCAAGTTGTTCCAGAAGACTCTTGGGCAGTCTGATCCCCTTGGAGTTGCCGATGTCTATAATTTTAGCCTTCATAGTAATTACATTGTAGTTACATCGTGGAATTTTTGCAAGAAATTTCTTATAGCGGTTTGCAAAAGCTATTATATCGCTCGCGACTTTTGCAAACCGCTATAGCCTTGGACCTGAGTAGGTTTTAGACGTGCTATTGGCACAACACATTATCACGTGTTATACTTAAACGTGTGATATGAAAAAACAATTAAATCAAAACGTTACTGTCTCATTGCCACGAGCCTTGCTTAAGAAGGCAAAGCTGCTAGCTGCCGCGATTGATGAATCACTCACTAGTGTTATCCGTTCAAGCTTAGAGCAACGGGTTAACAACAGGGGTAAGTATAGAGAGGCACGCTTACGGCAGATAAAGTTACTGCGCAGCGGCATTAATCTGGGCTCGGAAGGTCAGATGAACATCTCACGAGACGAGCTGCATGAACGATGAGCGTTATTTTCTTGATACAAATATTCTCGTGTACGCCTATGACTCTTCAGCTGGTAATAAATACGAGATAGCGCGCAAAATCGTTATGAACCTCTGGGATTCGGGATACGGGAGTATTAGTACTCAAGTATTGCAAGAGTTCATAGTAACCGTAACCCGCAAGATATCCCACCCCATCAGTCTTTCAGACGTGCGTCGCATTGCCGCCGACCTGCTGTGTTGGGAGGTGGTTGTTAATGACGGTGAAAGCTGTGTTGAAGCACTTGATCTAGTAAGCCGCAATAAAATTTCATATTGGAATGCCTTAATTATCACAGCGGCCCAGCGAAGTAACGCAACCACGCTGCTCTCAGAGGACTTATCACATAACAATCGCTATCAGAGCATCCTTGTGCAGAATCCGTTCGCTACATCCTAGAATTCGCTACCCATGACTCAGTAGCAGTTTACCCAGCAAAAGTCGCACTATCAATCTTGCTTCCGCACAAGGTTGGGACTCGTTGAGTTTGTCTATAGCGATTATCAAAAGTCGGTGCCAATAAAATTGGCAAGCCTTTTGATATTATCCGCTATAATTGGGCTAGGCAGGGAGCAACAACAGGAATGGCAATTTGAGAAGAGGATTCTATATCCCGCGAGCCTTTTGCTATCCGCTACGTTATGCAAGTGTCTATCCAGTTTTAATTTTATTTTAGAGGTGAAGATATGGAAAGTAAGGCACACGCAAAATGGACCGGCAGTCTCAAAGACGGTAAGGGTGTTATCTCTTCTGGAAGTGGAGCTATTAAAGAGCTACCGTATACATTTGCGACCCGGTTTGAGGGCGCAAAGGGCACCAATCCTGAGGAGCTGATCGCTGCTGCTCACTCAGCCTGTTTCACAATGGCGTTAACAGCAGAGCTTGGTAAGCAGCAGATTGTCCCGGAGAGTATTGAAACGTCGGCAGTAGTAACCCTTGTCAAACAGGGGGATGGCTTTGCGGTTGGTGAAAGTCGACTTAACTCAACAGTAACAGCCAAAGGTGCGGACAAACAAAAAATCGAGTCCTGTGCGGCCGGTGCCAAAGAGAACTGCCCGATCTCAAAATTATTGAATGCAGCGATCTCGTTACAGATCGAGGTGAACGTCTAAGTAGAATAGATCGAGTTCATTCTGTGGATTGGCTCTCTCCAGAGTGGAACAATATTAGATCGATAAGCAACGCATTTCGGCGTCATGCAGGCCCTATGTTAAAAGTCAGCGTTGCATATTTACTGGTTGGGGCCATCCTACTCACTGGCACGGTCAGCGCCGACGCGCTCAAACTCATTGACGCATTTCCAGGAGTAAAATTTTCTAAGCCGGTTGATATTGCTGTACCACCTGATCGAAGTGGACGATTTTTTGTAGTTGAGCAACGTGGGCTGGTTAAGATTGCCACTCCTGGTACGCCACCCGTCACAGCGCTAGATCTTACTGAGCGACTTGCGACGGGCTCAGAGCAGGGGTTGCTTGGAATCGCCTTTGATCCTGAATTTAGCAAAAGCGGGTTTGTGTTCATTAATTATACGCGTCGCTCTGACCGCGCAACGGTAGTGTCGCGATTCTCTCTATCATCATCTGGAGATCTAATCGATCCGCAGAGCGAGCTTGAGATTCTTAGCGTTGCGCAGCCCTACGCAAATCACAACGGTGGACAGATTGGTTTTGGTCCCGACGGCTATCTGTATTTAGCCATGGGGGATGGGGGCGCGGCAGGGGATCCGCACAATCACAGTCAAGATCTCACTACACTACTTGGATCAATTCTAAGAATCGATGTAAGCGGAGCGCATCAAGCTCGCGCGTACCGGATTCCTCCCGACAACCCATTTGTCGGAAACCAGAAGGGCTTCCGTGAGGAGGTCTGGGCCTGGGGACTTAGGAATCCTTGGCGTTTTAGTTTCGACCCTGAGACCGGTAAGCTTTGGACGGGAGATGTTGGGCAGAATAAGTGGGAGGAGATCAATGTTATTGAGCGTGGAAAGAACTACGGATGGAATAAGCGCGAAGGAACACGTTGCTTTGGTGGCTCAACTTGCGAAGGAGATTTTACGCAGCCCGTGTGTGAGTACTCGCACTCCGAGGGACAGTCAATCACAGGCGGTTTTGTCTATAGAGGGAAACAGCTCCCTGCTCTAGTGGGATGGTATATCTTTGGCGATTTTGTTTCTGGGCGGGTTTGGGCGATCGACGGTACAGCAGGATGCGCTAAGAAAGAATTGCTTATTGGCGTGGCCGATAGCGAAAGGATCTCTGTTTCATCCTTCGGAAGAGATCGGGAGGGGGAGATCTACCTGCTTTCGTACGGCGACGGCCGAGTTCTTAAGATTGCGTCGCCGTAATGTGATTGCTTCGACGCCCAATGTTGGCCGTAAACCGGCATGCTGGAGTTCGCTAAGATAAGGAATTGCTGTGGGTATGGGTGTCCACAGGACTACTATTTTTGAGCTATTTCAGCCAGTGATCTCTTTTAGGTCGTTCGCTAAGCAAACATGGTAGTACTCCACCTGGCCTCCCAAAATGTGGCTTGGGGTCCTCGGGGCCTTTAGAGTCATCTAGTTTTGTAGACAGGACTAATGGCGCAACGAAATTCTTTTTCTTCTTCGAATAGTATAGGCAGCCTACCTCCTGAGGAGGACGTGACCTTATAAATATTTCTGCTTCACCTAGATACCCTAACCAATTCTGTTTCATCTGATGCAGATCGATCTTTGTGGATAAGAGTAGTCTTTCGAAATCCTCAGGACGGTACTTTCCCCTGCGTTTTAAGATCTCAAGGATCGACAATGGCGTGAATCCAGGATCCTTACCTGCTGCCGCCCAGCAGAGAGCCCCTAGTGGCAGGTGCTTCTTTATTATCTCATGAATATCCAGATAATCTCGCGCCTCGTCTCTCCCGACCAGTGCTAAAAGTTTATTGATTGCGAGATCAATAGGATGCAAGAGATAGCCAAACTCATCGTGCTTGATTACGGGCATAAAACGCCATGCTGAATCATGCGCCCATTCAATTTTTGTGCTCTCTAATTTTTTTAATACCAGAGCGCGAATGAAACCGGGCCGATTCATCTTAATTTGAACATCATATCCATTCTTTACTAATAGATCTCTGTCTTGCGCGAAGGATTCTGCTACCCGTTCGGCTGAGTCGTGAAAGTAGTCCAGATCATTGCTATATCGATGGGATTGAGGAGATACATTGATTGCTGCCCCACCAGCTAAGTGGCTTTCGCTTGAGCGATTAATTGCGATAAGTCGAGCAATCTTTGATTGATACTTAGTTAGCGGCACAGCTTAGACCCCGCCTCCCACGCCGCTCGATCGCCATTTTTCATTAACTGTTCAGCAACCCAGGCGATGTCCTCACGTTTTACCTTTATCCCTTTATCAAATGACCAAAAGCACTGTGAATGAAATCTACTAAAAGCACGGCGAGCCTCACGAACTCGAACCATATCCTTTGCCTGCTCCTTGGTAAGAACACGTTTGCTACGTTGACCGCCGCGTCGCCCGATCTCAGCAAAGTATCTCTGTAGTGCAGTAGTAGTTTTAATTTCCATAGTTGTGACTATCATAACCGGCTTATGATAATTTATCAACCTTGAATTCGAGTTAATTGAAGTATCTAATCTCAGCTATAGTTTAATATCTTGAAAATTCTAGATTTAGGTGTTGCCATGAAGAGGGGGAATCCGTTCAAGCCTATGGCAATTCAGGAGTTGTAACTGATTGGTTTCACAAAGAGTTCAACGAGCGCAGCGAGAAATTCCCCCTCACTGTACTTGCTGGCCTCTTTGTAAAAATGTATTTGACGATCCACCGTGAGCGGATACAGAGGGGGATATTCAAAATCGCTTAAGCCCTCACCCTCGCATAATCTTCTCCAGCGCCGTCTGCACATCCGCGCTAGTCACCTGATAATTGCGCTGCTTGCTGCTTGATTCTCTCCTAAACGCATTCAGTCCGGCCTGATTGCAGAGCTCCTTAATATCCGCGCCGGACCGTCCAACGGTTAACTCGGCGAGGCGATCGATATCTACATCGTCAGCAAGTTTAAGCTTGGAGATATGCACAGCGAACAGCTGCTTGCGAGCGGCCAACTCAGGTAATGGGACTGTGATCGTTCGGCTTAAGCGGCCTGAGCGTTTGAGCGCTTCGTCAACTAGGTCAGCGCGGTTTGTGGCGGCGATAATATATAGCCCCTCGGATTTCACCACACCGTCAACTAACTGAAGCAGGTGATTGAGCAGGTTATCGGCCCACTGCACAGAACCTGAGCGACTTTTACCGATTGAATCGATCTCATCGATAAAAATAATCGAAGGTGAATGTTTCTGCGCAGCCTGAAATAGTCGTGTCAGATTGCGCTCTGAGTCACCAACCCACTTTGATACAACTTCATCAAGCTTTAGTACAAAGAACGACATCTTAGCTTCATTCGCCATCACCTTGGCTATCGTTGTTTTGCCGGTGCCTGGCGGACCATCAAGTAAGATCCCCTTTGGCACAGCGATGCCGTAGCGGGACGCAGCCTTGGAGTCTTGCAGTAACGTAATAACCGACTTGAGCTCCTCCTCAAGATCGCGCGCGATTACCAGATCGTTCCAGGTTAGCTTCTCAACTGCGTCATTGACCGGTTGTGGATCGAACCCATCGCTCGATGTGCCGTGGGCTTGGGCCTGAGCCGGGCCGGAGGAAACGCCACTCGGTCGGCGGATCAGCATAATAGTTGTAGCGATCGGAATCAGATGTAAAATGACGAGCTCAATTATTGAGCGCAGGTTACTGCTACCATCACCGCCGATGGCTAGTACAAGCTGAGCAACCACAACCAAAGCAAGTCCAAGTGCTAACGCCCCTAAAAGAAGGTCATAACGCCGCATTACGGTTGGCTGGTACCAGAGCTTTGCGTGATAGCCGAAATAAATGATCGGCAGTAACGAACACACTAGGAGTGTGTAGAGTGAAAGGGGGATGGTGGATAGAATCTGCACTTTATGGGGCTTAACCTTAAGTTGGTGCTATAGCGGTTTGCAAAAGCTAATATATCGCTCGCGACTTTTGCAAACCGCTATAGTTTAATCCTGCGGGCGCCTGTGTATCAAGTGCCGTAGCCATCAGCGCGCCGCAGGGTAATAACGAGCCTATCCAGCTCTGGCAGTTTGATCTCAGAGGGCAGTAGCGTATTGCCCGGAATGTTTGGTGGTGCCGAGCCAATAACGCTCAATCTTCCGACACCAACGATCGCTCCGACCGTTACGGCTCCTGTTGCAGATACTAGCATAACGTCAGAGGGAGATGCCGAGTCGAAGTCGAACTCAAGGGTAGCAATTATTAGGTCACCGCCAGAAACAATTATTGCCGGACCACTAACTTTAATCTTAGCCAAGTGTTCGAGCCGTCCTGTAGTACCAAGAATAGCCGGTGCAAAAGTTTCACTGACTAAGGTTAGGTCCAGATCTCCGGCCCAGTTTGCATTGAGCTTGAGGCGTGGAGTGGTGATCGGTTCTGCAGCGATACAGGTAGTGTTAGCCAAGATCGGAGCGCCGGTCACGGGCGAGGTAACTGGAATTGTGTGGTTGCAGGTAACTCTTGAGTCACCCGCAGGGTTATCTAGCGATCCGAAGATCGCAGTGAAATTGATACGCAGCACTGAATCCTGACCGATCTCGCCCGCAGAGGAGAGCACACAGATCTCTCGTACGGCAGTGATCGCGCCCCGATCCGCAGCAACTGAGATGCAATGCGATGGGCTAAGGGCTGGCAGTTCAGTAACGTTTAGTAGTGCTGTAGTCGCAGCGGCAACCTTGCCGTCGAGCGAGTGTAGCTGCCTGCCGAGATGAATTGATGTGGAGTGCAATAGAATACCGAGCGCCAGAACTATAGTTCCAGCTGTAGCCACAGTAATTACGAGTATCATTGAGAATACTCCGTGGGAGCTGGTAGTGCGGCTGCTAGTGCGCATCATAGTCTGTTCATTAATATTGAGAATCCGTTACTGGATCCCAGCTGACGAACGCTGCTGATCTTTAATTGCTGGCCCGTTATGGTTTGCACAATACAGTCCAAGAGGGTCGAATGGTTGTTCAATATTCCTGTTAACCCGCAGTTGATAAGTTCTATATGCGAAGCGACGGGTTGATTCTCGGAGTTTTCACCGCATCGGTGCGCTAAGTAGCGTAGCTCGGTGGAGGTAGAGAGATAAAGCGTTGCCTGCTCAGTGATTGGAATAAGTGCTGCGATCGTACCAAGCGAGATCTCTGAGGCGGATTCGATAGCCATGCTTTTGCACCGCTGTAGGTAGAATGTTCGACAGCCGTCGGGATCTTCCTCTGTAAGACTTTGCACACGCAGCTCACTCATACCGTCGACGGCTATTCCTAGAATAGTTTCAAATTGAACCCCTGTCGCCGCCTTAGAAGGGAAGCGAACTAGAGCACGACACACCTCAATCGATGCGCTTTCGTCGTTAGCGGTGATTGATCGAGGGTAGTACGCCAACTCTGGAGCCAGGGCGACAAAGGTCAGCGCATTGGAGTTTCCATTCGGTCTAAGATTGGGAGTGCCACTATGTATAGAATTTGGTGTCCCGTCAGTTAAAGTAACTTCGCCTGGAGCGTGCACTCGAACACCAAGCTCGAAATTGTGTGAGCTGTCAGCCTCGTGGGCGCGCAGTATGGTCTGCTCAACACGCGCCAGGGTTAGGCTGTCCCGCGTGTACTTGGAGATCGTTTGCTTGCTTGTAAGCACAGTTCGCAGGCCCACTAACGCTCCGGAGGCGAGTGCAAGTGTCAGCGCCGAAGCCAATAGCACCTCAAGTGTCGAGAATCCGCGCGTGTCTGCTGTCATGGGGTTATGATTAAGAGTGATATCTTTGGCGGATTTTTAACGATGTATTGCGATGGCTGATCGGAGCTAGCAGCTTCGCAGGTGGCAAGTGTGCCGGAGTTAGGTATCTGCATAATTACACATTCACTTGTTTCTAGTTGGTCGAGATCCCAGCGGTAGCTGTTGGTAACTTTTTGACTCGCAGTGCGAACGCGAATCGCCTGGTGATCAAGTCGTGCGAGAGCTCCGATGATCGTTGCGAGGAGTCCGCAGATAATCAACGCACCGACCAGAGCTTCAAGTAGGGCAAAGCCGTTAGTTCTCAATTGACACACTCCGATCTAACCCGACCCCGTAGTGATACAGTTACGCGGCAGACCCGCTGACTGGACTGCAACTCAATAGTAATCGGTGTAGTTGCTGAGGTTGGATAGAAAGTGATGGTAGTTGGTAGCTCATGCGGAGAGCTAACGGAGACGCCAGCAGGGAAGTTGCGTACGGCGATCTGCATACTGTTGCTAACCATGGTGTAGCTAGTAGCGTGCAATTCAAGTGTGCCTTTATGCTCCGCTTGCAGCGCATCAAGCGCTAAGACATTTAAGTCTGACGCGAGTTGATGGTGCGCGTTATAGAGCTTCAGATCCGCGAACATTCGCCCAGCAAGCATCGGCGAAACCAGAGTACCGAAAAGCGCGATAGCGCAGACAAGGTCCAGCAGCGAGTGACCGGCATCTTGGGAGATTGAGGAACCACTAGGTGACATATATATGGTGTGAACCAGCTTGGCAGGCAGATTAAGTTCGAAACCGAAGACCGACTGTTTCGGAGATCCTGGTCAAAAGTTGCGTGAAAAGTGTGGGCGGCGGAAAATAGGTAACCGTTCACCTGGGTGTTAAATTATTTGCCATGTTCTGCAAATTTACGATTATTTTATGTTTCAAGAGCTTATTGTCCTTTCTTGTCGCCCCTAATCGGGGCATTTTTTGTGAACGGTTACTTGTTATCCCTCCGGGGGCCGCTTCCAGCGGATAAAAATGCACCCTTTCTGTTAATTTACGTCGATTCTTGCACCCAGGTGAACGCTTACGAAAATAGATCTTATCGACGCTAACTAGTTGAGGTTGCTTGATTTTTATTAGAGACATGCGGTCGCAGTAAGCGTTCACGGTCATAGTTGGTCTTCCCTCTGTGTACCCCTGCGTCCTCCGTGGTAAAAACCTAAACTTTACGAATTTGCTTAGGATGCATTTTAACCACGGAGACGCTGAGGTACACAGAGGGTCTGAACGGTTACCGGTCGCGCGACCAGTGACTACTCGTGCTTGAAAGGCAAAGAGCGTCGACTTTATTTTAGAACTGCATAGCTTATGAAGCTTCGAATCCTCTTCGCCCTTGTCACTTTTGCTCTGACTATCGCAGTACCAGCGTTGGCTGATACTAGCGCCACGTCCTCCCAGCCTGCCACATCCCCGCTGCGCGTCGGAGTGATCGCTCCGATGTCAGGAGACTTTGCGAAGTACGGGATCGGGGTCACTCGCGCAATGCAGCTAGCGAACGATACTCAACCGGGTCGGGCAATAACACTGATGGTTGAGGATAATCCTACGTGTCAGAGCGCCGAAGCCGCCGCTGCATTTCATAAACTTGTTAGCATAGATCGTGTAGAGCTTCTTGTTACTTTCTGTACAGCTGCGGCGCAGGGCGTGCTAGGGCCTGCGACAGCGCAGAAAATTCCTGTAATTCAACTAACTGAACCGGGACCAGACACCGAGTCTTACATGATAAAGATGATGCCTGATTCGGCGCCATTTGTTGATCACTTAGCCCAAGCTCTTTTTCGAAAGTATAAGAAGCTCGCGATAGTTGCTAGTACTATGGAGGTTAACACCGGTCCTCGCGGAAATGTTCCGCTTTTCACAAAGGCTTTTGAGAAGCTATAGCGGTTTGCAAAAGTCGCGAGCGATATAATAGCGTTTGCAAACCGCTATAGATTCGCTGGAAGCGAATCAAATCAGCAACCAACCTATAGCGATTAATATCAAAAGGCTTGCCAATTTTATTGGCACCGACTTTTGATAATCGCTATAGGGGGGCAAGATAGTTTTCACGCAGGATTTTCCTGATAGTGAACTGAACTTACGCCCTATTATTCTTAAGGTTCGCAAAAGTGGAGCAGATGCGGTTGTCCCATTTATCTGGCCCGTACAGCAGATGGCAGCCTTCCTTAAACCTAAAAAGAGCATTAGAAACTACTACGAAGGCTGATCTGATTGATTCTACAAGATTTTTCTAGAAAAAGGTTCTCACCGTACTGGTGAGTACGGTTGCGAGCCTTTTTCGTCGAAAAATCTCGT
>Ga0163148_10001517_pt1 | contig 29962 bp, 24 predicted proteins | sample OliLakLV19MP7P2_FD_148606 | JGI IMG/M metagenome (GOLD analysis project Ga0163148, IMG submission 148606) | Freshwater microbial mat bacterial communities from Lake Vanda, McMurdo Dry Valleys, Antarctica- Oligotrophic Lake LV.19.MP7.P2 | ecosystem: Environmental > Aquatic > Freshwater > Lake >... | reverse complement strand
TTCAGCTGACAATATCCTCGACAATGGTTTTTGGGCCAAGAATTTTGCTGAAGAAAAAGTGAATCAAAATTTATTTGCCTCTGTTCTTGTTAGAATGGAAGATGTTTCTGATAAAGTAAATAAATCGTTGGCCGGAGCCGGAGCAAATGGTGAAGAATATAAAAAGCAAGAAATCTTCAAAGGCATTATTGCTGAAGCAACCAAAGGAACACATTACGAAGGTATTGTTCGTTCGTTCTTTAAAGACAATGCCTATTACTTATTTGTATTTGAGAAATTTACAGATATTCGTTTAGTAGCAGCACCGCCTCAATCAATCGGAAAATTTGGTGGTGATACTGACAATTGGATGTGGCCACGTCACACTGGTGATTTTTCTATGTTCCGTATTTATGCTGACAAAGATAATAAGCCTGCACAATATGCTGCAGATAATGTTCCTTACAAACCAAAAAAGTTTTTAACTATTTCTATCAAAGGAGTTGAAGAAGGTGATTTTACTATGGTTTACGGTTTCCCTGGAAGAACCAATCGTTATGAAGTATCTAAAGGAATTGAATTAGCAACCAGCAAAATAAATCCTGCTATTGTTGATTTACGTGATATTAGACTTACAGCGTGGAAAGAGCAAATGGATAAAAGTGATAGCACACGTTTATTAATGTCGTCACAATACGCTAGAATTTCTAATTATTGGAAATACTTTATCGGGCAAACAGAACAGTTGCTTCGTTTGAAAGTGGCTGAAGAGAAAAAACAAACTGAGGTAGCGTTTGCTGCTTGGGCAAAAGGAAAACCTGAATACGAAAACATTTTATCTAATTATGAAAAAGCATATGCAGACTATAACCAATATGCATTGCATGCTACTTATATGAGAGAAGGAATTTCTGGTTCTGGGATTTTAGCTGCAGCTTGGAATTACACTGCATTGGAAAATGCACTAACAACTGATTCAAAAAATGCTGACAATGTAAAAAAAGTAACAGACCGCATTCAGTTTTTTAATGCGAACTTTTACAAATCATTTAATAAAACGTCTGAACAAAAAATTTTAGCAAAACTTATTCAGATGTATTATGAAAATATTCCTGTTAATCAACAACCTGAATATATGGCAGAAGTATTAAAAAAATACAAAGGAAAAAACAATACAGAAACATTTGAAAAATTTGCAAAAGCTGTTTTCGAAAAAAGTTTTATTAGCAGTCCACAAACAGCAGCCAATTTTTTAGAAAAGCCGGATGTAAAAAAACTTCAGAAAGACCCTGCATACGCTTTTGTAAAAGCTTGTTACAATAACTACGATAAAAACATTGAGCCATACATTGATGCATTCAATGCTGTTAATGCAGTTGAAGGAAGTAAATACATGAGAGGTTTAATGGCAATGCAACCTGAGAAAAAATTCTACCCGGATGCAAACGGAACTCTTCGTTTAACTTATGGTAATGCAAAATCCTATTCACCGAAAGATGCTGCACACTATAGTTTTTACACAACTTTAAACGGGATTATGGAAAAAAATAATCCGAATCAATTTGAGTTCAACGTTCCTTCAAAATTAAAAGACCTTTATAAAGCAAAAGATTATGGTAACTATGCTGATAAAAACGGAGACATTCGCGTAGCATTTATCAGCAACAACGATATTACAGGTGGTAACTCCGGAAGTCCGGTATTAAATGCGAATGGCGAATTGGTTGGATTGGCATTTGATGGCAATTGGGAAGCCATGAGTGGAGATATTTATTTCGACAGCAAATACAAACGCACTATCAGTGTAGATGTTCGTTATGTTTTATTCTTGATTGATAAATATGGTGGAGCAACGAATTTGATTAACGAAATGAAGATCGTTAACTAATTTCTCGACACTTCGTTTTTTCGAATAACTAGTCTTCGACTATGCTCAGACTGACGTCACACTGAGCGTAGTCGAAGTGTTTTTAGAGCTTATTGTTATATAGAAAAAGGGTGTAGCGCTAACATTTCGAGCGGAGTCGAGAAAGTGTGAAGAGGGAAAAACAATTTGTAATTACTTTATCTTATCAAGTATCTTCTGAATATTCGCCTTAATTTCTTTCCCTATAATTTTTTTCGCTTCAACAGGTGAATCGATCGATGTTTTCAGAATTTCAATTTCATCGTAGTAATTAAATTTCTTATCATTGTTGGAATCAAACCGTACTTTCATTAAAATGGTATTTGTTGACATATCGATAAACCAATCAACCAACTGAGTATTATCGGGAGTAATTTTAAACATCGTTTTTCCTGATAAATTCGACAAATAAACCGTTTCCGCATCATCTTGATTAATATACCCATCCAAATTTGTATCGTCTTCGCGAATCCCTAATAGGATAAAATAATATTTATCACCGGTATATTCTTTATTGTAATAGGGGAAATAAAATTGGGAAATAATTGCAGGTTTTTGTAGTAACAAATGTGTTTCATCATTTTTTTTATTATAAAAAATAATGTTGTTGCAATTTCCAAAATCCAAAGAATAGAAATTGTATTTATAACTTCTAAAGCTACTTGGAAAACCATAAGCTCCTGAATCTTCATCACTCGATTTAGAACGCAAGCCACTGTTTTCTTTTCCGTCCACCACTTTCATCCCTAAAGGAATTAATAAATAATCGGTGCTGTCCAAATCCATATAATCGCCATACACTAATATTTGTTGATTTTTAGGGTCGGTAGTAGTTGAATCATTTGTTACCAATCGCAATCCGCCTTTATTATCGGTACGATTTTTCTCAAACAATACCATCACTAACAGAACTAAAACTGCTCCAACGATACCGCCAATGACGATTCCTAGTATTAATCTTTTTGCATTCATTATACAGTCAACTTCTTATAACGTACACGTCTTGGTTCAACATTACCTAAACGTTTTTTCTTATTTTCCTCGTATTCAGAATAACCGCCTTCAAAATAATAAATTGTAGAATCACCTTCAAAAGCAAGGATATGAGTACAAACTCTATCTAAGAACCAACGATCGTGGGAAATGATTACAGCACAGCCTGCATAACTTTCCAAACCTTCTTCCAATGCTCGAAGTGTATTTACATCCAAATCGTTTGTCGGCTCATCCAACAATAATACGTTTGCTTCTTTTTTTAGAGTCAATGCTAAATGCAAACGGTTACGTTCACCACCCGAAAGTATGCCGCATTTTTTTCCTTGATCGGAACCATTGAAATTGAATTTAGAAACGTATGCTCTGGAATTCAATGTTTGTCCGCCTATCACAATATTTTCAGAACCACCTGTCAACACTTCATAAATTGTTTTCTCTGGATCAATTTCTGTATGCGACTGATCAACATAAGCGATTTTTACGGTTGAACCCACTTTAAATTCTCCATGATCTGGTTTTTCTTCTCCCATAATCATGCGGAACAAAGTTGTTTTACCCGCGCCATTCGGACCAATAATACCAACGATTCCGGCAGGAGGCAATTTAAAATTCAAATGTTCATATAATAATTTATCTCCGAAAGCTTTTGAAACATCAATGGCTTCGATCACTTCATTTCCTAAACGCGGACCGTTAGGAATAAACAATTCCAATCGCTCTTCTGTCGATTTTGCATCCACTCCAAGCATTTTTTCATAGTTCTGTAAACGCGCTTTTGATTTTGTTTGACGTCCTTTTGCACCTTGACGTACCCAATCTAATTCTCGCAATAAAGTTTTCTGACGCTTACTTTCTGTTTTTTCTTCTTGAGCCAATCGTTTTTGTTTTTGGTCTAACCAATCAGAATAATTTCCTTTCCAAGGAATACCTTCCCCTCTATCCAATTCCAGAATCCATCCTGCAACGTTATCTAAGAAATATCTATCGTGAGTAACAGCGATAACTGTTCCTTTGTAATTTTTTAAATGTTGTTCTAACCAATCAACAGACTCAGCATCCAAATGGTTGGTAGGCTCATCCAATAATAAAATTTCCGGTTCTTGAATTAGCAAACGGCACAAGGCCACTCGTCTACGCTCTCCACCGGATAAGTTTTTCACTGATGCATCACTTTCCGGACAACGTAATGCTTCCATTGCTTGTTCCAAACGGTTATCTAAATTCCACAAATCAAACTGATCAATCAAATCCTGCAATTTTGCCTGACGATTTATTAATTTATCCATGTCCTCTGCCGACATTTCTTCAGCGAACTTATTGTTTACGTCTTCGTATTCTTTTAAAATGGCAACATGTTCAGCAGCACCTTCACGCACAATTTCGATAACGGTTTTAGTTTCATCTAATTGAGGTTCTTGCTCCAGCATTCCTATTTTATATCCTGGAGAAAAATGAATTTCACCTTGGTAGTTTTTTTCAACTCCTGCAATGATTTTCATCAACGTGGATTTACCCGAACCGTTTAATCCGAGAATACCAATTTTTGCTCCGTAATAAAAAGACAAATAAATATCTTTTAGAATAGTTTTACCTGCAGGCAACGTGCGACTCACGTTTACCATCGAAAAAATAATTTGTCTGCCTTCTGACATCTTTTTGAATTGAAAAATGAAAAATTGAAAAATGAAAAATTGTTGGATTGCAAATATCGTAATTTTTGGGCAAAAACGGAGGGTTATTTTAACACTAAATAAAGAGGATGTTTTTCATTGTATTTTCTCAAGTAAATGAAGATAGAATCTGCCTTTTTACGCTTTTTTAGCTTTACAAATTGAGCATGAAGCTCCACATCATCCTTTAATAATTCTTCAATGTTTTTTGCATTAAAATCAAACACTTTATTGTTTTTTGTATCAAGCACAAATTGGCGCAATTCTGTATAATTAGGCTGAATACCATACATGTCACCGACAGGATCGTTACGCAAAGGCGTTTGCACTACAACCGCTGAAAACAAACTCAAATTTCCAATCACATTTATGCGATTAAAGTCGCCATTAAAATTGATTAAAATGGTTCTATTTTGACAAAACCCCCAAATCGTTTTTGTTTCCAATTTTTGCTCAACACCAGCAGCATCTTTATAAGTAATCGTTTTTTGTTCCAATACTTGAGTCAAAAAATCTATTTGATCCTTGGGCAAAACAGATACAATTGCGGATTTCGAAATAGGGGTGTTCTTTTTAAAATTTTCAAGTGTCAAAAACACACCTTCCTTAAATTCATAGTCGCGAGAATAAGCAACAGTATCCGTTTGCGCATTACAGCACACCATTAAAAAAGTAAATACAAATACAAAAAATTGTTGCATAGGAATTAGTTTATCTCCACTTAGAATCGTAAATTTCGTAAATATTTGGCTATAAACATGAAAAAAAGCTACTCCATCTTTTTCATACTATTGATTTCTTCAATCAATGTATTTGCACAAGGCAAAATGAATTTAGCTTTGGCTTTAAAGAACAATCTAGCCTCTAAAGAAATAATTGATGTTTTTGTAAAAGGTGATATTGAAACCATTCAAAAAATTACATCTTCTGTTTCCGGAAAACTAAAGTATTTTTCGGGTGATATTGCTGCCATTAAAATACCTGCTTCAGCGCTTTCTGTGTTTGCGTCCAATCCAAAAATCGTTCGTTTAGAAGCATTTCCTCCAAGTTTAAAGCCAATGAGCGACACTTCGTTGTTAAACAACAATGTAATTCCAGTGCATTTAGGAACAATACCATTAACGCAAGCATACAATGGAAACGGAGTAGTAATGGGAATTATTGATACCGGAATCGATTTCTCTCATCCCGATTTGAGAGATAGTTCAGGAAATACCCGCGTTAAATATTTATGGGATCAGGCACAGCCAATTGCCTCCAACACACCTAGTTACGGGTACGGACAAGAATGGGACAATATTGGAATTGACGGTGGATTGGCTGCTGCTCACAATGATATTGCTTGGAACGGACACGGTACTCTTTCTTCAGGAATTGCTGCCGGAAATGGCTTAGCAACTGGAACGTATAAAGGTGTCGCATTCAAATCTGACCTGGTTGTAGTTGCCTATGATTTTTTTACTTTCAATCCTACATCCATGACCGATGCAGTGGATTATATTTATTCTAAAGCAAATCTTTTGGGAAAACCATGTGTGATAAATGCAAGTTTGGGCAGTTATTTAGGTTCGCACGATGGTTTGGATCTTGAAGCACAAATGATTAAAAGTATGATTACTGCTCAATCTGGAAGAGCATTTGTTGCATCTGCAGGAAATGGTGGAGATCAAAAATTTCATTTAGGATATACCGTAACTAGTGATACCAACTTTACGCTTTTTCAAAGTGGCACAGGAGCAAACATTGGAATTTATTCTGATACAGCCGACTTCAACAATGTAAGTTTTGCAATTGGTGCCGACAAAATGACTCCTACACATTCGTTGCGAGGAATTACTCCTTTTTCAGATATTTCTACTCATTTATTTGTTATTAAATATGATACCATTTTCAATGCTGGAAATAGAATTGGAATTATTCAAACGTACGGAACTTTAATTGGAGGAACGTATTCGATGGAGTTCAATATTATTTCTGACTCAACTGGTTATGCCTGGAGATTAATTACTACAGGAAGCGGCAAAATTGATGTGTGGGATTTTACTTTGATGAGCAGCGGTTTACCAAGTATGGCAACCATGCCCGATAGTATGTATTACAAACACCCTGATTTAAATCAAACGATTTGTTCTGGTTTTCAATGTTTGAATGAAGTACTTACTGTAGGTAATTATACAAATAGAAAAAGTTTGCTCAATTATAACAGCGTAATGTTTGTAGACCCATTCCGCATTCCGGGAAAACGCCATAACAATTCCAGCTCCGGACCAACACGTGATGGAAGAATAAAACCAGAAATTATTGCTCCTGGTGATTTCACGATGTCGTGTTCACTTTTATCTAACCTTCCAGCTGATGCAATTGCTTATCCCGATTATTATGATCCGGGCGGATATCATACACTTGGCGGTGGAACATCCGCATCGAGTCCAAGTGTTGCAGGAATTGCAGCATTGTACTTTCAGAAAAATCCTACCGCATCAGCTATGGATGTAAAAAATGCAATCACTAGTTGCACAACCTTGGATGGATTTACAGGAGTTGTTCCAAACAATCAATATGGTTATGGAAAAGCAAATGCTTTCAATGCTTTAACAGGTTGTCTTATTACTGATATTGAAGAAAATGGAAATAGCAATTCGATTTTTATTTATCCAAACCCTTCTGCTAACGGCACAAATGTTACGATTGAAATTTCAATTAGCACAAAAAATTCAAGAATACAATTACTGATTTATAATTCTATCGGGCAATTAATTACAAGTGAGCAGATCACTGGTTCATCAATAGAATTAAAAGAACTTCAATCCGGTATCTATTTTTGCAAATTAGTTCAAGATGGAAGAATAATCGCTACCGAAAAAATGATAATTTTGTAGCATGAACAAAAACTTACAAATATTAGGAGTGGCTGCTGTTTGCTTGGGATTCCTTTCAGCAGTATTATGTTTTTTACCATACGGACTGTTTTTATCTTTACCAACAGGCTTTTTAGGGATGATTAGTTCTACTATCTATGTTTATTACGACACAAAACATCAAATCAATACAAAAAAAATTACTCCAGGGATTATTGGAATCATTTTAAGCTCAATTCCAATAATTTCTATTTTGATAATCATTTTTATGAGCAAAAAATAATATTGAATGGAATCCAAAACGAATACATTTAGTAATTATTTATCCTTAGTAAAATTCAGTCATACTATTTTTGCTTTACCGTTCGCTATCATCGGATATTTTTTAGCTATTGCGTATACCGAAGCTCAATTTGATATAAAACTTTTTGTGTTTGTAGTTTTGTGTATGATTTTTGCACGAAGCGCTGCAATGGCTTTCAATCGCTACATCGATAGAACTATTGACGAACAAAATACACGTACAGCCATTCGTGAAATACCTGCAGGAATTGTAAAACCAAAATCGGCATTAATTTTTGTGATTGTGAATTGTGTTTTATTTGTAGGCACTACTTATTTTATAAATTCGCTTTGCTTTTATTTATCACCTGTTGCATTGTTAGTTGTGTTAGGATATAGTTTAACAAAACGATTCACAGCATTGTGTCATTTAATTTTAGGGCTGGGCTTATCACTTGCTCCAATTGGCGCTTATCTTGCCGTTACAGGAAAATTCGATTGGCTTCCACTCTTCTTTTCTTTTGCTGTTTTATTTTGGGTAAGCGGCTTTGATATCATTTATGCGTTACAAGATGAAGAATTTGATCGTTCTAAAAATTTAAAATCCATTCCTGTAGTATTAGGAAAAAAAGGAGCCTTGATGCTTTCAAACATTTTGCATTTGATAAGCGCTGGATTTATTATTTATGCAGGCATATATGCAGAATTCTCCTTGTGGTATTGGATAGGTGCAGCTATTTATACTTTGCTTTTATTTTATCAGCATACACTTGTTAAACCGAATGACTTATCAAAAGTCAACTTAGCATTTTTTACCACAAATGGCATCGCAAGTGTGGTATTCTCAGCATTTGTACTGATTGATTTGTATCTGTAAGCAATGTTCCAAAAAATAAAGCATCTTCCTTTTAAAAAAATTTTCAAACGATCATTTATACTGATTGCAATTCTTCTTTTATCAATTATTGGCAGTAATTATTGGATTATTAAAAGTACAAAATCACAAATTTATTCCGATACGTCCTCAATTCCTAAAAATGATGTTGCCCTTCTTTTAGGGGCAAGCAAAACATTGCGCAACGGTACTGAAAATTTATTTTTCAAATATCGCATTGAAGCAGCCGCTGAACTATACAAATCAGGGAAAATAAAACACATTATCGTGAGTGGAGACAATTCAAGAAAAGCATACGATGAAGCCACCGACATGAGAGAAGCCTTGGTTGCAAAAGGGGTTCCCGATAGTTGCATCACTCAAGATTATGCCGGATTCAGAACATTGGATTCAATGGTAAGATGCTTAAAAGTTTTCGGTCAAAATAAAATAACCGTTATCTCGCAAAAGTTTCATAACGAACGAGCAGTATTTATCGGAAATTATTACGACATGGAGGTTGTTGCCTTCAATGCAAAAGATGCTCCTGCTGCCTTTTCAATAAAGACTCGTACCAGAGAACATTTCGCAAAATTTAAAGCTGTGTTGGATTTGTATATTTTACATAAACAACCAAAGTTTTTAGGAGAGCAGGTTGCGATTAAACTTTAGTCGGAACAATTAGTAGCTCTTATCTTTTGCAGCAATGTTTCATACATATAAACACGGGATTCTGTTTGACTTTGCCCGCACTTCATATAGATAATATTCTTGTGTCTATCTAACAGATAAAGAAAAGGTCTTCTCACACTCATTGAATAATGATATGTCAGCAAATCCGCATTGGCTACAAATTGCAGATTGTCAATACCAATACCTTGTACATATTCTTTAACTTTTTTATCGGGTTCTTCATAAATATTATAAATGGCCACGCTATCTCCTAATACTTTTTGAAGTTTTGAATATTGTTCCAATTGGTAATTACAAATATCTCCGCATTCAAATGAAAAATTGAGAATAATAAATTCTGATTTTGTTTTATTGATTGAGAATTCTTCTTTATTTAAATTAAAGAAATTAAAATCGGGCATCCTACAACCAATAATCTTACTAATGTAGGAATCCACATCCATGTTTCTCATAACAAACATGGTGTCGACATACCGTTTTACATTATCAATTACAAGAGTGTCCTGAAAATGCATAGAATCGCGTGGAGCATTCTCTATAGCAAGCAATATTTCATTCTTTTTCTGATTGAAACATTCAGCTTCATATTGAGAAAAAGAAGTGACACTCAATAAAATAAAAATGAATATGAGAATTGATTTGAGCATGCATATTTTAAACTATCCTCTTCAACAATCTCAAGCGATGAGAATAATTTTTTTTATCGTTATTGAAAATCCCTTGATGATCGAAGCCATCAATACGAACTTTACCTGAAGCGTGAATAATTTTATTATTGTCCATCACAATTCCGACATGCACAATTTTCCCTTCATCATTATCAAAAAAAGCTAAGTCACCAGGTTCTGCTTCTTCAACAAAACTTAAAGTCTCCCCTTCATCTGCTTGTTGGTATGCATCCCTCCTAATTTTAACTCCATTAAGCTTATACACCATTTGAGTAAATCCAGAACAATCTATTCCGAAAGGAGTTTTTCCTCCCCAGAGATATGGAGTATTCAAATACATCATTGCTGTATCAATAATTCCATTTTTCGAAAAAGGGAGATACCCGTTTACAAAGCCACCATCATAACTAAATGTTGAATTTTCTACAGCACATTCACCATTATCAAAATTGGGAAGTGTGCTACCAATACAAACTGGAAAAAGTTGAGATGCTTTTGTATCTGTAATAATTTGAACAAGTTCATTCACACAAAATGCTTCGGTGGAACTTAAAATATCAAATGTGTGATGAGCAATTGGAAGAAATTGTTTTTTATCAATCCAACAATCGTAATCGTCATAAGCAATTTTTATTCGGCACCACGAACCTTGGGTTTCCAATATTTCGAAGTGATCGCCAAATAATAGCTGAGTAACCATTTCGGAGCGATCCGAAGGTTCTTTACGACAAGGCACTATACTTAGATTAACTATTCCGAACATATTTGATTTGAGAGTTGAGATCTGAGATATGAGACTGTTCTCAAATCTCACATCTCTAATCTAATATCTACACATTTTCAATAACCATAGCACTCGCTCCACCACCACCATTACAAATACCGGCAGCACCGAACTTCGCTTTGTTTTGTTTCAATACATGAATTAATGTAACAACGATTCTCGCCCCGGAACAACCCAATGGATGTCCTAAAGAAACTGCTCCGCCATTCACATTTACTTTGCTTGCATCCAATTTCATTTTTTGCATGTTCACTATTCCAACGGTTGAAAATGCTTCATTCAATTCAAAATAATGAATGTCTTCCATTTTCATTCCTGCTTTTGCAACAGCTTTTGGAACTGCTAATGAAGGAGCAGTTGTAAACCACTCCGGTGCATGTTCTGCATCTGCTGCACCACGAATAATCGCAATTGGTTTTAGCCCCAATTTTTCTGCTTTTTCTTTGCTCATCAATACAACTGCTGCTGCACCATCGTTCATTGTAGAAGAATTGGCGGCTGTTGCTGTTCCATCTTTTGAAAATGCTCCTTTTAATTCAGGTATTTTATCAAAACGAACATTTTTATATTCTTCATCCTCTTTCATTAAGATAGGATCGCCTTTGCGTTGAGGAATTTCTACCGGAACAATTTCGTCATTGAATTTTCCTGCTGCCCAAGCGGCTTGTGAACGCTTGTACGATTCAATCGCAAATGCATCTTGTTCTTCACGAGAAATGTTGCACTCTTTTGCACATAAATCAGCTGCATTCCCCATTGGATAATTGTGGTAAACATCTGTTAAACCATCTTTAGCAAGACCATCAATCATAGTAACATTGCCATACTTGTTTCCCCAACGCAGATTTTCAGAATAAAATGGAACTTGACTCATATTTTCCATGCCACCGGCTACTACCACATCAGCATCACCTAGCATAATGCTTTGCGCACCAATCATAATCGCTTTCATCCCAGAAGCACATACTTTATTAATGGTGGTACACTGAACAGTATTTGGTAATCCAGCAAAAATAGCTGCTTGCCGTGCCGGAGCCTGACCTAAATTTGCCTGCAGCACACTTCCCATATAGACTTCCTGTACTTCTTTACCATCCACACCTGCTTTTGCAAGTGCTCCTTTTATAGCTGCTGCTCCTAACTTGGTTGCTGATACGCTTGCCAATGCTCCGCCAAAACTTCCTAATGGTGTTCTAACTGCGGAGATTATGTATACTTCTTTCATAATGAATTATTGATTTATTGAATTTTAGATTTAGAGAATTGTTAAAGTACAAATTTAAGCAATATTAGTGCTTTTAACAAATATCCACACAGGAACCCTACCTAACGGCAGACAGCTGGGTTCCTATAAAAATTGTGAATAAACCTGTGTACAAACTTGTTTAAGGACGCATTTCAAAACACTTAAATATTGGCTAATTTCGTGTATGAAAAAATTCATTTCTTTCATTCGCCATTCTCATCCGGAAATTTACAAGGGAATACTTTTTTGTATTGCCGTGGCCGCCATTGTATTCATTTTTCCCAAACAAGGGAAATTTAAATACGAATTCCAAAATCTAAAAGGAAAACCATGGTTACATGAAGACTTGATCGCACCCTTCGATTTTGCCATTAAAAAATCGGATGACGAATTGAAAAAAGAAAAATCGGATGTTGTTGCAAATGCAAAGCCTTATTTCAAATTTGATAGAAATATTGTTGCTGCAAAGAAAGCACAGCTGAAATTTGAAATAGACAAAAGCTGGGATAACAAAACGAATAAAACAACAAAAGCAAAAGCACTTGCACTGGGAGAAAAAATACTTGACTCCATTTATAGTAAAGGAATATTAGAACCCAATGCAACTATTGATACAAAATCTCCCGACTTTTCGATTTATGTATTAGATAACAACATTGCAGAAGAGCTTGAATTGCGGGACTTTTACACCATTACATCTGCTTACGAATACCAACAATCTCAACTAACAAACAGCGCTGGCGCAAAACACCTTTTGCCCATTTTAGAAAACTGCATTGCTCATACAATTTTTTACGACAAAGGAACAACTGAAAAAATATTAAAACAAAGCATAGATGATATTTCTCCTTCAAGAGATATCATTTTAAAAGAACAAGGTATAATCTCAAAGGGAGAAATTATTGATGCTCATAAATTTCAAATACTGGAATCATTAAAGTCGGAATACGAAGGAAAAAGTGGCAGCTCAAGTGATTATATTTTTATTATACTAGGACAAGTATTAATTGTATCCTCTTGTTTATGTGTTCTTATCGCCTTTTTAGGATTTTTCAGGAAAGACATATTTTTGGACAATGCAAAAATTACGTTCATTTTAATTTTAGTTTTTTTGCAAGTGCTGATGGCACATTTTTCAAATGGCTCTCAATCATTCAGTATTTATCTTTTACCATTCTGTATTTTACCAATTATCATCCGTGCCTTTTATGATACGCGCATTGCACTCTTTACCCATTTAGTGACAGTATTGATCGTTTCATTTATGGCACCCGATCGTTTCGAATTTACCTTTATACAACTATTAGGTGGAATGGTTGCCATCTTCAGCATAGTGAACATGCGAAACCGCTCACAGATTTTTATTTCTTCAGGAGTTATTTTCTTAACTTACAGCATTGCATTTGTAGGAATAACAGTTATTCAGGAAGGTGGCAGCGATGCTATTCTGTTTACTGATTTTGCCTGGTTTGGCGTTAGTGCTTTACTTACATTATTCTCATATCCTTTAATTTTTGTTTTCGAAAAACTATTCGGTTTCATCTCTGATGTTTCTCTTTTAGAATTATCCGACACAAACGGAAAACTTTTACGCAAATTAGCATCGCGTGCACCGGGTACATTCCAACATTCTTTACAAGTTGCAAACCTTGCCGAAGAAGCCATCTATACCATAGGTGGAAATGCACTATTAGTAAGAACAGGGGCATTGTATCACGACATAGGAAAAATGGAAATGCCGATGTATTTTATAGAGAATCAAGCCAACGGAATGAACCCACACGATGAAATGAGTTTTGATGAAAGTGCTGCTATTATTATTTCTCACGTTATAAAAGGAATTGAAATCGCAAAACGCAATAATTTACCAGAACAAATCATAGATTTTATACGCACGCACCACGGAACTAGTATTACTGGTTATTTTTATCGTTCTTTCCAAAATGCTTTTCCTGAAGAAAAAATTGATGAATCTAAATTTCATTACCCAGGACCAATTCCGTTTTCAAAAGAAACTGCCGTATTAATGATGGCAGACTCTGTAGAGGCCGCTTCAAGGAGTTTAAAAAAATACGATGCTGAAAGTATTGATGCCCTCGTTGAAAAAATTATTAATACACAAATCGAGCAAAATCAATACGCTAATTCTGATATTACATTTAAAGACATCAACACATTAAAAAAGATCTTTAAAAAGAAATTAATGAATGTGTATCACGTAAGAGTGGAGTACCCAAGATAAATCCTACTTATAATCTTCCAAATGGCAATCTTTAAGTGAGCCGGCAGAAAGATTATTGTTGTTCTTACAGGTTTCTTCAGCAGCCTTTTTGGTATAGACATTTGCTTCCATTTTATCGCCATAATGAACATTGCCTGTACTTGCATTAGTACAAACACATTGATAATCTTTTTTGCAAGAGCTAAAGGAAAATGTTGTTAATGCCGTTATAAAAAGCAGTTTCGTTTTCATGTTTAAAAATATTTTCTGTTTTGTATTATCATAACAAATATATAAAAATTCTTACGCGAATTTAAAATGCTTATTTCTTATTTTTTCATACTTTCAAACAATGCATCCATATTGTCTGAAGAAAAATAACATCCTACCAAGTGACACTGTCCAACAAATGACATATTGATTAAATGCAAGCTAGAAGCAGGGGATTTTTTCTTGAATTCTTTTTCAAAATCCATCGTACAGCTTTTATGATTGCACCCTAATGTTGTATTGACATACCTGTAAGGCCCAGGACCAAACCAACCAACTTTTTTCCTTAAAACAAAATCGTTTTCATTGAAGAGTAAAATGAGCTTGTAATTGTCCTTGTTTGTAAAATCGTAGGTTGTTTGCCGGTTAAAATACTCCTTAAATGACTCATCAGAAAGTGCAGGAGCTATCATGCAAATATTAATTCGATTGTTTATTGGTGTTGGCAGCGAACACTTTTCAGCATTAAACAGTGCATGTATAGCTACCTTAGCGCCAAGGCTGTGACTGATAATGTTTATAGTATCAAAACGTAAATTATATATCACATTTCTCAAACTATGACCAACAGGTATCGCGTTTTTTTCTGCTTCCTCTAAAAGAGAATACAAGGCTTTGTTCTTTTTTCTGTTCGTAGAATAACAACAATCATACATCGCATCCCAATAAACTTCTACGCAAAAAGTTTTTAGATTTTTATTGACCACCTCTTCCATAACGGCATAATCTCTCCGGGAAGTACGATCACCATTCATTTTAACAAAAGGCTTTCGATAACCATGAATAAGAAAACTTACAGAATTATATTCGTTTTTTTTATTGTTGATCCGATGTTTAAGAGAAGAACTAATAGAATCATTTAAAATACTTACATTTTCAGACGTGTACTTTTCAAAATTGCAATTGTATTGTTTTGAAATAATAAAAAAATTGGAGAGATTATTTTCATACCATTTTAAAAGAGAGGCATTACAACTGTCCAATGATGAATTAGAAATAAAATAATCAGGATATAGACTTCCTTCTTTATCAATATAAACAGCCAAATACTCCTTATTTAAATCCCGTTCTCCAAAAAGCACATGATTGGATTGTGCAGAAATGACCAGAGGAACAAGAAAACTGATTAAAAAAAATAACATTCTCATAAATCTATTGTATCGAAATACAAATCTAGCTAATTAAAATAAAAAAATCGCCTCAAATCTATTACGAAATGAGGCGAAATCACTTTAAGAAGAACTCGCAGTGTTACTCTAATTTCTGAACCCACACATCAGGATATTCTGTTTTGAACTTTACTTGTTCTGCTTCAGCATCTGCTTGTTTCTCAACTTTGTTTACAAACACATAATATACTTTTGTTTTATAATTTTGAACAATTTGAGTATTGTTGTATCCTTTAATAATGTTTGCATCTTTAAACTTTGTAGCATTGGCTTTACTGCTAAATGTACCAATAACAATATAAAAACCTGCGGCCATACCCATTCCATTATCATCCACAAAATCCCCCGAATTACCAGTACGCATTAAGTTTTCAGTTAAGCTCTCCGAATTTTTTGGAGTAGCTGTAGACCCTTCGCCAGATTGCAACTTAGCCAAAGCATCTTTTAAACGTTGAATTTCTACTTCACTAGTATCTGACTTTGCTTTTAACTTAGCAATCATATCATCTACAATTGCATCTTTGGGATCTTCTACTTTCGCAACTTCTTCTTTTGGGGCTCCACCAAATGTGTAGCTCAATAAGAATTCAGAGGAAGAACCCGTAAATTTTTTCACTTTACCAATTCCTAAATCATAAGCATACCCTACTGCAATGTTTTTGTAGCGCAATCCACCACTTATTGCAACTGCGTAATTGCTATGATAAGTTACTCCAACCCAACCTATTTTTTTCCAATCTAATACCGCATTCACATCGTATTGAAAAACAGAACCTGTTGCATAACGAACCATAATTAATGGGTATGCAGTTATTTCCTTCTCTTTCACAACATCAAACACATATTTGATAGATCCTTGGTAATGACGAGCAAATGTATAATAACTACTTCCGTCATCTGTTTTTTTATACTTCATAGTGTTTCCTAAAATTTGAGGAGCAGCTATTCCAATTTCTAATTTTTTGAAAGTATATCCTAAACCAAAATCTGCAGAAAAAGCAGTTTTACTTTGTGATTCGGTAAACAAAAATGGATCATCAGCATCACGAACAACAACTTTCGAAAAATCAATTTTCTGGTTTATCGCACCTAAAGCCAATCCGATAAATAAATTATTATCGTCATTGATTTTTAGTTTATAAGAATAGTTTGCGAAAGCTCCAACACGACTCATGATATCCGTTACATCGGAATACACATTTAATCCCAAACCAATATTTTTTGCTTCAATAGGTCCGTCTATCGTTAAGTAACTTGTTTGTGGAGCGCCACTGATACCGGTCCATTGAGAACGGTGAGTCAAAAATGCATTCACACGCTCGTGATTTCCAGTAAAAGCAGGATTTGTCACAAATGGATTTGTGTAGTACTGACTGCTAAATGGAACTTGCTGAGCAATTGTTGTTCCTGTTACCAGAATAAGAGCAGATGATATAATTAAATTCCTCATAGGGTAAAATTTTAATTTGTAGTTTTCTGTTTAGTTTTTTGTTTCCTGAATGATTTTATTTAGAGTTTTGCTTTAAAATTGTGATAGCTCCTTTATAAATTTTTTCATCATTTTGGAATTGCATGATGTAATAATACGTTCCATCAGGCAACCTTCCTCCTGTTTTACTTGTACCATCCCAGTTGTTATCATAAGCATCCGAACTATAAACTTCTTGTCCTTCGCGATTTACGATAAGCACTTTTGTATCAGGATAATTTTCTATATTTTGAATAACCCATCTATCGTTAAAGCCATCATCATTCGGTGTCATTAAATTGGAGATGGTAACATTGTAATCCATAATTACAGTGATTGTCATTGTATCTACATCGGTACAACCATTTGCATCGGTACCCGTAAGTGTGTACATAGTAGTAACAATTGGCGCTGCAGTTGGATTAGAGATGGAAGAATTTGTTAATCCAGTATTCGGGAACCAGAACCAAGAAATAACTCCTAAACCTGAACCTTCTAAATCAACAGTGCTTCCTAAACTTAAATCCATATCTGCACCAGCAGAAACAGAAGGTGAAGGGAAAACCGTAATCATTACTGAATCCATATTCATACATCCTGTTAATGAATCAGTGATTGTAAGTGCATATGTTCCAGAAGTAGTTACCATAATACTAACAGTAGTATCAGTTGTGCTCCACATATAATCGAAAGCTCCTGCTGTTGCACTCAATATTAGTGTATCTCCAGAACAAATACCCAGCGGACCATTTGCTGTAATAGTTGAAGGAGGCAAAGCATTTACAACAACATTCACAGTTGCTGTATCCAAACAACCTTGGTTAGAGGTTAATAATAATGTTACAACATATGTTCCAGCTGCTCCGTAAGTATGTGTTGGAGCCGGAGACAATGAATTGTTTCCATCACCAAAATCCCACTGATTGAATTGAATAAATCCAGAAGGAATGGTGGATGCATTTGTAAACGTTGTTGCATTTCCGTAACAAACAGTATCTGCACTAAACATGGCAACAGGTTTTGGATAAACAATAATCATTGTTGCTGCAGAAGTATCAGCCGAACACATATTGCTTTGCACAATTATTCTGTACCAAGTAGTATCAACCAAATTCAAATATGTTTGAGTTGTTGTTGTATTAACCAAACTTATCCAGGTAGTTCCACCATCAATTGACGATTCCCAATCAACAACAGAACCAACAGTTCCTGTTGCAGTTAATGTTCCGGAATTTGCTCCTTCACATCCTGCAGCTGCACCAGTTATCAAACCAGCAACAGAAGCGGGGTCAACAGTAATAGTATCAATGTTTGAAATCGCTCCCAAACAAACTCCACTGTTTACAAATGCTCTATAATAAGTTGTAACGTTTAAATTTAAATACGATTGTGTAGCTGTTGTATTAGACAATGCAAACCATGTTACACCATCGGTAGTAGTTTCCCAATTAATAATTGTTCCAACATAACCAGTTAAAGTTAATGTTCCTGAATTTGCACCAGCACAAACAGTATCATTGGCAACAAGATTTCCTGCAATTGGAGGATTGTCAACTGTTACAGTTGCTGTTAAAGAAGTATCGTTTGAACAAACACCACTCGCAACAATAGCTCTATAAACAGTAGTAGCAACTAAGTTTAAATAATTTTCTGCTGCAGTAGTATTTGCTACCGTTGTCCAGGTAACACCACCATCAGTTGATGATTCCCACGACTGAACACTTCCTACATACCCAAATAAATTTAATGTACCAGAGTTAGCACCTCCACAAACAGTTGTACTTCCGGAGATAGTTCCACCAACAGAAACTTGATCAACTGTTAATACTGCTGTTGAAGAATTTACTGATGCACAAAATCCATTTTGCACAACAGCTCTATATACGGTTGTAATAATAATATTTGAATAAATATACATTGGTGTTGTATTGCTAATAGCAACCCAGTTAACACCTCCATCTGTTGAATACTCCCAACGAATAACGCTTCCTGTTTGTCCAGTTAAAAATAATGTATCACCATTATTACCATAACAAACATTTGCACTTGCAGAAACAGTTCCTCCAAGAGTTGGAACATCAATTGTAATCGTATCAATACTTGACAATGTAGCAGGGCAGGCACCACTTGTTACATTTGCTTGATAATAAGTTGTAGCAACAACGTTTAAATACGATTGAGAAGTTGTTGTGTTTGCAATATTTGTCCAGGTAATTCCATCGATGGACGATTGCCAGTTAGTAATTGTTCCTGTTTGACCACTCAAAGTAATTGTTCCGCTATTTGAACCACTACAAACAGTATCGTTCATTGTAGTTATTCCTCCAACAGAAGTTGGACTAACAGTGATGGTTACTGTGCCTGAATTAACAGCAACGCATGCACCACTCTTTACATTTGCACGATAAATTCTTGTTTGAGTTAAATTCAAATATGCTTGACTGTTTGTTGTATTTACAATTGGAGTGTAGGTAGTACCTCCATCAATAGAAAATTCCCAATACTGAACTGTTCCAATATTTCCTGCTAAAGTAAGTGTTCCGCTATTTGCACCGGTACAAACTGTTGCTGCAGAAGTAATTGTTCCACCAACACTTACAGGGCTTACAACAATTGAATCTGGAGTAGAATAAACACCTGCACATCCAGTACTTGTTACTCTTGCTCTAAACCAACGAGTAGCAGTTAAATTAAGATACGCTTGAGTAGCTGTTGTATTTACGATATTAGTCCAAGTAACTCCTGCATCTGTAGAGTATTCCCAACGCGTAATTGAACCTGTATGACCTGCTAAAGTTAAATTACCGCTATTAGTTCCACTACAAACAGTTGTTCCGCCTGAAACTGTTCCGCCAACTGAAGGAGGATTAACAGTAATAGTAGCGGATGAAGAGAATACTGCTATACAAGCACCACTTTGAACTTGAACACGATAACGAGTTGTTTGAGTTAAGTTTAAATATGCTTGAGTAGTAGTTGTATTTGCAATATCTGTCCAAGTTACTCCGGCATCAATTGAAAACTGCCATTTCAAAATCGCTCCTACTCTTCCACCACCCGATGTAACGTTGCCTGAGTTGACCCCACTACAAACGGTTGCGGTTCCAGAAATTGTTCCACCAACAGAAGTTGGATCAATCGTCATTATAGCCACTGAAGATGTTACAGCGGCACAAACACCATTTTGAATCTGTGCTCTATATCTTGTGGGAACAGTTAGGTTTAAATAACTTTGAGTTGTAGTAGTATTAGAAATGCTAATCCAAGTTGTTCCACCATCAGTTGAATATTCCCAATTAAGAATAGAACCTGTATGTCCAGCCAATGTTAATACTCCTGAATTAGCTCCGATACAAACATTTGTTCCTCCTGATACCGTACCACCAAGTGATAACCCAGTAGATGTTACAACATAACCTGTTACAGCATCATTCGTTGTGTTGATATCCGTTGCTAAAGTGGAATAGGCTGTAAATGTGTAAGAACCTGGTGCCGATAAGTTGGCAGGAACCGTAAATGTATACGATACAGTTGTGTTTGAAGCAAATGAAGGGAAACTTACTGCCAAATCTGTTACTGGCAATCCTGCATTGATAGTATAAGAAAGGTCGAAGGGAACCGCACTTAAGTTGGTGAGACCCACATTTCTTACATTAATTGTTACGCTAGAAGTAGCGCTTAATGAACATCCGGAGACAGGAGCTGTAATAGCGATAACGCTAACATCCTGTGCTAGTGCAATTTTACCAATAAAAACAAGGAAAAAGAGCGTAAAGATTTTTCTCATAAAGTAGATTTGAGTGGATAGATAGTTTAGTTGTTTACTTAAAACACCGAAACTTTTTACGGATTTAGGTTTTAAAAGTTACGAAATATACAAAAATTTGATTCATTTACTAAGGATTACTCATTGAAACAGGTATAATTTTACCATTCATTATTTTATGCCCATTTACCACAAAATCAGATAGATAGACTGCCATTTCAGCAGCAGAAACTGGTGCTTTATACCCTGGAAATGCCTCATTCAACATTTCTGTTTGTACTGCCCCCAAAGCCAAACAGTTAAAAGCAATGTTTTTTTCCTTAAATTCTTCTGCCAAACATTCTGTTAAACACGCCAATGCAGCTTTACTGGTACTGTAGGCAGAAAGACCTGCAAATTTTGAACTTCCTTGAAAACCACCCATGCTGCTTATATTAACAATATGTGATTTTTGCTTCTCTTCCATCAATGGCAACACTCCTTGTATCAATCTAATTACTGAAAACACATTCACATTGTAAACATAATCCAGCTCCGATTTAGTGATTTCTGAAAAGGGCTTATTTATGATTGCCCCGGCATTGTTCACCAAAGCATCTATTGTTTGCACATGTTTTTTCAAATTGGTTAGTAAACTCAGAATTGATAATTCTTTACTTAAATCACAAACGATAGTAATTACATTGTTGTTGGCACATTCCTTTTTTAATAGCTCTAACTGCTGCTCGTTTCTCGAAACTGCAAAAATGGTGTTTCCTGAATCGGCACTTAGTTTTTTTACCAACTCATAGCCTATTCCTCTACTCGCTCCTGTTACAACAATTTTCATTTTATTAACGTTTCTAGATAATACCCAAATTAACGCATTTTTTTCTTAACTTTACTTTTCTACAATATGACAAAACTCATTTTTAAAATAAGCATTGTACTTTTCTGCATCGGATGCTTAAATTCTGTAGCACAAGATAGCACAATGATTCGAAAACATCCTCCTAAGAAGAATTTTTGGGATAAAGTTTTTATTGGTGGAAATCTAGGAATTCAATTCGGTACCGTAACTTTTGCCGATGTTTCGCCTTTGGTAGGATATAAATTTACAGAAAAAATTTCGGCAGGTATTGGAGCTACTTATCAATACTATCATTACAAAGATCGATACTACGATTTCGAAACCGATGTTTACGGTGGACGAGTTTTTGCTAGATATAATTTTACAGACTATTTATTCGGTCATGCTGAATATGAACATCTGAACTTAGAGACATTTGATTTTAAAAGAAGAAGAGTGGATGTTGTGAGCGTAATGGCTGGAGCCGGATATATTCAACGAATAAGTGATCGGGCAGGAATTGTTGCTATGGTGTTATATAACTTTACTGAATCGGTATACACTCCTTATCAAAATCCAATTTTTAGAGTTGGATTTGTAGTGGGATTATAATTATCTATTCAAAAATCGGCAATACTCTTTGATTCGGATCTACATTAAAACTTTGGATTGCCATTACTCTCCAGCGCTGAGCAGCCTCTGCATTTAAAATATCCAATACAGGATATTCATCTTTTAAAACTACTGCATCTTTCAAATCCATAGTTTTTTCATCGATAAAATCAGGATGTGATTTTATTTCTCCTGTAGAAGCATAAAATAAAATATTACGCTGATCAGGATTCGGATCTGTTGTCAAAGCTTTCACATTAAACCCTGCCGCCTGAAATGTTTTATAAACCGAGCGCATCGATTTACCAATGCTTCCTTCGAAATAACCCAAACTATTTACAAATATAATTCCGTTTGGATTCAACATTCCTTTTAGTGCTGTTAATGATTCTTCTGTAAAAACATGATTCGGGGGATCTTCTCCTTTAAACATATCCAACACTATAATATCATATTTCTTTTCACAAGTGCGAATAAAATGTCTGCCATCATCTACCTTAATATTTACTTTCGGACTCAAATAAAAATAATTTTTCGCTACATCAGCTATACGTTGGTCCAATTCGCAAACATCTACTTCAAATCCTTTTTCAATTAATTTTTTAGCCACACTTCCTCCGCCTAAACCAATCAATAGCGACTTAGTTGTTTTTGGAAATGAATCGACATAATCAGAGATACGATACACGTAAGTAAAATATTTTTCTTCACCACTTGTTTCATCCGCCAGCGAATCGTACATGGTTTGCGAAACACGGTTTACAAACAGCCAGCGACTGTATCCATTCTGAACAGTGTCTTTATTATAGTGCGGATAATCCAACACAGCAATTTGTCCGAGCAGGCCCTCAGCAACGTACACCCGTTTTATAGAAGAAGAAAAACTAACCGAAGAAGTAGAAATGGCCCAAACACAAAGCAAAAAAAAACCTGCAGCTTTTGCAATTTGTTTTTGTTTTACAATTACAAAAAGTGGTATGATTCCTAAAACAATTCCAGTACAGATGGCAGGAAGTGTTAAACCCAAATTAGGAATGATGTAAAATCCAAAAGAAAAAGTTGCAAGAATTCCACCTACAGTAGAAATAGCATAAATTGCTCCGGCTGCCTTTCCTGATTGCTCCACATCAACTGTGATTGCACGAATAATCAATGGGGAAACCATTCCCATCATAAATACAGGTGGAAACAAAATGCAGGAAGCAGAAATGATTACGGATGGAATTAAGCTGTGAGAACCTACCAACCATAAAATCATTTTAGAAGAAAAAGGCATTAGAATAGTAAAGGCTGCTGCTGCTAATAAAACATAAAATAAAGTAAGTGGATTTTTACTTTTATAAGAAAGGATTCCTCCTGCATAATACCCAACTGCTAAGCCACCCAATGTGATTGCTAATACACTTGCCCATACATATAAAGAGGAACCAAAATAAGGAGCCAGCATTTTGGCACCCAGCAATTCGGCTGCCATTACAGATCCTCCTTCAATAAATGAAAGCAGGAAATAGAAATTTTTATTTTTAAAAAGTGACATCCTTGAAATTTGAATGTGTAAAGATATAGAAAAAATGGAATGGATTGCGGATGACAGGTATATAGCAGATAGAAACGGATTTAATTCCCATCTTTCTGGAGACCAATATGAAAAAATTTACCTGATCTTAAAAAGGAACTGAAGAATAATTGACTGTAAGAGTTCCTTCCGTAAACCCTCTATACTTTTTATACTTTATCCTTCTTTTGGAAGGATGTTTTTTTAGTTCTTTGATCTTCGCTGCCCTCCATCTGGATGAAGCCAATGCTGCAAATGCTTTTTTCGTCTTTACATGGGCTACATCAATTTTATATTTTTCTTTCATCCCATTGGTATACACAACTATGGTGTCACCTAATTTTTCAACCGGGACTGCATCTGCAAAGCGTATCCGCCCGAATTTGCTAACAGTGAAATAAATAGTCACTGCCTCCGACTCTCCATTTCTCAATTTTATTTGTTTCGTAAACGGATTCGATTGGAAGTATTTTGCAAAATCAAAATCTACCGCCTCCTCCTCGGGAGATGGCGCCAAAACAACAAGCAAGTTATTTGCCTGAGGCTGCATAACCGTTGTTTTTTTATTGATTTTATAAAAAGAAGTAAAAGAGAAGTCGCTGTTAACCGATTTTTGTGAAATTTTCCAATCCACAGAAGCCTTAACATATACAGAATCTGCATATTTCGAAACTTTTATTGTACCTATTAAAGAATCCGATTGGGCCACACCGACAAAAGAAAACAAAAACAGCAGTATAATTGACAACAGCTCTTTCATGTTAATCTTCAAACGGAGTGGTGGAAAAGAAAACAGTAACCGTTCCTGTTACATCCACATTCTTTTTATTTGGCTTTATTACCACTTCGCCTCTGTATTTATCTTTTTTGGGAAGAATCACATAACCGGGAATCCACTTATCAATTTGCTTTAAAAATTTCAAACAATTCAAGTGTAAATTATTTAGCTCATACGTTCCTGTTTTCTTATCATAAGTAGCAGGATATCCTTTTACCATAATGGCCGGACTTTTATCTTTAATATACACTTTACCGTTTTCCAATATCTTCACTTCCATTACAACGGTGTCTTTTGTTTTCCCTTTCAACTCTATCACTTTTTTGCTAAAACAATCGTTAAAATATTTATTGTAATTAAAGGGATAGGCATATCCTTCAACCACAGGAAATGGCTGGTATTTATCAACACTTTCAAAAGCACCTTTTCCATCGGCAACGTTATACATATTAAAATTGCAGATTGCTTTTACATAAACTTCTCCGTCTTTAGGTTTTGCAATTTTAATTGTTCCGCGTGACGGTGTAGTATCTGTCTGTGAGAAAGACATAGAAGTATAAATGAAAAAAGAAAGGGAAAGAAAAATTTTTATCATCTTTTGGAATTATTTCTGCGAAAATCTGCGAAATCTGCGAGCGATTTTAAAAATTAAAATATGCTTTCATCTCTTCTACTGTCTCAAATGTTTTATCTACTTTACTCAACACTAAATTTTGGGCTCCGTCACTTCCTTTTATAGCATTAAATTGTTCCGGCTTTAACCAATAGATTACTCCATTTTCAACAGTCCACAACATATTTTTAGCATTGGGATTAAACGAGAAACTAGTTATTGGATTACGTGTATAAGTAAACAAACCATTTTTTAGATTATCAACCAAATAGACATCATAGCAAAGTAAATTTTTCTTTAAATCGTTTTGAATATTTGCTGTACATAAAACTCCTTTGGGATATACACTTGGATTATCACAATTAAAAACTCCAAAACTATTTACTGCAAACATTCGCATCACTTTCTGATTTGTTTCCATTTGTTTGTATTGAGCAGCAATACGTTCTTCGTTTGACTTTATCAGCGCTTCCTGCTGTCTTTTAAATTCAGCTATTTTCGCTTGGTACATCTCTTCCACTCTTTTTTCTTCAGCAATACGTTTATCAAGTGTTACTTTGTATTTATTAAATTTTTCCTGATAGGTTTTCATCGCTGTTTCATAATTCTTTCCTTCGAAAACTGGATAAACAATTAAATCGTATTTTTTCAACCCTTTTATCAAAGTCAGTTTATAATTTTCTCCGGATTTAGTTCCTTCTTTAATAGACGCTTCATCCCAAGTAATATCATACATCGATTTATTGAAATTTGTATTCTCGTCACCCACTTCAAATAACAAACCTTTGTAAACAGTTAATTCCGGAAACTCTTTAGCATCCACATCTAAGTTAAAAGTGAATTTTCCCTTTTTTATTTGTGCCGGCTTCAAAGGCTCCGCAATTGGCTTGGGCAAAGCAGCCATTTGCACTTCTTTTTCTTTTTTCGCTTCTACTTTTTTTGTTTCGAGTGTGATGTACTCCGGTGTTTCTTGAACGTCAACTTTTCTTACAACATCTTCACCTGACATTTTTCTTGTAGTTGATTCAACAACTTTATCTTTCCCTAAACAGCTCCAGTTGTTTGCATTGGTATCCAATTTATACAAATTGTATTCGGTTCCTTTATAATTGGAAGCCATTTCAATATCAATTGCTTTTTTCGGAGCCATGTTTACTTGCTTGCCATTTTGATAAGCCAACACCTCAACCATTCCAGCTGATTCAAATTGATACTTCACTCCTGCACTATCATAAGTCATTGGAATACCGGATACAAAAAAATCAACCGCATCATGAAATTCACGGTAACGCAATTCCACTTCTCCTTTTAACAATTTACCATCTTCATCTGTAAAAACATTTTTAGGGATAACAATTTTAGAGCCTGTTTTGTAATCTAATGTTGCTCCTTTTTCTGCAATTACTTTATACGTTGTGTAATGCACATTCAACCCTTTGATTGGAGGAGCGATGCATGGCTTTGCTTCTTCTGCTTTATAAAATGCTTGCAGTGCCGCATCATTTGTAAATGTAGTTTCATCTTGACCTTTAACACTCTCAACAGTTTTGTTTTTGTTCAGCAATACAACTGTTGCTACAATTGCTATGCTTACTGCAACCACACTAGATAAAAACCAAGGTTTCTTAATCAATGGTTTTGCTCCCACACTTGCACTTTGTTTTAAAACCGAATCGAAATTCTTACGTTGAGCAATTTCTGCTGAACTGATTTCCGGACGGTTTAAATTTGTTTTCCTTTTCATTTGAGTAATTGTATATTCAATATTGTACCTTTTTAAAATTATATGGATAACGAATGGTTGCGAATTTTACGAATCGATACTTTAACTTATTCGTAATATTTGTAATGTATTCTTTATCTGCATGTATTAATCATTCGTAATATGCGTTTTTATTTCGTTATCCGTATTTACTTAATAATTTTTTTAAGTTTCTCAAGTATCCTATAAGTCCTCACCTTCGCATTGTTCTCAGTAATCTCCAAAATCTCACCTATTTCTTTGAAAGAACGTTTTTCAAAAAAACGCATTTCTATCAATTGCAATTCATCTTCTGGAAGTTCTTTTCCGATTATATCCACAATCTTATCGTGATATTGGTCAATTTTTGTTTCACCAATCTCCTCTATCACTCCATAAACTCCAACCGAATCGATATTCACGGTTCTTTGTTTTTGAGCACGGTACACATTGTTGACTTCGCTGGAAGCGATTCTGTACAACCAAGAAGCGAAAGGCACTCCTCTGAATTCATATTTGTGCAAACTTTCCAATGCTTTTATAAAAACCTGCTGTGTAGCATCAAACGCTTGTTCTTTATCATCCACACGCTGATAGATGTATCGAAAAATCTGTTCGTAATATTTATCATACAAGCTCGCAAACTTAGAAGGATCCTTTTTGGCCGCCTCCACTATCACCTTTTCATTGGCTAAGTCGGTTTGTGTTGCATGATATTTTGATGTTTCAATCATATAAATAAAGACCTCTCCCTTAATCCCTCTCCACAGGAGAGGGGCAATACTTAAAGAAAATAAAACAATTTTTTTACTTAATTCTTACTTATAACGTTGGTTTTTGAAAAAGATACATGTTATTTCATTGCAGTTTAAAATTTATCGGCATATTGAACCTAACTTTAACAGGCTTTCCGTCCTTTTTTGCCGGAATCCATTTCGGCATCATTTTCACAATTCTTATAGCTTCTTTATCAAGACCGGGGCCACCAGCAACACCTTTCATCAGCTTTATATCCGTAATACTTCCATCCTCTGTGACAACAAAAGAAATATAAACTTTTCCCTGAATACCCATTTCTAATTCCATTTGAGAATATTGAACGGTTTTAGACAGGTATTTGTTCATTTCAGCATTTCCTCCCGGAAAACTAGGCATACTTGCAGGGTCAAGTGCCTCCACCAATACTATTTCAGATCTTGCCGTATCAGCTTTCTTTACTTTAATAGTTCCTTTTGTATCCTGTGCAAAAGAAGCAACAGTCAAAATCAAAAAAGCTATCACAAATTGTTTTCTCATTTTAATCCAAATTTGATCGGTAAATTAATTTTTACATCTGCTAAAGTCCCACTACATCTTCCGGGAATCCAATCTGGCATCATGTTTAGTAATCGTAATGCCTCTATTTCAAAAGGACTATTGTTTGCTTTAAATATTTTAATATCACTAATGCTTCCATCTTTCAAAACAATAAAGGATGCAAACACCGTTGCTTTGGCACTTTCTTCCACTAATATCTTCGGATACTTCAAGTTTTTGCTAAACCATAACAATAACGAATCCTGTCCTCCTCTATACTCCGGCATTTGATCCACAAACGCATATATACTATCATTATTTTCCAATCTTACACAATTGCTTTTTTCAATTTTAATGGTTCCTCTTTTTTCTGTTTCCTGAGAAAATCCTAAAACTGAAATCAATAAAAAACAGGGAATGAGTAGCTTCATGCTTTAAATCTGTTAGTATAACGTAAAGATAATTAAAAGATACGGGGGAAGTTAATTGGGTTAAATAAGGGGTTAAGGCTTGTCTATATTTAACTACCTAATTCAACCCAATTAGCTCAATCCCTATTTAACTTATTTCCCACTTTAACCTAATCAACCCAATTAACTTAATTTCGCTATTTTTGTTCCTCTCAATTTAATACTATGATAAAAGCTAACGACCCCTCATTAAAATCCTGGATAGAAGTTTTACCTAACAGCGATTTCCCAATACAAAATTTACCTTTCGGTGTTTTTAAAACTCAGAGTTCTAGTCCGCGAGTAGGTATTGCTATTGGCGACCAAGTATTGGATTTAGCTATTTTAAACAAATTAGGTTTTTTAGATAAATTAAAAATTGATAATTCCATCTTTACTAACCAATATTTGAATGATTTTATTGCATTGGGGAAATCAACTACATCTTCGGTTCGCGAATGCATCTCTAACCTATTGAATGAAAATTGTCCCGATTTACGCGACAATAAAGAAGCAAGAGCAAAAGTATTTCAATCGATCAGCAATGTGCAATTATTAATGCCGGTGCGAATTGGCGACTATACCGACTTCTATTCAAGCATTGATCATGCCACCAATGTTGGAACAATGTTTCGTGACCCGCAAAATGCATTGTTGCCAAACTGGAAACATTTGCCTGTCGGTTATCATGGCAGAGCTTCTTCCATTGTCATTTCAGGAACAGAATTTCATCGTCCGAAAGGACAAACCTTGCCTGCCGAACAGGTAGGAAAACCTACAAATGAAATTCAACCCGTATTTGGTCCTTGTAAATCATTAGACTTCGAATTAGAAACAGCATTTATTATTGGAAAAGAAACGAAGCTCGGAGAAAGTGTTTCAACTGCAAATGCAGAAGCGCATATTTTCGGAATGGTTTTGTTCAACGATTGGAGTGCCCGAGATATTCAAACATGGGAATATGTTCCATTAGGACCATTCCTTGCAAAAAATTTCGCTTCCACCGTTTCACCTTGGGTAATAACAATGGATGCTTTAGAGCCATTCAGAGTTCTCGGTTATAAACAAGAACCAAAAGTGTTACCTTATTTAGAATATAGCGGAGATAAAAATATAGACATCCACCTTGATGTATTTATTACTCCGGAAAAAGGCGAAGAAAATTTAGTTTCACATTCTAATTACAAATTTATGTATTGGACAATGGAGCAACAATTGGCACATCACACTGTAAATGGC
>Ga0163148_10001516_pt1 | contig 29972 bp, 22 predicted proteins | sample OliLakLV19MP7P2_FD_148606 | JGI IMG/M metagenome (GOLD analysis project Ga0163148, IMG submission 148606) | Freshwater microbial mat bacterial communities from Lake Vanda, McMurdo Dry Valleys, Antarctica- Oligotrophic Lake LV.19.MP7.P2 | ecosystem: Environmental > Aquatic > Freshwater > Lake >... | reverse complement strand
TTTAAGAACAAGAAAAAAATAATCAGGTATTAACGTTATTTAATTTCCCGCCATTAAAAAAAAATCATTTAATTTTTGTGGAAAATCTTCAAACTAAAAAATAATAAATACAGTTAAACTCTTTCATCGTTTTACAAAACCCTCGCTTGATTAATATGAAAAAATTATTTGTAAGTCTCTTTGCAACCATCGTTATTTTACATAGCACTTTCTCTCAAAGCAAACAACCGCTGCAATGGCAGATTGGTTACCATAAATCTATCAATGATCAACCTGCAAAATGGATGCCTTCCTCCGTTCCGGGTGCGGTGCAGTTGGATGTAATGAAAGCGGAAAATTACAAACAGCCGTATTGGTTTGGGAATAATTTTGAACAATTTACCTGGATGGAAAATCAATATTTTACCTATAAAACCTCTTTTGCAAAACCAACAATAGAAGCAGGCAAAAAAATATACTTTCATAGCAAGGGCATCGACTACCAGTTTGTCATTTACCTGAATGGAGAAAATATTCATGAACAGGAAGGTATGTTTACGTATGTAGATATTGATCTTACTGACAAACTAAAAGCACAGAATGAATTGACGATTACTTTATTTCCAGTGCCAACTGTACCGGGAAGCAGAAACACCACAGCGCATTACCGGGACAATGCCCGGAAAAGTGTAAAGCCTGCGGTTAGTTATGGCTGGGACTGGCATCCACGGTTGATAACCAGGGGCATTTGGGATGAAACATTTCTCGACATCCGCAATGAAAGCCACCTAAAAGACGTATGGGTGAAATACGAACTAAACACCGAATTAGATAAAGCAACCCTTCAAGCGGTGGTAGAAGGCAACGCCATAAAAGGTACCAATTATGTTTGGACAATAAAAGCTCCAGATGGTAAAACAGTCTTATCCAAAAAGGGCAGCTTTGCTTCTGATAATCCTATAATAGACGACAGTATCAGCAACGTCCAACTGTGGTGGCCCAACGGCTATGGCAAACAAAATCTATACAGCAGCAGCATTACCATCAGCAATAATGGAACAGTAACAGATAGCAAAGAAAGTGCAATAGGATTTAGAAATATTAAAGTAGTGATGGGCAAGGGTGGTTGGGATGAGCCACAACTATTTCCGAAAAGCCGCTCGGTAGCACCGGCCACTTTTGAAGTAAATGGTAAAGTTATTTTTGCCAAAGGCACTAACTGGGTACACCCCGAAATTTTTATGGGGCTTGCCACCAAAGCAACTTACGAAGCACAAATAAAATTAGCCAAAACCGCCAACATGAATATTTTCAGGGTATGGGGTGGCGGCGTTACCAACAAAGAATCTTTCTTTGATTTGTGCGATGAATATGGCATATTGGTTTGGCAGGAATTTCCATTGGCATGTAATTTATATCCCGACGAGGAGCCGTATTTAAAAGTATTGGAGCAGGAAGCAACGAGTATTATAAAAAGAGTGCGCAACCATGCAAGCCTTGCATTGTGGTGTGGTGGCAATGAGCTATTCAATGATTGGAGTATGATGACGGAACAATCTTTACCGCTGCGATTATTAAATAAACTTTGCTTTGAATTGAATCCACAAACGCCTTTCAATTACACATCTCCACTGTTTGGTATGGCACACGGCCACTATGTAATGTGGGAGCCAAAAAATGGAGGGGAGGTTTTTCAGTGGATGCCCCAATCGAAAAATACTGCCTATACAGAATTTGGTGTCCCGGGTGCCGCTAATATTGATGTATTGAAAGCTATGATGCCTGCGGTCGAATTGTTTCCGCCCAAATTGGGAACTGGCTGGGAAACTCACCACGCCTTTAATGTGTGGGGTAAAGACCGCTGGCTGGAGCTGCCATTTTTGCAAGAATATTTTGGTGAAATAAAAAATCTTGAAGACCTGGTTACCTATAGCCAACTTTCTCAATGCGAAGGATACAAATGTATTTTTGAAGAAGCAAGAAGACAAAAACCCTACTGCGGAATGGCCGTTAACTGGGACTTTCAGGAACCATGGCCTTGTGCAGCCAACAATAGTTTAATCAACTACCCCAATAACCCAAAGCCGTCATTATACCATGTAGGCAAATCGTTAAGGCCTGTTTTAGCCAGTGCAAGAATACCAAAATTCAGGTGGGATGAGGGCGAAACATTTAGCTGCGATTTATTTCTACTAAACGACACTTATGATAGAATACCCGGCGGTAAAATGACCGTTAAGCTGGTGTATGATGACAATAAAGAAATGGAATTTTTAAACTGGCAATTTGATGCTGTTACTGACAGTAAAAATATTACCGGTCCTACAGCAAGAGTTGCATTGCCAAAAATGAAGAACAATTTATTTAAACTAGTGGTATCGGTAGCTGGCAAACCGGAATACGCCTCTGAATATACTTTTGTATACAGAGGAAAAGATTTACTAAATGCAAAACCTAAAGTTACTTATTTGAATGGCGTGGTGGAGTGATGAACTGGGCTGTTTAAGTTAATAATCTTTGACATAGTCCACGGCACTTATATGCACCGAAGAATAAATTGGGAGCTGTTTTATCTTGATAGTTTAATTATTTTACAGCGATTCTTAAAAATGGACAGCATCAAAATAAAAATATAAATCATGCTTGTTATGAAAAAATATCTCCTGTTTTTCTTTCTTCAAATTCCATTGTTGAGTGCTTACGCTCAATTTACTGTTAGCACAAATAACCGCTATATCCTGAAGGATGGCAAACCATTTTTTTGGTTGGGTGATACAGGCTGGGAGTTGTTTCACCGGTTAGATAAAGTAGAAATTGAAAAATATTTGAAACGGAGAAACGAACAAGGTTTTACGGTGATTCAGGCTGTTGTACTGGCCGAATTGGATGGATTGCATACCCCAAATGCAAACGGTGATCTACCTTTGATAGATGATGATCCGACAAAGCCCAATGAAAAATATTTTGCGCAGGTAGATTATGTGATTGACAAAGCAGCAGACTACAATCTTACTATTGCATTACTACCAACATGGGGAGATAAAATTTTTAAACAAAAATGGGGGGTTGGCCCGGAAATTTTTAATGAACAGAATGCTGCTGCCTATGGACAATGGCTGGCGCACAGGTACAAGGATAAAAAAAATATTATCTGGGTATTAGGGGGCGACCGTAACCCAAGAAATGATACTGATAAAAATATCTGGCGTTCAATGGGCAATGCCATCAAACAAGAAACTAATAACAAAGCACTTATCAGTTATCATCCGCAACCCAACTTGCTGGGTTCTGCAGAATGGTTTCACAATGCAAGTTGGCTTGATTTTAATATGTTTCAAACAGGGCATTGCAGGAATGAAGTGGTGTATGATAAAATTCAGACGGTGTATAACATGCAACCCATAAAGCCGGTAATGGATGCTGAACCAATTTATGAAGACCACCCGGTTTGTTTTAATGCAAAAGAGCTGGGAACTTCCAATACACTGGATGTAAGAAGAGCTGCCTATCTCAATCTGTTTGCAGGTGCATTTGGGCATACCTACGGTTGCCATGATATATGGCAAATGTACAATCCAAAAGTGCAAGGTATAAACGGACCGCACATGAATTGGTATGATGCGCTGGAACTGCCTGCTGCCAATCAAATGAAATATGTCCGCCATTTACTGGAAGCTTTTCCAATGCTAGAACGAGTTCCTGATCAATCCATTTTAGCAGAAAGAAATACAGCCGCTGCAGAAAGGATCCAGGCAACAAGAGGCAAAGACTATCTAATGGTGTACACTACGGCAGGCAAAGCATTTACCGTGAACATGGGTAAAATAAAAGGAAACCAGGTGAAAGGTTTTTGGTACAATCCACGCAACGGAGAAAAAACAGCTGTTGCCGCTAGTGCTAATACAGGCTTAAAGAAATTCTCACCTCCCTCCGCAGGGTACGGCCATGATTGGGTGCTGGTTTTATTTGACGCTTTTGAAAAATATGAAGTAAAATAAAGGAAGCATTAATGATCGTCAGCAGTGTGTAAATGAATGGTGTAGATTTTCTTATTTCAATTGTACAAAGTGAGAATTTGATAAAATCTCTACGATCTCGGTTGAGCAACTCCACAAGCAGATGGTTCGTTATGATGTTAAATAAAAATAAAAGTTTCATTCTCATTAAAGACTGACACATATTAACATAAATAACAATATATTGATAATTTGCATGTTGATTTCAGTGCTTTTTGTTACTTACGCAGCAGGTCAAAAGCCAGCATATACCATACGGCGAGACGGAAGTTGTAATATCACGGGTACTGCTGTAACCATTGCTAATAGTTACCCTGTCATTGATAATAAAATGTTGAAGGCTTTAAAAATTATCCATTACCAAAACAGGTAATTCGGCAATGATATCACGTTGGGTGGAAAATAGAAATATCCCAGCAATTAAATAACAACTTTACCAAGTGCTTCAACAGGATTCATCATGTAGGTAGCAATTGAATTATCCTTTAATACTTCCACTACCCTAAACCCACGGTAAGCTGTACCCCAGTTACCACCAAAATGTGCACTAAAAATAAAGGGAATATTGTTCTTTGTTTTAACTCCTTCTTCATCATGATCGTGACCATTAAATATAGCTCGTACATTTTTTTGCTTTGCAAGTAATTCAAGAAGCGGTTCACAATCCACCGCATTGGCGGTAAGTTTTCCGGGATTGATATGCAGAAAAATAAATATATTTTTCTGCTGCTCATGAGCCTTTAGCTGGGCAGTTAGCCAATCAATATCAGGACATAGATATGTTCCATTTTCATTGCTCGTAGTAGCAATGAGAAAAGTATTTTTACCAATAACAAAGTGGTGATTTACAGGTATAGACCAAATGGATTCCCATTCTGCAGCATCCACATGATCATGATTGCCCTGGCTCACATAGTATTTCAATTGCAGTTTATCCAATGCAGCTTTCGCTCCGGTAAAATGTTTTTTATCATCATGAATAATATCTCCATTAATCATGCAAAAGTTAAACGGGTTATTGTTATGTTCCTCATTAATGCGCTTTACCAATGTATCAAAATAAATTTCATAAGGCGTGTTGGGTTGTCCATAATGCCCATCCGATGCAACAACAAAACGAAGCTTCACTTTTCGTTTTTTCCATTCCTCCAATTTAATATCATTGGAATACAGCCATCTGCCATTCGCCAAAAGTATTGCGAAGGAAGAAGCTGTTTTAATAAATTTTAAGCGATTCATATCAATACTATTATTGCTTTTTGTGAAGAAGGGTGCAACAATAAAAGAAGCAGTAAAAAAATGCTTAATTGATCAAAAGATAAATCAATTACACCCAAACATAAAACATGAAATTATTAAAAGTATCCGGTACTATGTTAAAGTAAAAAAGATTTTCACCAAACAATTCTGGTACCGTGGTGGGTAAACCCAGTCTCCAAGGTCGATGTCCTCACCGACCTGCTTGAATGTTAAGGCTGCAACTTAAAAAGTGGAGAATAACCTGAGTAAAAATGAAGTGAACTTGCCCAATCACCATACACCTGATTTGGCATGTTGACTATACATTTTCGGGAGGTATTCTAAAGCAAGCAGTGTTCAGTGGGGACACCGACTACGGGGGCAGGATGTAGACACTAGCTGAACGTTCCTGTATAAATTAAGCACATCTTTTCTTTAGTAAGCAAAGTCCGACAACTGATGCAACGCTTTCCCTATTGCAGTTGTCAACCAAAAAAGATATTACCATGAAAATGATCATACTTGCGTTTTCCTTATCCCTAATATTGTTATCCTGCAAAAAAGACAGTCCATTATCCCCAAAATGTGAAAGCCTTACCGTAGCAATGAAAAGTGACGATGTAGAAGCTGCGAAGGCTGCGATTATGAAGTATGTAAACGGCCTCTCTTCGCAGAAATACACCAGGGAAAATCTGGAAAAATTGAACGCAGCATTGTCCGGCCAATGTGTAACAACAGCAGAACTATTATGCTTTAGTTGTATTTACACTTTACCGGCGCAATCAGAAATAAAGGTTTCTATTTTTTACCAGGGTACCCTTTTGTACAAGGTGTTTGATATTTCCTACACACCCGACAATAAAATAAAAGTGGTGAATATGCATGATTAAACCTCATACCGATATGCTCCAACTTCTTTGTGTATCGCATTTTTATTTAACCAACCATTGCATAGCTACTGCTATTATAAAAAAGGTGTACCAGAAAACTGGCATTAAATAACTAGTAGTGCTATAGATTTAGCACACAGCTTAAAAAGACTTATTGGAAATTGTGACTTTGGATATGGTAAAAACCTTGTCTTAGTAATAGGGAAAGATACAGAGCGGATCCTGCGCCGGATAGTTACAGGATAAATATATTACACTAAAAATTATAAACACAAGAGATTGCGGTACCAATCGAAACTCTATTTTTAGCAATTATTTTTTCATCACTTGCATAGCCATTGCTAATAAAAATTTCATCACTGTTCCACTTTGTATATACAGGCAAAATTATATCTGCTGCAATAGTAAACTTTCCATTCACTTTTTTTTCTATCCCTACATTAGCTGTAACCATACTTCCTATAGATAAAGATTTTTTATAAACTTCATTAATGTTAGGGAAATAATCCTGTCTGTATCTCTGTTTGCCGGAGTTAAGCTTATTAAAAATAAACTTTCCGCTGAAACTTAAATCTTTAGTTATTGATTCCCGATAACCAATACCGCCTAACAAATGCAGGCAATTATAGGAATAGCTTTTTGTGTAAATAAGAGGTTTTGAGCCATCCGGAGTGACGTAGGCAAAGGGTCGTTCAATTCCAAAATTTTGTTTAAAATAACCGATACCAACAATGGCAAATATTTTTTTATAAATTATTCGTGAGTAATTTATGTTTATCCCATAGCTTATTGCATTTCCAATTACATTTCTGGCTCCTCCGACTTGATAGATGTTTACTCCGGAGTTGTTCCAGATTACAGGGGCAGAAATAACAATGGAATTTATTTTTTCCTTTTTTGCTTGAGAATAGCTGTTCGATGAAATTGCAGCTACAGCTATAAAAATGATGGCTATTTTCATATTAAAAGGGTTGAAGTTAAAAATCATGATTGAAATAATTTATTTCTATTCAGCAAGGTCTTTTATTTTTTGTAACCAAAAGGGATTTAAATTTCAAAAGGTATTAATACCTTTTCATTTTATTTCTTACAAATTTAATGTAAGGCATTTTATACAGTTAATATGCTGCACAGTCTTGCTAAATAAATCGTTTAAAAAAAACAACCCGCTAAAATATCTCCGGCCTCACCGCCGTATTTATTATTCTGTACTTGTCTGTAACAGTTATTTCCAATCACCAGTTAAATAACGATTTAAATTTTTCAGTTTTGGTTATGTCCCTAGCAAAGTAACCTGCATTGCTCTTGTATAAACTCCAATATTTGAAGCCCATACATTTAGCTGGTAAAAGGAAATAACCATTTAAATCGTCGCAATATGTGGATTTCAATTTTATCAATTATGGTAATACCAACTTGATTTGCAATTTATCTGGAGGATAATCTATAATTTTTAGAGGATATGGTTTATCTAAGTCAATAATAATATTCAAAATCAACAATTGATTCAGGTTTTTAGGTAGGCAGGTATTTTAATAACTGTATTCTACCTTATATTTTGCTACACGTTTATAATTGGTGTTCTAATTTATAAAGTTTTAAGATTAATCTTTGTACAGAGATTTGCCGTACATTTGGCTTTATTAAACAAGCGAATAAATGAGTACTACAAAATCAAAATCAGCAGCCACCAAGGCTGTGACACACAACAAAAAGGTTCAAGCTACTACTGTTTCAAATAAGTCCGCTTTTGCTACTCAAAAATCGTATGCCCGATTTGACGCTCGTCTTCCGCAGGAAGTGAAAGATTTATTTGAAAGAGCGGCTAGTATAAAAGGTTTCAAATCCCTTTCAGAGTTTGTTATTTATTACACTTCAGAAGCTGCTCATATAATAATAGAAAAGCATAATCAAATACTTGCATCTGAAAGAGATAAAAATATTTTCTTTGATGCGTTGGTAAATGCTCCTAAACCAAATAAGACTTTGTCGGATGCAGCTAAACGTTATAAAGTTCAAGTGGCTGCTCAATGACATACATCACGTTTCACCTTTCATCCAGCCATAATAAATCAGTATTCTCCTGTGGCAAACCGATGCTCGATGATTATATCCGCAAACTGGCAAGTCAGGATATGAAAAAAAAAGTTGCAGCCTGTTTTGTATTGTCCGATGAAAGTAAAACCGTAAAAGGGTATTATACGCTTTCCAGTGACGCTATTATTCGTTCAGCCATACCTGATGAGGTAATTCAAAAACTAAAACTTCCATATTACAGTAACATGCCTGTGTTTCTACTTGGAAGGTTGGCAATAGATGAACAATTTAGCGGTAAGGGTTTAGGGGCTGATTTACTTATTGACGCTTTGAAAAGGTGTTTTGATATTGCTTCCTCCTCAGTGGCAGCAATGGCTGTGATAGTAGATCCATTGGATAAAGAAGCAGAAAGTTTTTACATAAAATATGGCTTTATCTCTTTACCAGACAGCAAGCGAATGTTTCTTGCAATGAGTACTATTGGGAAGTTGTTTAAGTAAGTTAAAATGGCTTACTGAAATATATTTAGGTTACCAAACTTGAAAGAATTTCTAAGAAAAGTTGATATATGTTTTATGGATTTACAAATGCTGCAGTTCTTTCTAACCCAAATTAGTTCAGAAAGTTTGTTAAACAATTGAATAGCATTATTTGATTTTAGCTAATGCTTACCGGAGTATAAAGTGCTGTACACTGATACGGTAAAATATTATTTGGTAAATATCCCCGGCCTCACCGCCGTATTTTTTATACTGTACTTATCCGTCACCGCCACTTCCAAACCCCAATCAAATAAGGATTCATATTTTTCAGTTTTTGTCATGTCCATGGCAGGGCAATCGCTGTTGCCAACGCCCCAACTCCAGGGCAGCCAGCCAATACTTTTTTGCTGGCAATATTGCATGATAAATTTGTAAGGGATGCAGCATTTACATTTTACTTCCATGGGTGCAAACTCTGCTATCAGCAGGTTAATGTTAAGTTGAATAGATTGGTCAATAGCTGTGCTGATGCGGTCTTCCGTGATACCACTGTCCCAGATATGCCAGGCAAAAATAACGTTGTGTAAAGGGTCTGCGGCTAGCAAAGCCTTGCCATTGGTGAGCAGATAACTTTCATTTCGGCCCCAGTTGGCAGCATCAATAATAAGCGGCACACGAATGCCTGCACTACGCATTTTTTTTATCAGCCTGCTGTAAGTGGCAGCAAAGTTTTGTTGCGATACCGTATCTGTTCCTGCTTCGTTGGCGATGTTGAGCAACAGGTATTTTTCGTATTTTTTTATTACGGCTACCACATCCTTTTGCAGCCAAAAATCTACGCAGTCATCCAGCTTATTCCATTGCCCCGTAGCATCATGCAGCTCTATAATGGGCAGCATTTTATTCTTTATACAATTGCCCAATATGGTGTCTAGCTGTTTACCTCCGCCGCCCCGTTTCATCCACATAATGCGAACACAGTTAGCCCCGGTTTTGGCAATTTCCGGAAATGATTTTTCACCTGTTCGATCGGTTACCACATTCATTTTATTGACACCCCGTAGAATAACTTTTTCGCCATTGGGAGCATATAAAAAACGGCCATCCACATAGCAGGTTTTTCTCAGGCCTTTATTATCGGGTAATAAAAAAGAGAAGCTTGTCAGCAGGCAGCCGCAAGTCATCAAAAAAAATAATATCAGTTTCATATCTTATTTTTTAAATTCAATTTCGTAATACATCGTCTTATAAATTTTACTGTCAATATAAACAGTGTTTTTCGTTACGGCAATTGTTTCGCCTGTTCTGTTGCCACTGTGGTCGAGCACATATACCGTTGGTGATTTACCCTTCTTTCTTTTAATATTGAGTGTTACCTCAACAGGCTCCAACAGTATGGGTGCTGTGCCCAATTGTAGTAATTTGCTTTGCGTATCATTATACTGCATGCCAGTATTCTCTGCACGTGCCATCACCGTGACCAGTATTTTTTTTGCAGTTGCGAGCGGCGTTTTTTGCTGCAGGCTTGTTACCAATATCACTGCAAAATCGTTGGTAGTTTGCAGGCTTATTTCACCGAGCTGGAAGATACGGCTATCTATAAAACCAACGATGCCTTTAGTACACGGTGCATTGATGGTAAAGCACCCTTTGCCACTGTAGTTCCATACCAATTGCCCGGTTACGGATGTAATTATTTTGCCAACGCTATCTATAAAACGGTGGTAATTATCCAGGCGTTTTTCAGACGCCGGATTATTAAAGCTCAGGGTTGTTTTACCCACTGCAAGTAACTGTGCAGGAACTTCCGCATCAAACTGTTTTACGTCTGCCTGTTGGGTGGTTTTATCGGTTATGTTTACTATGCCCCGTTTCAAATCGTTGGTATCAATATTTCGGTTTAAGATGGTTTCGCCTTCTTTAATATCATTGTTATAAATCATACTGGCTAGCGCCGGGTATAACGCCAACTGGGTGGGCGAGGTTACATTGTACACACCATGGCTTTGTATGGTGGGTGTAAAATGATCATAATCCATAGCAAAAGCATACGATGCATCCCAACCCTGCAAGCCCATGCCATAAGCTGCAATAATGGGCGAACTTTCTGCCGTCCATTGGTTCGGTATTAATGCCATCCATTCAGAAATTTGAAAAGGCCGATCGGCTACTTGCTGAAAACCGGTACTCAATAAACCCGACCCCGGCATAGCTACCATGGCCTCATTATCTACTTTACCGGTAGTCAACTGATGACCTGTGCCGCCGCCGGAATAATTATGCCGGTCAATTACACCAGCATTGTAATCGGCAAAGAGATTGTAAAAATGTGCAATGCCTGATCCTGCCTGCCAGCAACTACCAACTATCACACCTTTGTACCCGGTTGCACGGATAGCCGCTGTAAAACGCTGGTAAAAATGAAGCTGGGCTTCATACAAAAATGTTGCCCGGTCGGCTACATCTAAAGGTAGTGGTTTGCCTTTTTTTTGCGCCTGCTCTGTTTCATAACTAAAATAACCGTGATTGGGTTTAGGATAAATATTATTTTGTTCCAATGATTCCCCTGCGGGCAAGCCTTGCTGTTTCCAGGCGGCCATTAAATTTTCCTGCGTACCATATTTTTTTCTCAGCCAGTCGCTAAATTGCCGGCACAATAATTTTCTATACGTGGGGGTTTGTTTTAACGTTTCTTCTATGGCACCCCAAAAAATATTGTCTTCATTTTGCAGTTCAATAAAATTGAGTGCAGGGTCATCGGCATAACGCAAACCGGTTTGGGGATTAATGTGATTGAGCATGTTAACCGTAAGCTCAATATTAAGGGCTTGCAGATCTTCGGCGAAATTTACAATCCCCGCCGTGCTGCCGTTTAAATGCGACCAGGGGAATTTTGTACCGGCCACTTCCCGGTAAGCCAGTACCCTCGAAGAGTCTGCAGCTAACAAGCGATGCCCATAAATATGCGACCAGCTATAGTAGATACCGGCGTTGCGCAATTCGTTGCAGAAAAAATCAAAGTTTTTCCATTTTGCGTTGGTGAGTTGTGTGGAATGTATGCCATCGGTAGCCTCCCAGGTAAACTTGTGAAACCTTACTGCATTGATACCATAACCGGCCATAAAATTTGTCCAGCGGGTAGCTTCTTCCTCCTTTACAAACGGACAATTGCTTGCAATATTGACTCCCCAGAATTTCGTTTTAGTGCCATCTTCAAATACAAAATCTTTTCCCCGGTATTGCAAAAAACCATGCCTGCCAGCGGGCTTATCCAGCCATTGGCTCATGTTGATGGCACTGGTTGTTTTGTTGATGCCAGGCTTAAAGGCAAACCAGTGCTGGTTGTGTTGCGAATAACTTTCTTCGAAACAAATTAACAGCAACCATAACGAAACAATTTTCATCTGTAATTTTTTTAAATAAAAGGAGGTTTTATTTCTATTGATCAACGTGAACCTTGTACACTCCGCTACCTACAGACAGCACAGCGTATCCATCCTGGTGCCTTACTGTAGAAATACCAACCGCTGCCAGGTTACCATTTCCATTCACAGTAATCGCATCCTGCTCACTTGCCTTCACCCAAATTTCTGCCGTAGTATTTACCGGAATATTGACCCGGAATTCAAAACTGCTGTCTGTTTTTTTCCAGTCGCTTTCAATAAGGCCATACATACTTTGATAAGATCCCTTTGCCCAGGTAAGTTCAGCAGGTTGTGGTTTGATGATGATTTTTTTAAACCCGGGTGCAGCAGCGTTTATCCCTAACAGTGATTTATAAAACCATTCCTCAATAGAACCAAACATGGGATGATTGTAAGACGCAGAAGAAGGCTTTTCCCAACTCTCCCAAAGCGTGGTGGCATCATTGGCCAGCATGTAACCCCAGCCTGGAAAATCACGTTGATTGGCTATCCGATAAGCCAGTTCATTTTTATCTTTTTCCCGCAATACATCAAACAGCATCATGGTAGAAAAAATACCCGTTGATACATGCCAGTTATGTCTTTCAAATTCACTTAATAATACCTCAAAGGTTTTTTCTTTTTCCGGGGAAATATTATACCATAAGGCGAAAATTTGTGCGGCCTGGGTGGCGTTGTCAAAGCGACCGGTTTCGGGTATTAAATATTTGCGAACAATGGCAGTTCTTATGCGGTTGGCCAATGCTGCATATTGAATGGAATCGGATTTCTTGTTGAGGATACCGGCAAATTCGGTGGCCAATATTGCATGATGATAATAGAAACAAGCAGCGGAAAAAGCTTCTGCCCTAGGGTCAATTGCTTCATGATCGCCAATATCCCAGTGGTACAAACCCTGTTTAGCATTGGCTTGCAGAAAATCGAGTTGCTTTTTAAAAGCCGGGTACTGCTGCTCAATGATTTGTTTATCGCCATAATAATCGTACAGTTTTTTTTGTACAAAGCTAAAAGCGAGTTGCCATCCCAACGGTCCGGATTGGCCGCCATATCCCCGGTCGGCAATTCCTGTGTAAGGTGCTATTTCAGTAATAGCGCCATCGGGCTGTTGGTCGTTGGCAAAATCCTGCACCGTTTTCCGGTAAAAATTAGCCATATTGTAATTGTGGATATATGCACCAGCCGTGGCAGCAATATCTGCACCATAACCCATTTTTTCTCTGCCCGGACAATCAGATTGTACGCTAAAAATATTACTCAAAAAAGTCCACTGGATGTTGTCGTGGAGTGTATTAAACATCTCGTTGGAGCAGGCAAAATTACCTTGCTGCTGCACATCGCTGTTCATCCGCAATCCTGCTATATCTTGTAAGGTTGGTTTGCCGGGCCATCCGGTAATTTCTACATACCTGAATGCATGAAAAGTAAAGCGGGGATGCCACTCCTCCACCCCTTTTCCTTTTAAAATATATACATCTTTTTGCCAGGCAGTTTTTGGTGCACCGGGGCCGCCGCTCATATTCCACATCTCTTTTATATGACCTGCTGTAGTGGTTATCCAGTTAAGGGCGCCATTGGGATGAATAATTTCGGCAAAGCGCAGAGAAACCGCAGTGCCAGCCGGACCGCTTACTTTTATCCGGGCAACGCCTGCAAAATTTTGCCCCATATCTACTATAAAAGTATCCTTACCTACTTCGTTGATACTTACTGGTTGCACCTGTTTTGTAATGCGAACGGGTGGTTGCATTTGAGCGTTCAATACGCCATCCGGACCTGTGGTAATGACTGCATTTTTCCAGCCACCCGTTGCCGTAAAACTTTTTTCCAAGCGGGCATCGTATTCTTCTCCTAAAAAAACATTGTTGCGGATAACGGGGCCGGGTGCACACTGCCAGCTTTCATCAGTGGCAATGGTTTCAACTGTACCATCCGTATAGGTAATTAGTGCCTGTGCCTTTACACAGGGCCTGCCCGTTTGCTGCACATTGCGCAAATTATACTGACCAAACAGCCGTAATGGCAAGGGATTGTACCAGCCATTACCCAACATAATACCAATGGTGTTTGTTGAATTTTTAGTCAATAAATTGGTTACATCATAGGTTGAATACAACACTTCTTTTCGGTAAGCCGTAAAGCCGGGATTTAAAAAATCTTCTCCCACTTTTTTATTGTTGATGTAAACCTCAGCATAGCCAAGGCCAGAAATATACAATCGTGCGCTTGCAATTTTTTTACGGATGTTGATTTGTTTTCTAAACAAAGGCATAGGATCTTCCTGATAAAAATCTTCGTCTCTTTCAAATTGCTTACTGCCATCACCAATCCATTTTGCCTGCCAGTCGCTTGCCTGCAATGCCGCAGTTTCAAAACTGGCAATCGTACTCCACGCAGAAGCAATGCCATTTTTATCATATACTTTTACCCGCCAGTAATATTTGGTGAACGCTTTTAATGGCTGGCCGTTGTATTCAATGTGAATATTTTCTGTTGAAATAATTTTACCTGTTTGCCAACAATTTCCTTTTAATAACTTGCTGTCTTTTTCATTATCACTCACTAAAATTTCATACGCTGTTTGAAACTCGTTTCGCTCTGTACTGGTAAACTTCCAGCTAAGGCGTGGCTTTGCCATATCAATACCCAAGGGGTTTTCAAGATATTCGCAGGTAAGGTGTATGGGTTGTAATGCAGTTGTAGCAAAGCTATTATTCACAAGAAGAAAAATAAAACATCCTCCAAAAAGCAATTTTTTCATCAGTATATTTATTTATAAAAAATTTAGTGTGTTCATTATTGCACAATATAACTTGCCAACGTGTAAACATGCTCGTTATACAGCGCTTAGAAAGTTTCCGTGGCAGGCAAAAAAATAAATGCGTTCGTGATTCAGGTGCTTTCCCATATTTAAAAAAGAGGAAGTACTGAAGTTTAAAAAAGCCTGCTATTATAAATTGTACATCGCCAGCAATTCTAAAATTAGCTCCGGAATAAAATAGCGATGATTATCTATAGCTTCGGCAGCACCCACGGTTTTCTATATACTGGTGTTATCAATGCATTTGCCGCTGCATTGTCGCCAAAATTGTTGGCGGCTTCATTCCATAACAACCTCGATTGGGTGCGTAAAGCAATATTACCCATGTGTGCATATAGCGCCACAAGCCTTCCATTTTCAATAGTACAGGCAGGATCTTTTCTGGATTTAATGCAAGCTAAAAAATCCTTCATGTGATCTTCATGCGAATCAACACCTGTTCTTTTCTCCACCGAAGCAGCCTTAAACTTTTTGTTCTCGTTATCATATTCAGGAAATAATTCCCAGGTATCTCTGTCTATCACCAACGTAGCATCATTGCCTACAAAAGCCAGCCCATAAGCTCTGCCATAAGGACCTTGCTGAGTGCCTGCAGTATGCTGCCAGTTGATGGTAAAATCTTTCAATTGGTAGGTTACATCCATCGTGTCGAACGTTTCGTGGTCGTGAGTGGGAAAAGAAAAATTGCCACCGGCAGCCGACACGGAAAGTGGAAAGGTGTTGATATCTTTTGCCCACAAAGCCATGTCCAATAAATGCACACCCCAGTCTGTCATCAATCCGCCACCATAATCCCAAAACATGCGCCAGGAGCCGTGAAACCTGGCCGCATTAAAACTACGCATCGGCGCCGGGCCCAGCCACTGGTCAAAATCCACACCGGCGGGTACTGCGGTATCAGGCACTTTTATTCTACCTATGCCATAATTAAAATTGCCCCAAATATTCACCTTTCTTAACTGGCCAATTTTTCCGGCCTTTATAAAATCAATGGCAGATTTAAAATGATTGCCGCTGCGTTGCTGCTGTCCTACCTGCACCACACGATTATATTTCCTGGCTGCTTTCACCATCAAATCGCATTCTGCTATGCTGTTCGCCAAAGGCTTTTCTACATAAATATCTTTACCCATTTCGCAGGCATACACAAATGGTAAACAATGCCAATGATCGGGTGTGCCAATAATGACGGCATCAATATCCTTGTTCTCTAAAAGGCTTCTAAAGTCTTTATATTTTATGGGGGCTTTACCCTGAATTTTTTCAACGTCCGCACTGCGTTGTGCCAAAATAGTATCATCCACATCACACAATCCAATACATTCTACACCCGGTTGTTTCAGTGCATTCTCCAGGTTTCCAAATCCCATATTTTTTGCACCAATCAATCCAATTTTAATTTTTTCGTTGGCAGATGCAGTCTTTTGCCGGATAGCTGAAAAAAGTGGGAGCGGCGCAATCGCTGCTACTCCAGCCGCGGCCAATAGTTTGGCATTGTCGTTTAAAAATTTTCGTCTGGTGATGGGCATAGCTTTTTGTTTAGTTATGAGTAATTTTTTTATAGCAAATTCACTTTGTATATCGCCCTACAATCCCTGCAGGTAATTTGAAAAGAATCATATTTTTTAAGTTGAAGGGCAATACAATCGCAAAAGGACACGTATTTCTTTTAAAAGTAAAGAAATAACAAAGCTTATACTTAAACGATCATGCTAACATACGGCATCGCAGTCAATAAACCTTACTGCTCTATGCTGCATCAAAATAGTTGAAAATCATTGAAGGTTTGCTATTTTAGTCAATCAATCTTTAAAAAATGATTATCATGACACGATGCCTTGCAATTTTTACCTGTCTATTTTTTTCGGCTACCTGCACTTTTTCGCAATCAGCACTGCATTGGTTTACAAATTACACAACAGCCGTTGCTACTGCAGCAAAAGAAAACAAACCGGTACTGCTATTCTTCCATGGTTCGGATTGGTGTCCGCCCTGCATAAAAATGCAGCAGGATGTATTCAGCGATAGCAGCTTTATTGATTTCGCCGTCGGCAAACTTATTTTTTTGGATGTAGATTTTCCACGTAAGCCGCCATTAACTGCCAAACAATTAAAACACAACCAGTCTGTAAAAAAGCAATTTGGATTACCGGATGATTTTACACAAGGCTATCCGCAGGTAATAATTATTGATGCGGCAGGCAATATATTGTACCAGGAAAAAGGCTATGACGGAGAAGGCGCAGGCAAAATGACTGGCATTATTAATAACATCAGCCTGGAAATGAACAAAAAATAACCTTAATCATTTTCACTTTTACTACTAATAATTTATGCCACGATTTACAATATCATTTTCGCTGACAGCTATTTTTATCATAGTTGCCCTTGCTGCTGCAGCACAAATTAATATCATGCCTTTAAAAGATGTTGTAACCCAAACAACATTTAAAAACCCACCGCTCTGTGCCAAACCAAAAGCACTGTGGCCATGGGTAAATGGCAATTTCAGTTTATCACAAATTACTTACGAGCTGGAACAGGCCAAACAAAAAGGTATGAGTGGTTTCGATATTTGGGATGTGGGTGCAATGGTTGATAACAATAATAGATTACCCACGGGCCCTGCATTTTTAAGCGATGAATCGGTGCAGGGAATTGCCTTTGCAGTAAAGGAAGCAGAGCGGTTAAATATGGAGCTTGGCTTAATAACTTCCAGTAGCTGGAATGCAGGTGGGGCTTGGGTTAAGCCAGCACATGCGGCTATGGGTTTGTTTAATACTGATACCATCGTTACTGGCCCGGTGTTGTTTAATACCAGCATCCCTTTTCCTGTAGTTGCCCCCGGCTCAAGAGATGTAAATTATGATCTGGTGCCAAAAAGTTCAGCAACAGGTTTGCCTGTTTTTTATAAAGACATCGCCACTGTTGCCTATTCATTAAATGATAAAGAAGCCATTGATAACAGTACTAAAATAATAATGCTTAACAATTCAATTGCCGCCAATGGAGTATTGAAATGGCAGGTGCCAGCAGGCAAGTGGCATATTGTGCGGTATGTTTGTTTTCCTACAGGGCAGCAGTTGGCTACTGCAAGCCCTGCATCCAAAGGGTTTGTGCTGGACCATTTTAGTGCAGCAGCGCAGGAGGCCAATATGAATTATGTAATTGATAGAATTAAAACCGGGTTGGGCAGTTTAAAAAATCGTTCTTTAAAATATTTATATGAGGATAGCTACGAGGTAAATTCAGGAGTGTGGACACCCTTGCTTGCAGAAGCTTTTCAACAAAAATATGGGTATAGTTTATTGTCCTATTTACCATTATTAAATGGTGTTACTTATGCAGATAAAGAAAATGCCAATCGTTTTCAGTTTGATTTTACAAAACTATTATCCGACCTTATTATTAACAACCACTATGTAAAAGGCAGGCTGATGAGTGAACAGGTGGGACTGGGTTTTTATGCAGAGGCAGGTGGCCCCGGACAACCCATACACAATGTACCTTTTGAAGATTTAAAAGCACTCGGTTCTCTAACGGTGCCCCGTGGAGAATTTTGGAATAACCATGACCAATCAAACGATTTACAAATAGTAAAAGGCATAGCAAGTGCCGCCCATATTTACAATCAAAAATTTGTGGAAGCAGAAGCTTTTACCAGCGTATGGCTTTGGCAGGAAGGTCCCGGCGAATTAAAACCTTTGGCCGACCGAGCCTTATGTGAAGGCTTAAACCGTTTTGTATATCACACGTTTCCACATAGCCCGCCGGAAGGCGGCATCCCCGGCTGGATATATAATTTTGGCACCATCATTAACACTACAAATGGGTGGTGGTCTAAGTCGCAGGGCTTTCATGAATATTTAGGAAGAAGCAGTTATTTACTACAGCAGGGAAATTTTGTAGGTGATGTAGCTTTTTATTATGGCGACGAAGCACCCAATTTTGTAGCGCCTAAACATGTACCTGCAACGCTTGGCAGTGGATACGATTACGACGTAGTAAACACGGATATTATCATCAATAAAATGACGGTAAAAAACCATCGGATTTATTTACCGCATGGTCAGTATTACGAAGTGTTGGTGCTGCCCAACCAAACAACGATGAACCCAACTGTTTTACAAAAATTAGTACAATTGGTAGCAGCAGGCGCTACTATTGTTGGACCAAAACCTGCTAAATCGTATAGCTTAAAAAATGCTACAGCCAACGACAAACTGGTACAGCAATTAGCTGATAAATTATGGGGCAATTGCGATAGCAGCAACATACAAGAACATCAATATGGCTTAGGAAAAGTAGTGTGGGGCAAAACAGTAAGAACCGTATTGCAGGAAAAAAACATTATTACAGATGTGCAGGTACAGTTGAATAATGCCGGCGATACGGCTATAGATTATATACACCGCAGCGTGAGCGATAAGGAAATTTATTTTTTACGCAACACTACAGCAGCCAATATTAACGGCACTTGCAGCTTTAGGGTATTCAACAAAATACCTCAATACTGGAATGCAGAAACAGGTGAGATATTCCCCATCAATCAATTTTCAACAGGTAAAAATGGCATTACGATTCCATTATCGCTTGCAGTAGATGGAGCTTGCTTTATTGTTTTTACCAACGATAAGGCAAAGCAACCTGGTATAAAAAAACGAATAGCCCAGGGTGCTACCGAAGTGCTATACACCAAAAAAGGGTTAGCCGTTTTAGATAGCACCTCATTAGCCAACACTACCCCACTTACCATCAACAGCCCCTGGCAGGTTCGGTTTCAAAAAAGAACAGAAAGTCCTGTTATTGACACTTTCAGCCAATTGCAATTCTGGCATTTAAGTAATAAAGACGGGGTAAAATATTTTTCCGGTACAGCGGCTTATCACAATAGTTTTATGCTTACAGCAGCACAAATAAAAAGTGGATACGGTTTAATTTTAGCACTCAACAATGTAAAAGAAATAGCTGAAGTATATTTAAACGGGCAACGGCTTGGTTTGCATTGGTACAAAAATCATCAGTTTGATATTACCGAATTTGTACAACCGGGCAACAATTATTTGGTGATAGAAGTAGTTAACTCTATCAACAATCAATTAATTGGCGATGCAAAATTACCTGCAGGGCTGCAACAAATGCGAAGCAATATTACCAAACTGCCGAATGCCTGGACAACTGATTTTAAAGATGCTCAATTGATAGAAGCCGGATTGATAGGGCCTGTACAAATTAAGTGGGCAAAATACATGGTCGATTAAACCCAATTACTTTAACAGCCATGCCAACAAACTTTCGGTACAATGCAGTTGGAGCAGTTGTTTAGGATAATCCAATTAAACTATTATCAATACACAAATGGTACAAATAGTTTTAAATCAATACCAACAAGCTTTTGCGAACTACTGCTATGCTACGTTTAAAATGACCGATCGATTGGTGAACTGAAAGCTATCGAATGCTGAATTGTAAATAGTGAAATATCTACCGTTCAGCTTTGCTAACCCGATAGCTATCAGGACACACTTAAGTTAAAACAAGTGTTCTTTGCTCAACCATATAAATTCGTTTTAGTATTTTTACCAGTTACAAATTTCAATGTTATTCATTACTATAAAACAAGTAGGTTGCCGGTTTTCTTAGAACACTTTTATTCGAAAGTTTTTATACTCAATTTTCATGGGAGAGCCTCCATGTACTTGTACAACTAAGCGTAGGGATAATTTGCTGTTTTGAATATCATTGTATGTCACATCACTTTTAAAAACGCCGTTTATATATTTTAGCAAGCAACGTACGGTGTAACATAAAAAAATATTAAAGAGCTTATGAAAAACATCGAATCAATAGCTGAAGATTTTTATCACTCATTTTACGAAAAGGAATGGCATGGAAATGAAACCCTGGTAGGAAATCTTTCGATTGAAGAAGCTTATGAAGTACAGGACCTGGTAACGAAAAGAAGAATCGAATCTGGAGAAACGCTGGCAGGATTTAAAGTAGGGTGCACAAGCAGTTCGATCAGGAGACAGTTTGGTTTGAGTGAGCCAATTACTGGAAAGCTATTTTACCCTCACACAACAGAAAATCAAGTAAATATTGATTGGAGCGATTACATTAACTGTGCTATAGAACCAGAAATGGTCTTTAGAATTGGAAAAAATCTTGAAGGAAAAAACCTTTCAGATAAGGACCTTATAAATGCAATTGACTACATCAGCCCTGGCATTGAAATCCATGAATATAACTTTTGGATAAAACCACCGACCCTTCAGGAACTAATTTGTTCTGGTGGCATTCATACGGGACTTATTATTGGAAACCAAAGAGTTTCTCCAAAAGATTTAAATTTCAAAGATGAGAAGTTTACTGTTTACAAGAATAATTCTTTCATAATGTCTGCAACCGCTTCAGAGATTATGGGAGGTCCTCTTCATTCATTACGATGGTTGGTAAATTTTTTAACTGATAAGGGCTTGTCTTTAGAAAAAGGAAACCTGGTAATCCCGGGCTCTCCTACTAAACTCATAACTATTGATCAGGATATTGAGTTAAAAGTTGTGATTGATAATGTAGGAAGTGTAACTGCACATTTTGGGAAGAAATAACTTAAATAGGAGGATAGAAAAGTTTTCCTATTTTAATCGAATATGTCGTGATTAAAAGTAACACTTTATTTTAATCAATTCACCAAACAAACAGTTTAGCCATTACACTTTTTTTCACTCCCGTAAATTTTACTTTCCTCCTGCCGCTAGCTTGTTAAAGTATTGTATTGATTCAATAATATCCGGCACGTTGTTGTCCATCTTATGTTCGCATTCTACATACACCATGCCTTTAAAATTCTGGGCCTTCAATTCATTAATAACGCCGGGAAAATTTATGACTCCTTTGCCTACCATCACATCTTCGCCCTTCAGGTTATTTGATGTTGCAATATCTTTTAAATGGATGCTTATTATATGGCCTTTCAGTTGATTTAAGCACTTTACCGGATCTAACCCACTACGCACCCAGTGCCCTATGTCTGCACAGGCACCAATATTTTTATGTCCCTTTATTGCGGCCAGCACAGAGTCCGGATGCCAGTACATACTGCTTCCTTTTGCATGTTCATGGATAGCAGTTTTGATGTTGTAAATTTCTCCAAGGCTATCCAGTATGTTCCAGTGCGCTTTGCTAGGTTCACAAACTAAAAATTCCATACCCAGTGTCTTTGCCATCACAAAATACCGCTTCCACTCTTCAGCATCTTTTGCATCACCAACATACATGGATTTCATCTGAATACCTTTCTCATCCAATATTCGTTTCATTTTTATAATGCCATAAGTAGAAAGTTCTGCCATTATAGTATCCTTAAATTCTCCTTTTAATGCATGAAAAGAAAATCCTTCTACAAACTTTACTCCTGCGCTATCCGCTTTGTCCAGTGAAACTGAAAAAGGAAACAAATTGAAAGAATACAAGGCTATGCCCATGTTCCAGTTGTCAACGGTATTTGCGGATTGATCACTGGTTTTAACCTTTGTGGAATCGTTACTGTCGGTATTATTATTGGCATTGTTACTGCACGATAGCATAATAATAGACCCGATTAGCAATTGAAATAAAAGGAAGCAATGTTTTTTCATCTTAATCATTTTGACAAATATATCATTTATACTTTCTGCTGTGTTGAAAATAAACAAGGATACTAAAGCACAGTTGTCTTAATAAAACAGTTTACATTTAATGGCTCAATGTTTAAATCTTAAATAACATAGTTAGCTAACGAACATTTGCTTGTATGAAAAATGAAACTGCACAAGGATCAAGAAGGTTCTTTATCAAAAATTCTTCGCTGGCAGCAGCAGGCTTTTTTATTGTTCCCCGGCATGTATTGGGCAGGGGCTTTACCGCACCCAGTGATAAACTCAATATTGGTGGTATAGGTGTGGGAGGAAAGGGAGAAGGCGATCTGGAAGAATTGGCAAAAAGTCCACATGTAAACATTATTGCGTTGTGTGATGTGGACGATCGGCAGGCTGTAAAATCAAGGCAGCGTTTTCCAAAAGCAACATACTACAAGGACTTCCGGGAAATGCTTGACAAGGAAGGGAAAAGTCTGGATGCCGTTTCTGTATCTACGCCAGATCATACACATGCAGCAGCCGCTTTAATGGCCATGCGCATGGGCAAGCATGTGTATGTTCAAAAGCCATTAACCCATGATATTTATGAGGCTCGGATACTCACCGAAGCCGCTAAGAAATATAAAGTGGTTACACAAATGGGCAACCAGGGTTCATCCAATGACGGCGTACGAAAAATGCGGGAATGGTATAATGCCGGACTAATTGGTGATGCCACCGATATTTACTGCTGGACCAACCGTCCTATATGGCCGCAAGGTTTTGGCAAGCCGGTAACAAAGGATGAAGTACCGCCGGAACTGGATTGGAAACTATGGCTTGGCCCAAATGAGTGGGAGGAATATCATAAAGAATTTGTGCCATTCAATTGGCGTGGTTACCATTCTTTTGGTACAGGTGCATTGGGCGATATGGGTTGTCATATCATTGATCCGGTATTTAAAACAGTGGGTTTAGGATATCCATCAGAGGTAGAATGCAGCGTGGTTAATTTATATGAACAAATGTGGAATGCGTCTTATCATCCTGACAGCTTTCCTGCAGCTTCTACATTAAAATTAAAATTTCCTGGCAATGCTGGTAAGCCCGATGTTTTGCTGCGTTGGATGGATGGAGGCCTTCTGCCTGAACGGCCCGAAGAATTAGGCCCCGATGAGGCCATGGGCGATTGGGGTGGAGGCGCCATCATAGCTGGTACAAAAGGAAAACTACTGTGCAGCACCTACGGCGAAAACCCAGTTTTGTTGCCGCTGTCCCGTAATAAAGATATTAATGTAAAACAAACTATTGCACGTGTGCCCGAAGGTCATTATGTACAATGGGTTAATGCCTGTATGGCCGGGTATGGAAAAAAAGAACTCAGTTCTTCTTTTGATTATGCAGGTCCTTTAACCGAAGCCATTTTAATGGGCAACCTGGCTTTACAGGCATGGAATATCAAAGGTGCCAAAGGGAATTTTGATGGTAGAAAAAAATTAATTTGGGACGCAAAAAATATGAAGATTACCAATTTTGATGAAGCCAACCAGTTTGTAAAGCGGGCGTATAAAAACGGATACACATTGGATTTGTAACCTAATCTGTTACCGTTTTCTAGTGTATCAGATAAAAAAAACCTGGCTTTTATTACACTAAAATTGTAAACATCATTACATGGATGCCGTAGTTATAGGACCCTCAATCATTGGCACTGTTAACAAATAATGGCTGCCTGTGAAGCGGGTAAAAATGTTTAAGTGGAAAAGCCTTTGGCAAACAGTATCAATGAATGCGATTTAAGGGTAGCCGCTATACGTAAATCTAACAAAGTTGTAAAGGCAGATTAGCAGCAGCGCAGCGGCGATCATTCGTAATTTGCAATGCAATGGCGCTGCTAACGCACTACTTGAACCAACTGATCGTAAACGATGAGCGTTACCTAAAATATAAATAAAAATATGAAAGCAAATGTATCACGGAGAGCCTTCGTTCAGCAGACCCTGCTTGGAAGTATTGGCTTACTTGCTGGCAATAACCTGCTGCAAGCCGAAGATGGAAGCAGGCGGTTGAAAGAAGTAGGGTTGATTGTAGGTGTTTTACAAAAAGAGTTGAAAGCCGATTGGGAAGGTACTTTGCGAAATGTAGCTGCAATGGGTTATACGCATTTAGAATTTGGTAATTACTATGGAAAAAGTGCAGCCACTTTTAAACAGTTTTTAAAAGAAGTGGAACTTAAGCCATTAGCCGGGGGTAGTTCTATGGCAGAAATGAAAAAAGACGGAGTACTGAATAAGATGATTGAAGAAGCTAATTTCTTTGAAAAAAAATATTTGGTTTGTTATTGGCCCTGGATGGATTCCGGGGAAAATAAAAAATTGGATGATTTTAAAAAAGCTGCAGAAGACCTGAATAACCTCGGTGAGTTGTGTAATAAAAATGGCATTCGTTTGGCTATGCACAATCATGATAAAGAATTTGTGCCTGTACAGGGCTATGAGTGGGGATATGAAGTTCTGTTAAAAGAAACAGATCCCGCCAAAGTAGCGATGCTGCTCGATTTATACTGGGTAACCAAAGGAGGTGGAGATCCCATTCGCTTATTAAAAAATTATCCTGATCGCTTTGAATTGTTTCATGTAAAAGACATGGATAAAACTCCAGAAAAATCTTTTACTTGCCCTGGTTACGGCTGCATCGACTTTAAAAAAATTTTTGCACAAGCAAAGAAAACTAACATTAAACATTACATTGTAGAGATAGACCAGACAGCAAATCCTATGACCTGCATCCAGGATAGTATTTCGTACTTAAAAAAAATACGGTACTAGAGATAATTGATAATTGATAATTGATAATTGATAATTGATAATTTGATAATTGATAATTGATAATTGATAATTGATAATTTGATAATTGATAATTGATAATTGATAATTGATAATTGATAATTTGATAATTGATAATTGATAATTGATAATTGATAATTTGAGGTTTGAGGTTTACGAAATGATGATTGATAATTCAAAATTCACAATTGACCATTCACTAGTTCACCATTCACAATTCACAATTGACCATTCACCATTCAAAAATTCCCCATTCACAATTCACCATTCACCACTCACAATTCACAACAATGATCAAACAGAAATTTTTTCCAATTAAAACTTCATTACTATTCTCTTCATTTTTTATGATGATCGGTAGCATACAAGCGCAATCCACAGCTCCTGAGATGAAGCCAGAAATGACCGAATTTTATGAGCCGGTACCAGCCATCGTTATGCCAGGCAAGGCTGCAACCAATGCTTTTATAACGGCACCATCAGATGCTATTGTTTTATTTGATGGAAAAGATCTTTCTAAATGGAAAGATAAAGATGGCGGTGCTGCCCAATGGGATGTAAAGAATGGGGCGTTTACTGTAAAAAAAGGTACTGGCGACATCAGTACTGTGCAGGAATTTAATGATTTTCAACTGCACATTGAATGGTCTGCTCCTGCAAACATAACAGGCTCGGGACAGGCAAGAGGCAACAGCGGTATTTTTCTACAGGGTATTTATGAGGTTCAGGTGTTGGACAATTATAACAACAAAACCTATGTAAATGGTCAGGCAGGCAGTATCTACAAACAAACAGCACCGCTTAAGAATCCATTACGCTCACCGGGTGATTGGAACGTGTATGATATAATCTACACAGCGCCCCGTTTTAAGGAAGACAGTACGTTATTTTCACCAGCTCGTGTAACAGTGCTTATCAATGGCGTGTTAGTGCAAAACAATACAACCATAACCGGTAATACACCCTATACAGGGTTACCAAAATATCAATTTCATGGAAAAGGCCCCATCAAGTTGCAGGATCATGGAGATCCGAGTGAACCTTTAAGTTTCCGCAATATTTGGATTAGGCAACTATAGGCTTTTATGAATTGTGGTTAATGAACAGCAAACAAAAGATCGTTAAAGAAAGAAAGCAACCCTTAATCGCCGGGTTGCTTTCTTATTCAGTGATGTTGCATTCAATTCTTTGTGTTGCTGATGATTCAAATAATTTACATGGTAAATGCTTTAAAAAATGGATAAGCAATAAAATTCTATTATTACAAATGCAAACACGGTAGAAATAGAAATAGATAATAAGCCAATTCAATCACATAAAATTATTACCCTTTAAACCTGCGCATTACCTGTCCTTGAAAAGCCGTTTCTATTTTCAGTATTTTACCAGCGAGTGGCTGTTGAAGTATTTCATCGGCTGTAAGCACATGTTTGGAAGTGGTAATAAAAAGTGTTGAAAGTTGTGGCCCACCAAAACAACAACTTGTGGGATGTGTAACCGGCAATTCAATTTCCTGTACTTTTTTTCCCGTTGCATCAAACTGAATAATCTGACTGCTGCCCCACATGGCAATCCAACAATTGCCCGCTGTATCAATACACAAACCATCCGGAAATTCATTTTCACTAAAATCGATAAAATTGCGTCGGTTGCTGATAGCGGCATTCTGCAGGTTGTAATCGTATGCATACACAACATGCCGGTTGGTATCTACCAGGTAACAGGTATTGCTATCCGGCGACCAGTCAATGCCATTGCTCAGCATTAATTCACTTTCCAGGCAATGCACTGTTTTATCGGGTTGTAACCGGTAAAGATGACCATTGGGTTGCTCCCCGGTAAAGGTCATGGTGCCCGCTACAAAATTTCCCAGAGGATCTACTTTACCATCATTAAATCTTGTTTCCGGAAAATCGGGTTGAGGATTATTGAATAGAGTGACCGGTGAGTTGGACTCCATATCAGTAAATCCAAATCCATCATGAGCAGCAAGCACCATGCCACCGGCCTCCCGTAGCGCCATAACACCAAGCGGTTGTCCGATACTCTTTTTAGTAAATTCACCTGTGGCCGGATCGCCTTTATAAAATTCGCCTGCAAACAAATCAACCCAATACAAACTATTGGTTTGCACATCCCATAACGGGCCTTCGCCATGATCTAAACTAATGTCAAAAACGGATTCAATATTCATGATAAAAGTTACTTTTAAAAATTTTCTGCCAATGCCCTTTCAATCCCCAATTCTACACCCCGTATTTCTGCCAGGCCTCTTAACCTGCCGATGGCAGAATAACCGGGATAAGTTTTTTTCTGAAGGTCATCCAGCATTACGTGCCCATGATCTGGCCGCATGGGTATGGAAATACCAGGTTCATCGTTGCTAGCACGCCTGTGTTGTTCCAGGCAAATTTCTTTAATCACCGCATACATATCCACGTCGCCGGAAAGATGATTGGCTTCATGAAAATTACGGGTGCCTGCTTCTTTTGTAACAGAGCGCAAGTGAATGAAATGTATTTTATTGCCTAACCGTTGCACAATTCCCGGCAAATCGTTGGCCGGATTAGCCCCCAATGAGCCCGTGCAAAATGTAATACCGTTGGCAGGCGAATCAATGGCAGCAAGGATACTGACCAAATCCTGCTCGTTGCTCACTACACGGGGCAAGCCCAATAATGGAAACGGCGGATCGTCTGGATGAATGCACAACCTGCTGCCGACTTCTTCCGCCACCGGAACTACCTGCTGCAAAAAATAATACAAGTTCTGCCGAAGCTGCTGCTCCCCAATATCCCGTTTGTACTCCAGCAAAATTTGTTTAAAACTTTCCTGTTCAAAACTCTCGTCGGTGCCCGGCAATCCCATTAAAATAGAATCCCTGGTATGCTGTATTTGATCCGCAGATGATTGTTGAAATTTTTCCCAAACCCTTTTTACCAGTTCAGGCGTATAATCATTTTCGGCATCAGGACGTTTTAAAATACAGATATCAAACAAGGCAATATCTTCCCATACAAACCTAAGCGCCAATGAACCATCGGGCATTGGATATTTCACGTCCGTTCTTGTCCAGTCCAGTACCGGCATAAAATTATAACAGATGGTATAAACACCACAAGCCGCAAGGTTGCGGATAGTTTGTTTAAACGTTTCAATGTATTTTTCCCTGGATGATAACCCTCTTTTTATATCATCGTGTACTAAAATACTTTCTACTACCGACCAGTGTAAAGGAGACAATTTATCATTGTCTTTTTCAATCATACTAATACGTTCTTCAATATCTGCTACAGGCCAAACAAGGCCCGCCGGGTGCTGGTGTAAAGAAGTAACCACCCCACTGCAACCGGCCTGCCGCAGGTTGTTTAGTGAAACGGGGTCTTCCGGCCCGAACCACCGCATTGTTTGAATCATTGCCATTTGTATGTTTTTAGTTCTTAATTTTTAATTCGTAATTCATAATTCGTAATTCATAACTCATAACTCGTAATTCATAACTCATAACTCATAATTCATAACTCTTAATTCATAATTCATAACTCATACTTCGTAATTCATAATTCGTAATTCATAATTCGTAATTCGTAATTCGTAATTCGTAATTCGTAATTTTTATCAGCATCAACCACCTACCCCTTCTTTTGATCTTCTCTTACTCCACCCGCAATACCAACCCCCAAACCACCATCAATTCTAAATGCCTGACCTGTAATAAACGCTGCTTTTGGTGAGCATAAATAAACGATCAGGTCGCCAATTTCATCGGGATTGCCAATGCGTTTTGATAGGTGCATGTTGACGCAATCCTCTTCAATTTCCTGCGGATTTGCTGCCTGTGCCCAAGACCATTCTACCATTGGTGTACGCACCGTACCCGGACAAACCGCTACGCATCTTACTTCCGGTGCAAAATCCACAGCCACAGAACGGGTGAAGCCTAATAAAGCGGTTTTAGCACTAATGTAATGTACGGCATTGCTGGTAGCCACATAGGCCTGCACAGAAGCTACATTTACAATGCAGCCACCACCAGCAGCTTTTATGTGAGGCAAGCAATATTTAGCACAAAGAAAATACGATTTTAAATTTACATTTATTACCAAATCCCATTCCTCCTCTGTACAATTCATTGCATTGGAATAGCGTTGTATACCTGCATTATTTACCAGGTAATCAATGCTGCCAAAAGTCTTGATACAGGCATCCACGGCCCTTTGCACTTCCGTTCCTTTAGAAACATCTGCCTTTACAAACAGCAACTGATCGCCGAGTTCCTTCTGTAATTTATTGCCTTCTGTTTCATCTACATCTACAATACATGCCCTTACTCCTTCATTGATAAAGGCTTTGGCAGTAGCAAGTCCAATCCCTTTGGCACCGCCGGTTATAAATGCTGTTTTCTGGTTTTGTAACATGGTTATCTTTGTTTTAATGGTCAATGGTGAATGATTCCACTATAGCTGTCTCGTCGTAAATCTAATTGTAATTTTATTCTCACCAAAACAGTCGTATGTTTTAAGACCTGGTTAAATAATAAAAAACTGAATCGGGTAAAAGATTTCTGGTAATAAAAAGAAGGCTTTTGTTTTAAATTTCATTACAATGTGTTTCTTTATTTTTC
>Ga0163148_10001490_pt1 | contig 30195 bp, 28 predicted proteins | sample OliLakLV19MP7P2_FD_148606 | JGI IMG/M metagenome (GOLD analysis project Ga0163148, IMG submission 148606) | Freshwater microbial mat bacterial communities from Lake Vanda, McMurdo Dry Valleys, Antarctica- Oligotrophic Lake LV.19.MP7.P2 | ecosystem: Environmental > Aquatic > Freshwater > Lake >... | reverse complement strand
AACCACCGCCGCCGCTGTTGCGCTCGTCGTAGCGACCACCTCTGTTGTAGCCGCCGTCGTCTTCATTGTTGCGCCCCCTGCGGTAACGGTTATAAACAGACAGGAAAAAGATCAAGCCAAAGAGGAGGAGAAAAATCAGGAGCAGCGCTTTGCCACCTTCCGATTTCCGTTTGCTGCCACCTTCGTTGGTATATTCGCCCCTGCCGAGATCCATGATAGTCGTTGTGGCGGCATCTATCCCGGCGTAGTAATTGCCTTCTTTAAAAGCGGGTGCGATGGTTTGCTCGATGATGCGCCGGGAAAGGGCGTCGGTGAGGAAACCCTCCGCGCCGTACCCCGCCTGGATGCGCACCTTGCGTTCATCCTTTGCGATGTACAGCAAGATGCCGTTGTCCTTTTCTTTGCTGCCGCCAATGCCCCACTCCCTTGCTAAGCGAACGGAGTAGTCAAAATCGTCTTCGCCTTGTAAGGAAGTTTCGGTGACGACCACAATTTGAGTGGATGTTTCCCGGGCATAAGCGCTGAGTTTAGCGCCCAATTGCTCCAATTCGGGGCGCGACATCAGTCCGGCAAAGTCGTTCACGAGGTAGCCCGTTGGTTTCGGCATCGTTTTTTGAGCCTGCACCACGTTGGCGAGCAGGAAAAACATGCTCAATAAGAAGCTAGCCTTAACTACCGTAAGATATTTCATCAGGGAGTTCATTGATATCGTTCGATTTTACCGGAAAATGGATTTTTAATTTTTCGCCCACCTGACCGATGGCCAAGCAGATGCCTTCGCAAAAAGCGCCTTGTCGGAAATGGGTCTGGATCAGGTCGCGTTCTTCCTTCCAGAAATCAGGAGGAACGACGGCATTTATGCCCTGGTCGCCCAGAATGGCGAAGGTTTTTTGTTCCGGGGCAATGAAAAGCAGGACGCCATTGCGCGCCTCGGTTTTGTCCATGCCAAGCTGGCGAAAGACGCGCGCAGCTTCCTCTAAGGCTGTTCCCTTATGGTGCTTTTCGAAGTGTACGCGTATTTCACCCGATGTGCCGGACTCTGCCTGCCGGATCGCGGCGACGATGCGCGCTTCTTCTTCTTTGTTGAAGAATTTGACCATTCGAAGTGGGATAGGTTTGAAAGTTGGCAGTTCGCCAGTTGGCAGTTCGCAGAATAACCTGAAACCGACAACTGGCGAATAACCCAAACTTCGTTAATCAAAATTAACAGCCGGTGCATTTTCCGCGCCTGCCTGCGCTTCAAACTGTGCTTTTTGCGCAAAGCCGAAGATGCCGGCGAAGACATTGTTCGGGAATGTCCGGATAGATTTGTTGAATTTGGTGGCCGCATCGTTGAAGCGGTCGCGTTCCACCTTGATGCGATTTTCTGTGCCTTCCAACTGTGACTGCAATTCGAGGAATTGCGTGTTGGCCTTCAAATCCGGATAGTTTTCCGTAATCATCATCAGTCGGCCCAGCGTTTGGGAGACACCCGACTGGGCTGCCTGGAATTCCTTCAACTGCTCCGGTGTGATGTTAGAAGGGTCAATCGTCATGCTGGTTGCTTTGGCGCGTGCATTGACCACATCGGTCAGTGTTTTCTGTTCGAAGTTAGCGTAGCCTTTCACCGTTTGAACCAGGTTGGGAATCAGGTCAGAACGCCGCTGATAGGCGCTTTGCACTTTACTCCAGGCATTCTCCACGTCTTCTTCCTGACCAACAAAGCTATTGTAGCTGCTGCAACCTTTGCCCAGCAAAATCAGTGCGAGTCCTGCGACAACCGCTATCACAATTAATGATCTACTCATTGGATGTTGAATTTTGTTTTGAATATGATAATGCAAAAATGGGGCAGCAGGTTCAATGCTGCCTGTGTACTTTCGTTCAATGACCTTGTTTTGACGACGATCTCACTTTTCGGACACTTTTATTGGTGCTTTATTTCTTTGGCGAACTGTCGTTCCCCGGCTTCGACTGCTTCCCCGAGGTGATTTTCAAAAGGCGGAATCGGACATTGGTAGCCGTCGCTGAAGGCACACCAGGGGTTGTAGGCTTTGTTGAAATCAATCGTCATCTTTCCTCCGGCAATATCCGTCATTTTGAAATCCATGTAGCGCCCGCCCCCATAAGTAGCCTCTCCGTTGGTGGCATCCATGAAGGGCAAAAACAGGTGGTCTTTGTATTGTGGCATTTTTGCCAATTGCAAATTCCGGTACAGCGTCAACTCCAGCGGCTTGCCCATCAGTTCAAATTTCAACAATGCATAGCGCACGTAAGGCTTCGTCGTGCCGGCGTAGGTCGCCATGTCGAATGGCGTTTCGCCTTCCAGCACCTGCACGGTTGCTTCTACCCGGTAGCGTTCGTCCGGTTCGTAAAAACGCAGCGATTTCAGTTCTTCCTTGCTTTTCAGCGGCGAGCGCTCGTTGGTCAGGAAGTCTTTGCGGTATTCCTTGCGGTGTTTTGCAAGGGATTTGGTGTAGGGTTTGGAGGCGTTTTGGGCGCACAACAAGTTTGCGGTGCAAAGGATCAGCGCCACCAATAAACGATACTGCTTCATACGTCTGAATTGGGTTGTGTGGGTAAAGGTAGCAAAAAATGGGGAGAAAAAGACCCAATGTGTGTCAGCATGCTATTGATGTCCGGGGAATCGTATTCCTGATAATTGACGAGGTATGAGTTGTTTGAATTTTTTTAGTAAAATTGTTGAAAAGAAAACGGCATGAGTGTTGACGCTCAAAAGTTAGAACTGATTACTTTGATTGCACGCCTCAACGACAAGGGGGTGTTAGATCAGCCTTATTTGCAAGTCAAAAAGACCTTGGAAGCTCAAAAGGTAGATGGTGCTACTTCGTCTGCCTTTGGCGAAAAAGCAAATAGTGAGTCTCCTCAGTCAGCTCCCGGCTGCCCGCTTCAGTTACTTGAGCAATCTGAGTTACGAACTCACTCTCTTTCCTTCAACCGCCTCAATTCTTTAACCTCCGCAGTTCCCATTAAATTTGCACTCAAAATCATCAAAAGGCGGCGATCACTTTTGCCCAGCATAAATTCATATTCATCGGTAGAAAAATCAATCGGTTTCGGGAAATTCCGAAATGCGTTGAGCACAGAGGCGGGAAGGAGTCTATTGTTCCCATACAGAGACATGTTTTTCAGGTTTTTTAAAGTTCCGATGCCTGGCGGAAGGGTTTGAATGCGGTTGTGATCAAGGTAGAGGAGTTGCAGGTTTTTTAAGTTGCCAACCTCAAGGGGCAACGCTTCTAATTGGTTGCGACTCAGGAAAAGGCGTTGCAGTTTTTTTAACGCGCCGATTTCAGCTGGCAGCGCCTTGAGCTGGTTCTCGCCAATTTCGAGAGATTCCAGATTGGATAATACGCCAATTTGGGGAGGCAGCACGCTGAGTTCATTTCCGGTGAGATCGAGGCTTTTCAGGTTTTTCAATTGCCCGATAGCGGCCGGCAGGGTGGTGAACTGGTTCTGAAAAAGATAAAGTTCCTGGAGGTTTTGCAGTGCACCGAATTGCTCAGGCAGGGTATTGAAGTAGTTGCCGCCGAGGTTGAGGTATTGCAGATTTTGTAGGTGTGCTATTTCAGGTGGCAAAATTTTCAACGCATTTTGAGAGAGATCAAGGCTTTCCAGGTTTTTGAAGGTGAAGATTTCATCAGGCAACGTGCTGAGTTGATTGCTGTAGAGTTTAAGCGTTTTTAGATTTTTTAAGGCCCCAATTTCGTCCGGCAAATGATCCATAAAGTTTCCGTTCAGGTTCAAATATTGCAGGTCTTTCAGTTGTCCGATTTCGGCTGGGAGTTCGCCAATTCCCAAATTTGCCACATCCAGGAACCGAAGTTGCTGTAATTGCGCAATTTCAGGGGGTAGATTTATATACCTGCTTTTGCTTGACCAGGGACTATTTTCAAGAATGAGCACTTTTAGTTGGCGCTGTTCCAGAACCGCAGTAGGGAAGCTGTCAAGGGTAATTCCTCTCAAATCAAGCGCCGTGACAGACTCGTCAAGGGCTTCAAGGTTGTAGGCCACTTTGTATTCATTCCCATCGGTATCAATCAGATAATTTTCCTTGTCCATCAGTACTTTGGCAAAACCCAACTCATCAAATTGTTCCGCTTTTTCATATCGGTAATCAATAACCACATTGCCCGCAGTATCAATAAAGCCAAAGCGGTCTTCTTTGTAGGCCAACGCCAGCCGCCCTTCGTAAAAATAGAAAGCGTCAATCAGTTTTTTATTTTTTGCGATTTGGACTTCGACGCGCTGTTTTTCAATTTCTGCCTGTTTCAATGCCGCTTCCGCGCGTTTGCGTTGCTTTTGAGCTTCATCGCGCTGCGCTTTGGCCTCGTCGCGTTGCCGTTCAATCGCATCGAACAGACGGCTAATGGCTTCGTCTACGGCTTTTGATTGCGAGGCGTCGCAGGTGCGGGCTGCATTGAATTTTTTCAGAGCGGCGCGGAAGTTCTGCTTTTCAAACAAAGCTTTGCCTTCGGCCATTAAGGTGGCGTAGTGGCATTCCTTTTGGGCATGCAGGAAGCCGGCAGCGAGCAGAAGGCACAGGGTCAGAAGCAGGGTTCGCATGGGTGTTTTATTAAGTTGTTCGTTGTCTGTTCATCGTTGTCCGTTAGGGTTGAGATATTATGGTGTATGGGATTCCTGTCTACTGTCTACCGTTGTTCGTTGAGCGTTGTTAGAACTGTAACGAACAACGAACAACGCCCAACACTCAACGCACCTCATTTCTCCCCCAAAATCGCTTTGCAATCCTTTACTTTTTTCTGGATGGCTTCATCATCCGGCGTCAGTTCGGAAGCGCGGATGTATTTGTGAAGCGCCATATCTACCTCATCATTCCGCAAAAATTCATCCCCTTCCCGGACGAGGGTTTTTGCGCGTTCGCGTTCATAAGCATCAAGTTTGTTCTCGGCATCTTGTTTGGCATTCACCGCTTCTTTTTCTGCGATTTCCAATTTTGCCCGTTCCTTTTCAGTCTGGTCATAAAGATACCCCGCCAACACGGAACTGAACAGCGACAACACGACCATTCCCATGGCGATGTAGAAGTTTTTCTGGGCTTTTTGTTTCTCTTCTTCCGCTTTGGTTCGTGCAAATTCGGCTTCTTTTTGGGCGGTTTCTGCCTGACTGCGCAATGCTTCGGCCTCTTTGCGTTTGGCCGCTTCTTCTTCAGCTTTTTGGCGCAATTCGAGGAGCACTTTTTCCTGTTCCTGCTTTGCCAATTTGGCCTGGCGGATGCGCTCTTCTTCCAATCGGGTGGCCTTGGCGCGCAACACAGGTGCCACAAGGGTATCGTGGCTCAGCTCGTAAGTGTAACCGCCGCGCAGACTCGGTTCAGAGCGGATCAGGTGGGTGTCGAGCAGTTGACGCAGCAATTCCGGTCGGATGCCGTAGTCGCGCAACACCTGGCCTTCGTAGAGGCTGATGCGGCGTTCTTCCTCTTCGAAAATCAGCCCGTCTTCGATGAGGTGGCGTGCGGCAAGCCGATCGGCTTCGTCCGGAATTTCGCCGATGCGCAGCAGGTAGTAATTTTCGAGTATATCGGCGGGTTTTTCCAGGTCGGCCTGCGTAATTAGTCGGCGCCCTTGTTTGATCACCACATCCTGCTCTAAGTGCGAGCAAAGGATCTGCAACTGGAACGACTCGATAGACTCTGTGCCGCCTTCGCTCAGGAAATCCAGCAACTGGTCTAGCGCCGAGTCTTCGTAATCGAACGGGGGCGAAGCAAAATCGCCGGGTGCAAAAGCGGGGGAAAGGATCGCAGCTTCGGCCTGTTCCGGATCGAGGGCGCTCAGTTCGTGCATGTTGTCCATGATCTGCGGCAGGAAAGTTTTGAGCCGGTTGAGCAATTCCATGCGGTCAGCGCGGATGGCCATCAGAACCTTCAGCCGGAAAGGTGTGTGCAGGCGTTCCAGATCATCGGCGCTCAGGAAACTGGGATCTTGTTCCATGCGCAGCTTGAGTTGCGCGCGGTAGCGGTCCGGAATGGTGGTGAACAATGCTTCGCTGAGCTGTTGCACGAAGTGTTTGACAGCGTCTTCAGCGTAGGTAAACAACTCTTCAAACTGGTCAAAAACGAGCAAAAATCCAGATTCCTCCGCGTTTTCCTGCGCTAATTGCCGGCTTTTGAGGTGGTACCACAGGCTGTCTTCGCTGTCCGGACGGATGCGGTCCAAAAGGGGCGAAGGAGCGACCGCAATCCGCGATTTCGATTTTTCAAGCGGCGTGGCGGGGTTGTCTTTCGTGAACGCGCCAAACCGAACGGTTTGGGGTTGCAACTTAAGGTTCGCCTCAGCGCGGGGCAGCAGTCCGGCGTTGAGCAGGGAGCTTTTTCCCAGTCCCGATTTGCCGTACAACACCACCACCTGTTCTAATGCGAGCAGGCGCTCCAGTGCATCTACATCGGCGCCGCGGCCAAAAAAGATGTGTTGCTGGGCAGTGTCGAAAGGCCGCGCTCCGGGATAGCGGGATTGTTTAGACATGGTTTTGTTTTTGCTCGGGATAAAGGAGATACGTGTCGGACACCTTCGAAGGTGTCCGACACGTATCTCCTTTATCCCGCCTCGACTTCTTTTAATAAATCCAGCACGCTGGTGCTGATCTGGTTGTACTGGACTTCCTTATCCTGCTCGTACAAAACGCCCTGGCTTTCTTTTAGCTTGTAGCGGCGGTAGCGCCCGGCAAGTCCGGACACTTCGTCTGCCAAATCCCCCGGGGCAGTGAGTTCGCGCAGCATTTCGATGGCTTCGTCCAATTTGGCGCTGCTCACTAAGCGGCGGATTTGTTGGGGACGCGAGTCTTCGCCGCTGTCTGCGCTTCTCAGCAAGCCATGTTCGGCACATTGCTGGTGTAGATCGCGAATGAAATCGGGCAGGTTGCGCGCCACGAAATTGATTTGGAACTGATCCACGCACAAGGCGCGCTCTTCATCGCTCAGCGTTTGGTTGGCAGCAAAGCGGATAAAGGCATATTCCTGGCGATGGATTTCCAGTTCGCGCAACAACAATTGCATGTACCACTTTTCGAACGGCACACCGAGGAAAATGATGCTTTTTACCTCGCGCAACTGCGTTTTCAGTTCTTCCGGCATGCTCCGATGCGCGAAAATGGATTTGAAATAATCGTACAGGTCGTTGTGAGTCAGCACGATGGATTCTTCACTTTCCACATAGCCAAATGTGTTGTAAATCAGCGGCAGTTGTCGCGTCGGTTTTTTGACGGGCTGGGGGTCTTTGTCTTTTTTGTAGTAGCCAAACTGATAAGGCAATTCCGCTGCTTCAAAAGCTTTAGCCAGGGTGCCGTCGGGCGTCACGGTCAGGATGATGTTGAACGGAATTTCCGCGATCATCCGCAGGGTTTCGTTGGGTTCCGCCTGTTCGTAAAAAGCCTGAATCTGGTGGCAAACCAACGTGCGTTTGTAAGGCTGATCAAACAGAAAAAGGTCGTCGTCGGCGTAATGGCGGATGATGTTCGGGTTATTGCCGATGTCGAGTTGCCGCAACAATTGTTCGCGGTGGGTGACGCCATCAGCCCCAATGTACGCTTCAGGGCCCAACACCAGGAGGCATTGTTCCCGTCGGAGTTTGTCGAGGATAAAACGCCAGTCTATGGCGACTGTGTTGCTGTTGGGTGGCATGGGCATTGGTGAATGCGTGATGAAAAGCCATACGGCATTATTCGCTACGAATATAGGCAGGAAATGAGAAAAGCGTGGAAGAAATTTATTGGGCAGGGAGGATTGGTTTGGAAGCGTTGGAAGCTGCCCAGGGGTGATCCAATTTAGCCGCACACATTCCGCAGTATCTGTGTCGTTCGCGTAGTCCGCGTTCCCAGTGATGCCTTCCTGGGGAACACGGACTAAACGACCAACACTGCTATTCCTGCTCCTGGTGCTTCGCCTCTGCCTGCTCGCCCCCACTTTTAGTCGTCAGAATTTTATAAAAAAAGAAACCGCAAAAACTAGCCACAATCGTTACAGTGGTAAGCCACATGATCAATGCTGAAGTTGCCATAGTCAGAAGATTTGATGTTTTGAAACAAAATAATTAGACGTACCGGGTATTGCTCAAGTACTTATTTTAAGAGCTTGAATGCAAGTTTTTTGTGATGGTTAAGAGCTGAGTTTGTTCAACAAAGATAGTAAAACCACCAAAACCATCAAATCAATTCTGCCCGCCCTGCGGACTGTCGTATCCCAAAAAATGCTACTGGAAGCGGGGCAAAGAGTATTGATTGTAGAAACTTCCGGGTTACCCGAATTTGAAAGGACACGAAAGTTCTACGACAAATGCAACTATGAAAGAGCGGCCGTGATTCGGGATTTTTATCAAGACGGAGAAGACAAAGTGGTCTTCTGGAAAAAACTAAGCGGCTCCAACCCCAGCCAATCCACCGTATTGCGCCAATAAATCTTTTCCAGCGTCGTATCCGGCAAGCCCATCGTTTCAATAAACGCGCCGATCTCCAAATCGCCGAGCGGGAAGGGGTAATCAGAACCGAGCGTCACTTTGCCTTCGCCCACCATGTCCAACACGTAGCGCAGCATCACGGGGTCGTGGGTGATGCAGTCCACCCAAAACTTGCCGAGATAGTCGCGGGGATTCACGGGGTTATCCACTGCCACGAGGTCGGGGCGACAATTGTAACCGTGCTCAATGCGTCCGATGGTGGGCAGGAAAGAGCCGCCCGCGTGCGCAAAACACACTCGCAAGGCCGGGAAACGCTCGAACACCCCGCCAAAAATCATGGAGCAGATGGCGCGCGCCGTTTCGGCAGGCATGCCCACTAACCAGGGCAGCCAGTATTTTTCGATGTGTTTGGTGCCCATCATGTTCCAGGGGTGTACAAAAACCGCCATGCCCAGCAACTGGCAAGCTTCGAAGATGGGCTGGAATTCAGGCTCATTCAGGTTGCGTTCGTTGATGTTGGAGCCAATCTGGATGCCGACCAAACCGATGGCTTTGCAGCGCTCAAGTTCCTGTATGGCTAAGGTAGCGTCCTGCATGGGCAGGGTGCCGAGGCCGATGTAGTGCTGCGGATGGTCAGCGACCAACCGGGCGATGTCGTCGTTCAAAAACTGCGCAACGGCAAGGGTATCCTGCGGTTTGGCCCAATAGGAAAACAACACCGGAATGGTGCATACCACCTGCATTTGCGTAAGATGCGTTGCATATTCTTCGATGCGCAATTGTGCGTCCCAGCAATTGGCTTCGATTTCACGGAAAAACTGCTCCCCCTTCATCATGCGCGCGTATCCGGGCTTGTGATGCTCTAAGTGGATGAACCCGTCGTAGCCGAATTTTTTTGCAAAACGCGGCATTTGCTCCGGGATGATGTGGGTGTGCATGTCTATTTTAAGTGGCATGGGTTGATTTGAGTATTTGAGGATTTGGTGATTTGGTGATTTGATTCTTCCCGTCAAATCTTCAAATACTCGAATCCTCAGTTCTTGGAATCCTCAGTTCTTCGAATCTTCAAATTCGCCAACAAAAGTAAAAAAACGCGACTGCAACAGGTGGGGATTGTTAAAGAAAAAGCGCGGATAATTCAGTGGGATGGATGCCGTTCCTAAAAAGAACCAATCATTTCAAGCGTATGAAGCGTTTTCTTTTGTCATTTGTGGTTCTTATTTTGCTGATCGGAAACACGCCCGCGCAAAACACCACCGAATTAGGCATTGACCTCATTATTCCCATCGTTATGGCTTCGGGCCATCAGGCTAAAACTACCGGTTTTGAGGTTTTTTACAAAGAAAACCAACCCCGGATGGATACCCGCTTCAAGTTTTTTGTACAATCCAATTTCGACGAATTTGAGGCCTTTCGCCGGAGCATTGTGGACTCGATGACGCTTTACAATTACTATGTTCCCGGGATTTCCATCGGAACCAACCTGGGGGTTGCCAAAATTATCCGCGTGAAAGGGCATAACCTGTACTATGGCACAGACTTCCATTTTTCGGTGCAACAAGGCGATGTGATCGTTTCGGATCAATTGCTCGATGGCCGCGATCCCCGCCCCTTAAAATCCATCCGGGAATATGCCGCCATAGACTACGCTGTTGGCGTAATTCCTTTTTTGGGAACAAAAATCAAGCTCTCCGAGCACATTCATTTCACGCTGGAATTCGGGCCATTGCTGCAATACCGCTTTGGCAAGCGTAGTTTCTTGAACAGTCAGGGCCAGAACGATCAATACGCCCTGAAGCAAATTGAATTGTTTGCCGGGCGTTGGTTGAATGATATTGCCGTGAGTTATCGGTTTTAATGGGTTATTTGGAACTTCAAACTTCCTTAAAAATCTCCTCTGCTTTCATCACAAATCCTTCCACTACCGGCTCTGCGCTACACAGCTTGCTGCCGCTACAAACTTCCACGGATTCGGGCGCGCGATAGACTTCCACTACTTTCTGCTCCGGAAAAACATGCCAGAGTACCTTCACGCCGGCCTTGAAATATTCATATACTTTGTTTTTAACGAGGTTGATTTTGTCATTGGGTGAGATGACTTCGATGATGAATTCGGGGACAGGCTCGTAACCTTGTGTACCTGCACGGGCTTGTTCTATTGTTAAAAAAGCCAAATCGGGTTTGCGCCACTGGTCTTCCGAGGTCCAGATTTCCAATTTCCGAACAATTTGATGGCCACTTCCTGCGGCAGGTGTCCTGGAGAAATGTTTTAGAATGTTGAATACCAGATATTGCTCCTTGATTCTGATGGCCTCGGTTTTTTCAATCACGCCTTTATTATATTCGTATTTCGTACCCGGCCCTCCTTTGCGAAACTTGCGCAAGAAAGCCTGAATGGAAATCTTCCTCGGCGGTTTTACCTGAACAGGCGCTTCCCGGAATATGGTGCTTGCAATCATGTTATCATGATTTTTTACAAAAGTAGCTATAAAGTGTGTTTAAATCAATACACAGCAAATGAACCCAGGAAATCGCCACCGTCCACCGTTTACATCCTCACCATCCGAAACACCCTGCGCTGCGCCCCACTTTCCAACACCAGCCAATAGACGCCGGCGGGGAAATCCTGCAAAGGCACGCCAAAGCGATTCCCGGATGTAAAGGCGTTTTGCCAAAGCGCAACGCCCCGCGCATCGAAAAGCCGGGCGAATATGGCCTGGGAAACCGGCAGTTCAAATTGCACCTGCACGTCGCCATGAGTCGGCACCGGAAAAACCCGGATCCCGTTTGACAAAGAGAAGGTTTCGGATCCCGTAGTGCCTGCCATGACCATCAGGAGTGATTCACACCCCTGCGCATCGGTGACGATGACCTCGTAGTTTCCGGTGGGCAGGTTGAACTGGTCTTCTGCCTGCGATCCGGTTGACCAGCTATACGTATAAGGCGTGACGCCGCCGGTCACAATCAGGTTGATGTACCAACGCCCTTCCTCTTCCATGGGTTCAAGTTGGTATTGAGTTTCCAGTAAGGCTGGCTGCTGCAGAGCAAGCTCAATGGAAAGCAGACAGTTGTTGGCGTCCCGAATCCTGATGAGATAAGACCCGGCAGCCAATCCGTTGAACACACTGTCGGTTTGGAAGCTGCCATCATTGAGCGAAAATTCGAATGGCGGTTGGCCGCCTAAAGTCTCCACAGCAATAAAGCCATCTGCAAGCCCGTAGCAGGCAGGATCGCCGGTGTTGAGGAACACGAGGGGGGCTGCGGATTGGCTCACAATGGCAATCACCGAAAATACGCAGCCGTCGGGATAGCGGATGTAGACGGTATAAACGCCAGGCACCAATCCTTCAAAGAGGTTTTCCGATTGCCAGTTGATGCTGTCTAAGGAAAACTGAAACTCGCCGACAAGCAATTTTCCGGCTTCAACGATCACAATGCTGCCGGTGGGTTCACCGGTACAGCTTGGGTCGGTTACAGCGCCGAGGTCTGGCGGATCGGGTGCCGCAAGGGTAAACACCCGGATATTTTCGCAAAAGCGGACATCTTGAACGCGTGCTAAATAAGTGCCCGCTTGCAGGTGGTCGAAAACGTTGTTTTGATTAAACGTGCCATTGTTCAGGGCGTAGCGATAACCGCCGTTACCGCCCGAAGCGTTAATTTCCGCTAAGCCGTCCGCGCCACCCGGGCAGGAGACATCGGATACTTCCGTCAGCACCTGCAAAGAATCGGGTTGCCCGACAATCGCCGGGTAGCTATTGATACAATTATTCGGTTCAATGACAAAAACGGTGTAGTTGCCGGGCGGCAGGTTGCCAAAAAACGGCTGTGTGGTGACCCCGATAAGGGTATTTAATCCGTAGCCGATCACGTTAGCATTGGTTCCGGTGATGACAATTTCTCCGTTGTTGGATCCATAGCAGGAGGCATTGGAAGCTGCAATGGAGGCTGGTGAAAAATCGGGTGCCAAGCCTACAAAGGCAGGAGCGGAAGTTGTACACCCGGCGAGGTCGAGCACGACGGCTGTGTAAAGTTCGCCGCCGGGCAACCCTTCAAAGATATTGGATAATTGAAAATCAGAGACGGTATTATTCAACCCGTAGAGGTAGTTACCAGAACCGCCGTTGGCCAATACTTCCAGGTGCCCGTTGTCGTTACAGGTTTCGGGCATGGCGATTGCCGTGGCGGTGAGCAGATCCAGCAAGGAGACGATCACCAACCGGGATGCCGTACAGCCGTTCGCATCCTGAAGCGTCACATCCAGCACGGTCGTTTCGTCAATGACAACGATGTTGCCGGCACAGGGCGCACAATCCACATCGGCACCCAACAGCGAGACTACCGCCGTCACGGTGTAGTCGCCAGCGCCGCCGCTGACGCCATCGGTGAGGTCAATTGCGGCATTGAATGCGCAGATAGAAGTGTCCAATAGCGGCGCAATGATAGCCGGAGGGTCTTGCAAAGGAATAAAAATGGTGTCGGCACAAACGCCGTCTGAAACGATCAGTTGATAAATTCCTTCGGCGAGGTTGGTTGCATTGTTGGTCAGGTTATTGAGGCCAATCCACTCGTAAGTGAGTCCTTCGCCGATGAAGGGGTAAACCAACGCGCTGCCGTCTGAAGCGCCCACACAGGAGGGTGCCGCCAGTTCGCCCGCCAGAATGAAACCGCAGTCGGTGAAAAAAAAGTCCGTCGGTTCCCCGGTTTGGGCGTTGGCCAATCCAAAAAATAAAAAAGAAAAAGCAATAAGTTTTACTTTTAAGTCCAGCGCACTGGTCACCGCCCCTGAAAAACGGTGAAAAATGCAGGTAGCAGCCGAAAAAATGGCCGACCCGCAGGCAGCAATAAGTTTGTCGAATGGGATCATGAGCATATTAAGATTTGATTATGAACCAGATAGCAAAAATTGCGCCCGCAGCGCGCTTGTCATCCTGAAATTTATTGCAAATCTTTGAAGTTGGAAAGGTTTTTTTAATTTAAACGTAGGAGTCTGACGCAATGAAAACACCCTCTGATGATCTTTTTCAATTGGTGCAGTCGCTCAACAAGCAGGAGAAGCGCTATTTCAAACTCTATGCCTCGCGGCATGCGCTCAACGGCGAAAACCAATACCTGCGGCTGTTCAATGCCATTGAAAAACAAGAAGTGTATGACGAGGCCACGCTCCGCAAAAAATTTCCGGACGAAGCCTTCACGCGCCAGCTGCACGTTGCCAAAAACTACCTGTACGGCATCATTCTGGCCAGCTTGCGGAGCTTCCACGAAAGCCGGGCACAAGACCGCTTTTACACCCAGTTGCGCAACGCGCAGTTGTTGTTCGACAAAGGGCTTTACCAGCAAAGCGAAAAAGCGCTTGGGAAAGCCAAATCTACAGCCGCCGACAATGAGCGCTTTCTGCAATTGCTGGAAGTTTACCGCTGGGAACACCAGATTGCGCACAGCCGCAATGATTTCGGCAAGCTGGAAAACTACATCGCACACGGGGTACAGGAGGAGTTTGATTTGTTGGACAAATACCGGAATTTTTTGGAATTTCAGGCGCTCAACGACCGGGTGTTCATTCCTTACTGGAAAAAAGGAGCCGTGCGCAATGAGACGGAAAAAGCGGCGCTAGACCAACTTTTTGAGCAGCCGCAATTCAGCAGCGCCGACCACGCCCGCTCCTTCTATGCGCGCTATTTTTACCACAATGCGCGCTTTTCCTACCACTTGTTTCGCGGCGAACCGGAGCGCAGTTACGAACACGTAAGGGAATTGGTGCAGATGTTTGAGTCGAGGGCTGTGAAAGGCCGTGGGGTGCGCCAGTACAGCAGCGCGCTCATTAACCTCTATATCGTGCAGCAGCGGCTGGGGCATTACAGCGACATTCCCGACACCTTGCGCAAGCTCCGTGAAGTACCAGCCGATTCGCCTGAGCAACAGCGCCGGCTGTTTGTGCGCAGCTTTAACTTAGAAGTAGATTTTTACCTCAGTACCGGCCTGTTTTCGAAGGGCGTAGCGCAGATTCGGGAACGGGAAGCGCTCTTCCGGAAGTATGAAGAAGAAGTAAATGGGCAGCAACGATTGGGTTTGTACTACAATTTAGCCTATCTGCATTTTGGGGCTGCCGATTACGGACAGGCGCTCGATTGGGTCAACCTCTTGTTGCAAGACCCGGCTCTTGAAACACGTCAAGACATTCACTGTTTTGGCCGTCTGCTCAACTTAGTGGTTCATTACGAACTGCGCAACGACCAGCTTTTAGAATACATCGTGCAGACTACTTATCGCTTTTTGTCGAAACGGGAGCGCCTGTTCCGCGTAGAATCGGTGATGCTGAAACTCATGCGCCACTACCCTGGCTGGCTGACGCCAAAAGCCCGCACCGAAGGCTTCCGGCAACTGATCGGAGAATTGGAAGACCTGCGCCAGAACGAGTTCGAACGCAAAGCTTTCGAATATTTCGACTTCATTTCCTGGATGGAGAGTAAAGCAGCAGGGAGCGCGTTCGAGGCTGTTGTAAAGCTGAAAAAATAGAAGGCAGCGGAACCCCGTTCGCGCCGGCGCTCCGCCTCGCGTGTTCTATTCCCACGGGTTTTACCCGGTTTTTAAGGTCTGCCAACTGAAGTTGGCGACCACCGTTCGCGCCGGCGCTCCGCCTCGCGTGTTCTATTCCCACGGGTTTTACCCGGTTTTTAAGGTCTGCCAACTGAAGGTGGCGACCACGAGTGCCCCCGCTGTGGCCCTGTTTTCCGGTCTCTATACCGGCGTGCGTAGGTTCCATATTGCATCATTTTTCAGGTTATTGTTTGATAACCTTCCCCTGCCAAACCGCCACCCCGCCATCCTCCACACTACAAAAATACACCCCCGCTACCAAATGCCCAATCTTCAATTCCTGACTGACCTTTCCATCCACCACCCGCAGCCGTTCCCGCAGCACTTCCCGGCCTAAGGCATCGCGCAGAATGATTTGAGGCGCATTCAGATTCACCAAAGCCTGAAGCTTTAGCAAAGCGACGCCGCCCGTCACCGGATTGGGAGCAATGCTCGCCGAAATGTTGCCTTCCGTTTCCCCGACGGCGGTCGCGACTGTAGCCGCGTTTCCATCAGTTATGACAAACCCTGCCGGTAATTCAATGGTGGCTTCGAGTTCCACCTCGGTTCCTGCCGCCATGTCGTCCACGCATACATCAAAACAAATTTCGGTAACGCTAAGATTACAAACGTCGGTTTCTTCTTCCGTTTCAATTTCAACGGTTACCGGACAGGATTGAGCGGCGACGATGTCGTCAATGCGGATGTCCTGAGACAGATCAAAAATGATCCAGTTCATTGGATCACCTGTATCATTAATCCACTCTACCTGATAGCTTTGCCAGGAGTTCAGATTTGGAGCATAATATAGCTGCTCGTTTACGATAGCCCCTTCTCCTGCACTACCCGGTGGATTGATCAAGCCTTCAATGCAATGAGGGAAGTAAGGCTGTGAAACGCCCGGAGCAATAACGCAAAGATCACCATAATCTTCGAGGCACCCTATGGGATTATTGTAAAACAGGCAAGAGGGATTTTCACTGACCAATATACGACCAGCTTCTGCCCAATAATAATTTACTCTGGGAGTGAATGTTTCAAAGTCACCATTGCATAGGAGATTGTCACAAGAACCAACCCCGAACAAGCAGGAGCAAGGGATGAATTTATAATTTGTAAATCTACAATTGCATCGCTGCAATCTTCATTACAGCCTTCCAGTTGGTATCGAAAAAGGACTATTTCTTGATTGGTTATGATAGGCAGCGCTGTTATTTCAAATGCATCTGCTTCCATATTCATATCCGTATCTATAGCAGTAACTGAAATGAACTCCGCGCCATCCGTATTCCCCTCATCATAAGAGATGTCTGCTCCTGCTCCGGGGGCAACCAGATCATTGAACAGCAAAAATTCAAAAGGTATAATAATAGATGATCCTGGAACTATACTAAAATTATTAAACCTGTCATCATGAGCTATCATAAGGCAATCTTCTCCTGTTTCATTTTGCTCATTAACCACGTACCCCAAATATTCTGCTCAGCCTCATGCAGCACCCTTCGGGTTTGGCCGGCACTCAAATCCCCAATGCAGAACATAAGACCCCGCCTGTAAGTTATCACACTGCTCGTCCAGATGCGAAAGCGCTTGTAAATGAACATGAGGGGAAGCACTCTGTGTACCGTTTATCGTAGGAAAAACATTGCCCTCATCAAATACGATGCTCGGGATCCCGCCTGTGCCGCCGCAATTGTTGACTAAACTACTCAGGAAATCATTGATGGATGTTGGAGGTAACTCATCGTTAAATGTATAGTCGTTACAACATTCCGGTGCTTCCGTTTCGAGGATAATGAGGGGATCGCCTGTTGCCGCACACCTCGCGTTGCACGCTGTATTATTTGTCGGTAGTGGAGGAAGGCACGTTATTGGCCGAAATGGAAATGGTATCGCTGTCGCAGGCGTCATAGGTAGCGGAGCCGGTCACGGAGCCGATGTTCGCGCTTTGGAGGCTACCGCAGTTGTCATAGCTCGCGGGCGGGGGCGAAATGTGTGTTCGGGTTTACCAGAGTAACAGCAGCAGTCGGTTGGCCCGGTCGTTTGTGGAGCGAAAAGTAGGGGCTGTTGGCAGCGAAAAGCAGTAAAGTTGCCGCCACGAAGGCTGTGAGCATTTGAAAACGCAGGGTTTTCGGGTACAATAAAGCTAATAGGATCTTTTTCATAAATCAAGTTTATGGGTAAATAAATAATCATGCTTGTAAGAGGTATTTCTATATAAAACACCTGTCGGAGCAGAAAAAATTATCAAATGCATTCCAACTCAGCGAGAAACTGTGTGGAAAAATTGCTGTTTTATGTGTTGTTCGTGCCGTGAAAATTTACGGCTTATTTGAAATGAGGAGGTACAGACAGGTAGATGTAAATGAAGAAAAGTACCTCACTTGGCCTGATGCAAAAATAGGTTTCTTTGTTTGAAAAAGAAAGCACCTGAAGGTTAAACTTTCGTAACGATATTCAACTGCAATAGGTTTTGTGCATTTCCCTCAATACGGTCGTGATCATTTGAACAAAACCTATTGCAGCACAGCATAAGTGTGGTCCCATTAGGGAGCCAATACCGGTATAACTACCGTTTCGGGCACGCCAGCAACTCGATCACAATTTCCTCAAAGCCCGGCAAAGTTTTATACGCATAATCCACTTTCCACTTGCTTTTATAGTTGTAGCTCACTTCCAGATACGACTTTGTTGGCGGGCGATTTCGGCCAATGGTCGCGTCGTTGGCCCGCGTATCCATGCGCACCGGAATGTCGCGGTAGTACAGGAAATATTCGGGGTGGGTGATATGGCCCAGCGGCGTCACGTCATAAGGAATAAAGCCCTCCACGCCAAACAACTGCTTAGCGCGTTGCTGCCAGGGCACCAGCATGGCGTGGAGCCAACGATCGGCTTCGTTGCCATTTTTTAAAAACTCGGTATCCACTTTCCCCAGGAGCAGGTAGGCGCTGCACTCAAAGCCGGAAAAAACGGTTTTTACCCCCGAATCGAGCACCACCATAAAAGACGCGGTATCTTTTTCATAATTGAAATCGGAAACCGTGCTTTTCTGTAAACCCGGTTTAAAAGCAAACCCCGGTGTGCGGCCTACACAAAAAACGATTTCTTCGATTTGTGAGGCTAATTCCGGGTGGTTTTTTAACACGGTGGCCACATTGGTGGCTGGTCCCAGCGCCAGAATGGTCAGTTTTTCCTTGCGCAGCGCTGCGGCCAACGCCCGGGTTGCGTCGTTTTCCACGCCAGGATCGTTGGCTTCCGGGGAACCCTTGTACACCGGGATTTTCCGGTCGGGGGCATAATAATTCAGGATTTTTTTGGTCACGTCGTAACCGTAATCCACGTAGGTAATGGTGCTGATGCCCACAATTTCAATGGAAGGCAAGGCCAGCGCCATAATAAGGGTGACGCCGTCATCCACTTCGCGGGGCGCGCGTTCCGGCAGGCCAATCATGATGTCGGTATCGAACCAGACGCGGCGGGGCGGAACCTGGGTTTGGGAAAATGCGGCCGCTAAATTGCTCAACAGGCAAGCAGCAAGGAGGATAATTCTGGTAGTCTTCATGTGTTGATTAAAGATTTAGAACAACCGAACAGCAGGTCGCCGGTTGGTGTTTTTGAATATTCAGGCCAGCAACTGGTTCATGGCTTTTTTTGTCAACGCGGCTTTTTCTTCTACCGAAAAGCTGAGCGGCAACTGGGCCACGCCGTAAAACCGCCGCAGGATTTCCACCGCTGCAAAATCTTCACAGGCATTGCGGTCGAAATCGCCGTAATGGGTTTCCAGCAAAGCCAATGCAGTCTCCCATTCCATGCCGCAAAAACACAGGTGCGCCAGGCAAACGCCAAGATCAAAAGCTGCCTCGCCCCGGAAACAGAATTCGGGGTCAATGACAAAAACGCCCCGATCGGTACGCAACCAACTGCCGGGGAAAAAGTCGCCGTGCAACAGCGCATCGCCATCGGCTAAATAACGCCGGCCAAGCGCCAGCGTTGTTTCGCGCAGCGCCGGATTTTGATAAACGGTTGCTTGCGCCAACGCCTGCAATCCCGGTTGAATGCCATCTAAATTCATGCCGTTCCCCGGCTGAAACGGGAAGTCAAAAATGTGCAGGTGGTTCAGCTCGCGCATGGCCTGGTTTTCAAAACCCGACGACAGGTGTGCCCGGCTCGATTGGTGCAAATCCGCCAGAAAGCGGATCAGGTCAGCCATTTCTGTTTCAGGTAAAGTGAACTTCCGGGCGTAATAGGCCGTAAAGTCAGCTCCCTCGCCGAGGTCTTCGATCACCTGAACGTGCTCATTTTCATCAAAATGCAATAATCGAGGCAGCATCTTGCCCACGTTTTCCCATTCGGCTGCCGCCGCAAAAAAAGCGGATTCCATCCCGGCCCGTTCTACCGGCGCCGGGATGGAGGGATATTTTTCCACATAAGGGCGCGCCTGTTTGAGGATAAAACTGCGCTTCGTTGTGCGCACCCGCAGGGTATAATTCATGTTGCCTTCTCCCGCTTTTTCTGCCGAAAGCAGGTGCTCATCCGCAGGCATCCAGCCCATGTTGTGGAGGTATGCTTCGATGGAAGAGGGTTGCGTTTTGTCTAAGTGCATTTTTATTTATCAAGGTTAAAGGTTAAAACAAGTACCGGACTCCAAACTGAAACTGCCGCGGCGGCGACGCCGAAAACAGGCGATACGTATTCGACGATTTCGGGCCGATCTGGCTCAGGTTGCTCACGGAACGGGTGGTGTTGTAGCCCGACCAGTTTTGCGCGTTAAAAATATTAAAAATATCGACGCTGATTTCGATGAGGTGCGTGCCTTTCAATTTCAACTGGTAGCGCGCCGAAAGGTCAAACGTAGTGGCCCAGGGTAGGCGGTCGCCGCTTTTGACTTCCCCTGGCCAGCGGTCTGCGGGTAACCCGAAGCTTTCCCCGTCTCCATTGAGGTCGGTGGTGCCGAAGACCGTTGCATCGGCGACGCGCGTCACCGGTTGCCCGCTTTGAATCAGCGCGGTGGGCGAAATGAGTAAGCCTTTAAGTGGCTCGTACAACAACACCGCGCTGATCACGTGCCGGCGGTCGTTTTCGTCCCAGGCATACTCGGGGCCGAAGTCGTTGGAGTCCTGAGCACGGGTATTGATGCTGCTGGTATTGCTTTTCGTCCACGACAGGGTATAAAGCAGGCGATACCCGATTTTGTTGTCGCCAATGGATTTTTGCAGCATAAAATTTAGGGCAGTATACCGGGCAATCCCCGCTGTTTCGCTCACGAAAACATTTCGGGCAATGCCGCGCAGGGTGTCGTTGCCTTCTGCTACCGCGTAGAAACCTGCGGCGTCCCGGTAAATTGGCACCACCCGCGTTGAATCGGCACTGGCTTGCGGGCGCACTTTAAAATCCGCCGGATCATCGAAAACCCAGGGGGTAGGCGCATTCAGGTTGCGGATGACGTACAGGTTATTGGTGCGTGTATGCACGGCGTCGAAAAGGAACAGGTGCTCGTCGGTCAACTTGCGTTGGTAGCCCAAAGAAAACTGGTGCGAGTAGGGATTCTGGAATCCGTTCGGGTTCATAATGCGCAGGTTGTTGCTGAACTGCGACTCCCGACGCACCTGAAGCTCTTCCGGAGAAGGGCCGTTCGGGAAGGAAACGCCCGGTGCCGTCGCGCGGATATTGCCGGGGAACGTGATGCGTTCCAGATCAGCATTTGCGTCAAGCACACCGGCGCGCTGGAGCTCGGCCAATTGTTTTTTGAAATCCTCCGAATTGCTGCTGAACTGGAGGTTATCGCTGTACACCGAATATTTGATCTTATCGTAGTGTATGCCATAGCCGCCACGAATAACGCTGCGGTAGTCCAATTTGTAATTGAAACTCGTGCGGGGGCCGAAGTTGTTGAAGTCGCCTTTGATCCCGCCGGCTTTGGAGAGGTTGTCGTAGTCCCAGCGCAGGCCCAGCGTAAGATTCAACCGGTTATTCACCGACCACTGGTCTTCCAGATATGCACTGTAAACGTTTTGTACAGCGCCAAAGGTGGTGGGACGCAATTCCACATCGTAGTTGCGCACGTTCACACCGGCAGGGATGTCTTCCACATTCAGAGCCGCCCCCTTGTTCAGGTTGCGCATGTCGGTCAGTTGCTGATCGGTGAGGCGCACGGTGTACGTGCCATAAGGGTTGCCGCCGCCCAGCAATTGAAAATCAGAGGTAATGAATTCAAGGCCGGCTTTGACCTGGTGTTTGCCGCTGCGGTAAAGCCACTTGCTTTGGAGTTGGTGGGTATATTCAAAGTCGTCGAAGATTGCGCCCGACTGGCCCACAATAGCGATGGCCATGCCGGCAGGGTTTTGAATGGTGACAGAAGGACTCGTTTCATTTACCGGCTGGCGGTAGTTCCAACGAAAAAAATTGTGCTGGTAATTCAATTCGCCGCTGATTTTGCTACCAATTTTGTACTGATTGCGCAAAGCCAGCAGGTGGGTCTCATTTTCCTGCGCCGAACTGGCCGACGGGAACAAGATACCGCCTTCCAAACCGCCACCCTGGCGCTGGTTGTAGAAACGGCCAACCTGCGCCCGCACGGAGGTTCGCCAGGAAGGCGACCAAACGTGATCCAATTTTGCGGAAGCATAGGTAAACCGGTTTTCGCCGCGTACGATTTCGTTTACGCCCAATTGCGAAACATTCAGCAGGTTGTCTTTGTAATCGTAGGTCTGTTCCACATTTACATAAAAAAACGTTTTATCTTTTTTAATCGGGCCGCCCACGGAGGCACCAACTTGATGGCGCTGAAAACCGTCTTTCACCGGGTTGCCATATAGGTCGAGGGTGGCAAAGGAGGAAGGGGCATCTACTGCTGCACCGGGACGGGTGAGGTAGAAGACTTCCCCAGTCCAGTCGTTGGTGCCGGAACGCGACAACACATTTACAATGCCATTGCTGGTATTGCCCCATTCGGCGGAATAATTGTTGGTGAGTACCGTAATGTTTTCTACAAAACCGACTGGCGTATTAAATTTCATGTTGCCAAGGAAGCGCTCGTTGTTGTCCATCCCGTCAATCAGGTAGTTGGTAAAAATGCCATTGAGGCCGTTGATGCTGATGCTGGGCCCTTCGGCATAACCCAGAACTGCTACGGTAACATTCGGCAACCGGAAAAGCGTACGGGTCACATCCCTGCCTTCGATGGGCAGGCGTTGTAATTCTTCTTTTTTCACTTGTCCCGACACTGCGGCGTTTTCGGTATTCATCCGAACCAATGAAGTACTGGAAATCAGGATCTCCCCGAAGGATGCAGAGGTTTGGCTCGGTAAATTTAGGACGACATTTAACAGGGTTTCTTTAGGTCGCAAATCAGTCAGGATGCCAGCCTGGTATTTTTCGTCATCCAGGGCATAAATCGAGTATATTTTCCCGGCAGTCAGGTTTTCAAACACGGCTACCCCTTTGGCATTGGTTTGTATTGAATCGAGCACGGATGGCCCGGTATCGTCGGTCAGGTAAAGCCATTTACTAACAATTGGCGTGTCTTCAAGCAGGGAAGCAACCTGCACCCGAATGCTGCTTTGGGCAGACAACCCGGTGAAGCTGGTCAGAATCAACAAAACGAGGAGTAGACTATTTTTCATAACACGTGATGTTTAGGTTTTTAAAAAAAAACGGGATAGCCATACCAGCGGCATTCAGTCGCAATCCGAAACAGGGCAGCAGACTACCTACAAGCAGGCAAGCCGTGCAACATCTGCTGAAGTTGAGCTGCTACACAGGCCATGAGGAATTGATGAATTGTAAAGATTGGATCGTCAGGCGAAAAGCGGCGGAGCGCGAAGCCCCTTAGAAAAGCGGATACTGCGGGCAATAAACGGCAATTCGCGAACGAATACCACCACCGGTGCGAAAGCAATCAGGGCCCGGAGGAAAGCAATTAAGGATTTGAGAATTTTATGCGTCGGCCGCTTCAGCCAGCGGCGTATACTTTCGGCGTGGTCGAGGTCGGTCAGTTGCCGGAGCAAATCCGGTTGGGTCGTTCCGGCTTTGAAAAGCACCTCCTGCAAGGATTGAAAAAGTTGGGTTGTACACCAGGGGAGTTCCTCCCATTCCGCTGCACGAAAAAAGTTTTTTTGCACGCCGATCAGGTAGGCACCGCCATCTGTTGAGGGGCCAAGCACGTTGTGCCCCGCTTCAAGCCGGGTGATGGCGTTTTCGAGGTCGCCCCTGCTGAGATCGGGGCTGTCGTTGCCAACCACCAGCACCGATTCGTACCCTTTTTCAAACACTTCGGCGAGTGCGGTAGTGATGCGCATCCCAAAATACGATCCGGTTTGGGTTGCTTCATTGGAATGGAAAACGGAATGGCCGGTTTGCTTGAGCAGGGAAGCCGTACGTGCGTGCAAAATACCGAAAGCGCTGCGGAAAGCAGGCGCTAAATGCCGGGGAAACCGCTGCATTTTTTCGTCAGCAAGCGGATTTTTTGCAAAAAACAGTATGGCAGTTCGCTTTGTCAAGCAGGTGATGTTATGATTTCAGATGTATATACGGAGATAACCGGCAACCCGGATTTGAGGCAAAGGTAGTGACCCGGAAAAATTCAAACTGTCCGTCACACTACGTTTGCCTTTAGCGTTTGTTCATTTCCTGAATAAGCTATGATCGGCAATGATCCACTTTGTTTAGCACATAAGCGCTATTTCAGGAGGAAAAATAGTGCAAAAAAGAATAAGGAGGTGAAACTCTTGTCCGCTGCGCTATATTTGAACTTTGTATTGCAATCATGCGCAGACAAACAAGCGCCCTTCAACCCTTCATTATGCGGAACATCTTTATTTCAGCCTCCGGACAGCATGTTGGAAAAACCACAACCACCCTTGGTTTAGTTTCTAATTTGCGCAAAATGGGCTATAATACAGGCTATTGCAAACCGGTTGGCCAACAGTTTGTAGATGTAAACGGTGCCATTGCCGATAAAGACGCGGTCTTGTTTGCAGACGTCATCGGCTTTCGGGTGGTACCTGAATGGCATAGCCCGGTGGTGATTGGCCCCGGCGTTACCCGTCAGTATTTAGACGATCCAACCCAGTTTCATTTTCAGGAGCAGATATTGGCGGCAGCCCGTTCGCTTGACCCTCTTTACGATATTGTGGTGTATGAAGGCACCGGCCACCCGGGGGTTGGTAGTATCACCGATGTATCGAATGCGCAAGTGGCAAAACTGCTGAATTGCGGCACCATTCTGGTCGTGGAAGGCGGCATTGGCCGAACCATAGACCGCCTGAATTTATGCCGCGCTATTTTTAAAGAACAGGATGTACCTATTGTAGGCGTCATCGTCAACAAAGTGGAAATATCCAAAAAAGAGGAGGTCACGCATTACGTAGGCAAAGCACTCGACCAAATGGGCATTCCGCTGATGGGGGTCATTCCTTATGACAAAACCCTGCTTTTCCCAATTCTGGAAACCATCCGGCAGGCAGTAGACGGTTCCTGTATTCTGAATGAGGATCGCCTCAACAACCGGGTTGAAGACATCGTGGCCGGGTCTTTGGTGGACATTGAGGAGTTCAACACGTTTGAAAACATTTTGCTGGTGGTCAGCTTTAAACGCGTCAAGGAAGCCGTTAAAAAGATCAAACAGATCTCCAAAATTAAAAAATTAGCGCTTTCGCCGCTTTCCGGTGTGATCGTCACCGGCGATGGCCGCCACGCCAAATGGCATACCGAAGAAGACCTATGCCATCCCTATTTTGTGGAACACCAGATTCCGGTCATTGCTACCCTGTTAGACACGTACGGTTCGGTCTTGAAAGTGAACCGAATTGAAGTAAAAATCAATACGCAAACCCCCTGGAAAGTTGCGCGCGCCATTGAACTGATTCGCAAACACTTGCATTTTGATCAATTGCTGGATTACCTGAAAAGCACTTGATTGGAGGCGCCTTCAAATGTTAATATCGCTGGTCGGCATGTTGTTTTATATAGTCCGGGCGTAATTTTATCTAAAAATTGAACGTTTATTGGAAATGAAGTTTTGAACGAACCAGATCTTTTGTAATTTTGTTCTACCAACACCAATGCTTCAGAAGTGGAGCATTGTATCATCAAACACCGATTTTGCTAACCAAATCGCTTAAAGGTTATGATCAGAAGAACGATCGCGTCAAGGCTCAAACAGGCCAAGAGCACTTTGAGTCAAACGATGGAAAGTATATTAAACATTAACCGCAGACGAAAAACCTTACCACCTGACCCTTCTATAAAAAAAGACCAGGTAGAAGCCCTCAGCGAGGAGCTTAAAATACTCAATAAATTAGCCGAACAACAGGCCGTACTCATTCGCAAGTACGAAATGGAGCTGACCAAACAACCTTCTTCCTAACTAGTGTCGGTTCATTTAGTCGGGTGTCTGATCTTTAGAGTTCGAGAACAAGGCGTGTTTCGACCCAAAAACGGGAGTTTACTCGTGTAATTGACCGATTTTGGGGCGAAACACAACGCAGTTATCGGACTATAAAGACAGACAGTACCTATGGTTTTACTGCTGCCGGTAAAAAGGGGCTAGCATCTCCGCCCCCTTTGATGATTTCCCGGACAATGGTGGAGCTGATGTGCGAATAGGCCGGATCACTGATCAGAAAAATGGTTTCCAGACCGCCACCAACGATGTTGTTGAGTTGGGAAATGGTTTTTTCGTAGTCAAAATCGGAGGCATTCCGAAGGCCGCGCAAAAGATAGCGCGCACCAATGCGGGTGCAGTAGTGCGCAGTCAGGTTTTCAAACCAGTCTACCTGAACATTCGGTTCGTCCGCAAAGACGGCTTTGATCCAAGCCATGCGTTGTTCCAGCGGAAAAAGCGTTTGTTTCTGGGAGTTGACGCCAATCGCTACAATGATTTTGTCGAAAAGCGGCAGTGCCCGTCGAACTAAGTCAACGTGCCCGGACGTGATGGGATCGAAAGAGCCTGGAAAGACTGCAATATGGGACATCATCCTTAGGTTTGGCTCAAATGTAAACTTTATCAGCGCCAATGTGAAGCCCCCACTGCGTGGAAAAGTCAAGGTTTAAAAAAAAAGCCACTTTTTTGCAACCTTTTCCCGTTTCACCCCGTCTTTGGTTTCGATTGCCGGTTGTGCTCCAAAACCTATAAGGTTTTAAAAACCTTATGGGTTTAAAACGAAAATTGGTCGAAAAGTGCAGCATATCTGACAATTAATGTTTAATTTTACCTGACTGTTAAAAAATGAAAAAAAATTAAGCCATGACAAAATCTAACACCCGATTCGTGTTGGTGATCTTACTGGCAGCAGCGAGCTTCGCTTCTTACCTTTACCTGAATTCTCTCAAATACGAGAATACTTCTACCCGAACGGCTGAGCCGACAGCAGAGGAAGAAATGACAGAAAACGAACTAAACTCACCCGGAAAAGCAATACTTCCGGATGTTTATTTGCTAAAAAAAGCAGTAGAGGCGGGCAAACGATTGATGCCGTATCAGTAGAAATTACCGATTGTCTAAATGACACAAAAATACCGCAAGCTTAAGTGTTTGCGGTATTTTTTTTTGGGGCTGGGCTCTTGCACGAATTTACTCAGGGTTGAGTGCTTTCAAGCAATTGATCATCATTAATCTTTCTCCGGCCGGCGCCATGTTTTGCTGCGCCACAAACTCCGCAGCCCTTCATACAAACCTTGGACGTTGTGTTTTTCTTCGTAGGCCAAAGCTTCTTCGCGGGTGAACTCCATCGGCTCGAAATCTTCTTCGCCGGGTTGCAATTTCTTCATGACACAATATCCGCCAATGATGCCCTGGTAGTCGTAGCCTCCTGAAAGAAACATACCTTTTGCGAAGCCCAACTCCCGGAATGTTTCCAAATCAAAAATGGCTGTGTTGATTATGGTTAGATTAGGCTTGAGATACGTATGGAAAAAGAGCTTATTGGGCTGAATACCTTTACTGATAGACAGCGTCGCAGCTTGATTTTTTAGTCTTGGGTTGCTTTCCAGAATATCTGATTTTAGATACGGACAAAACGTAGAAGCAAAGTGTTCATTGATAATCAATTTGCTTTGAATCACATGGCCACGTTTAAGCCCATAATTCCAGACACGCCACCGGCCTCTCAGATAGAGAAAATTCTGCATCAGATTCCCCCTCACTTGCAGGTCAAGTAAGTTTTCTACGTACTCGTTTTTGATCCAGAAATTCCGGCGCTGAAGCATCAGATACAGCATCAGGGTATCCGTTTCTACTTCGCCCAGGAGGGTCCTAATCACGGGGGAGGTTGGCACTTGTCGTTCTTTTAATTTGGTTTCAGCCCATTTTGATTCATGAATTCTTACCAGCACAGCCTCTGCTGCAACCGGGTAACCCAGGACTGATACCGTTTGGATATTGCACCGGATAATGTGCTGTACCTTAATAAGATCGGGATGTACCCCAAACCCCCAGCCCATGATGTTCATTTGTGTCCAGTTTTGTTGGGAATCAGGCGTCACAAGGTTTAAATAAAGTTTATTGTTCCGGATCAGGGCCACACCCTCCAAACTATATGGTTGTTGCGCCTGAGCTTCTATGGCAGGGCTGGCATGCCCACTAACATCTTCCAGCCGATGAAAGCCCCATTCTTCCGCCGGGAAAACATTTTCCCCCAATGGGTTACTGAAGTCTATTTTGATGACAAAATGTTTGATGGCGTAACTTCTGACACTGTAAAATGAACCAAGGTAATGCGATGGCAGCATTTTGGAGGAGGCAGGTTCAACCGGTAAAGGATCTGGTTCTTTTATGGATGCTGCAAATGCCTCCATATTTGGAAAACCCAGAAACAGAAAATACCCATAAACATAAGCCCGTTTGCCGAAGGTGACGGACTGCTCATTGGGCTTATTTGATATTCCACGAAGCCGCTTGTACAAATAATCTCCAAAGTTAATTTTAGAGGACTCCTCTGGAAATTCTTCCAGAAATGCTTTAACCTCAGGATGATTGACAATGACGGAAGCGACAGTGGTACGATCGGGCATAGAATACGGGGCGAAATCGCCCATACCAAAAAATCTGGCCGAATTGCGCGAAGTACTGTTTAAAATCAGATTATATTCTTCCCGTAGAACCCTTTGAAGTTCTTCCCAAAGGGTTTTAAATAAGTTTACAGGAATTTGTTCGCGCTTTAGCGCGAAGTCTTTATTGGGTTTAGAGTTACTCACGGCAGGGTAATTTTCCGGAAAGTTAAGTGTTTTTCCAGAAACTTTACAGAAGGTAATAGTTATTTCAATTTGCATCCTGTTACAAATAGGAGCAACAAGCAAAATTCTGTCAAAATTCTGTATTTTTTAAAGGTAATTATACTGATATTATACTATGACAAATTTGACATATGAAGGTATTTGGATGCTTATCTTTGGAAAGTCGCTGATATGTTGAAATGATGTTCTTTGATTCAATGAAAAACACATTACATAGAACGCAACTGAACATGAAGCTATATTAAGAAACGGCACACCGGCTAAAACGCCTGCTTGTTCACCCGATGAAAAAACGCCCGGTGCCGTACCCAAAATACCAGAACGGGGAGCCGCTCGTAACGGCCTCCCGACTTTTTCAGGCCGTCATTCTTCTTAGGGAATTAACGGTTGAATCTTGCAAATTCAATTTACGGCTTTTTCGGCATATTCCCAATAAAAGACGGTTATTTCTTCACCAGCAAAACGTCATCGTTATGCGAGCCAAACTTGTGTCCTCCCAAATCGAAGCAGGTTGCATCCTGCTCTTACTGCTGGCCCTCCCGGCCTGTTCCAAACCCTCCAACCCGCTTACGAAAGAAGCCTACCTCGGCGATTATTCGACGTTTGTGACCCTTGTAGAACAAGATGCAGGCGACTACCGATACCGCCATTGGAACAAAGCTGATGCCCACGCCGAATACCTGAATAAAGCATTGTATGAACGCTTTGCCCCGGAATTGACGACGGAAGAGCAGTTCAAAATCATTGGATACAGAGCCAGATACCTGGCTGCCAAAGTAAAATGGACGGTCAGAGAAGGCGTGCAAAAGGCACTTGGAAAAAACAGGTCTTCGCCGTTTCCGGGATAGCAGTGATCTATGAGAAAGCACATTTAAAAATTCTCTAAAACCGAAACAATGAAAAGCAATCTGATTTCCATCGTAATATTCATGGCCTTCGTTTTAGGTTGTGGAACTATTTACCACTTTGTTGAAGTAGCTAAGTATAAGGACGAAATTCGCAGCCTTCAGCCGCAAATTGATTACCTGCAGATGCGGCTGACCTTCACACAACAGGAATTGTCGGCTTGCCGCCGCGACTCCAGTGATCTGGAAAAAAAACTGCTGACAACCAGTGAAAAATTGAGAGACCGTACCGAGGAACTGAGGAAAGCAATAATCCGTCTGGAGGAAATGAGCCAAACAAAAGCCGAATTGGAACGCCGTATTGAAAGTTTCGAGGCTGAGGTAACCGAACTGAAAGCACAGTTGGCGAGTAAACAAGCTCCACTCGGCCTCCTGCTGAATTCCCCACAACAAGCAGAGGAAGTAGATCAAAGTAGCGAAGAGCTTGCTATTGCCCGGCAATCATCTATTCAAACTGCTTTGCTAAAGTCTGAAAGAGCATTCCTGTTTTTTATGCTGCTGATTATTGGCTCTGTTGGCGTGCTGAGCATCGTTGCAAATAAAAGGTACCGCTACAGATAATTTTAATGAGCCTTGAATGTTGGCCGGCCACGGTGAAGAACTCCGGTTTTTCCCGTGGCCTTTGGATTGCTATAGAGGCAACACCTTTTGGAAAGGGGTCACTTACCCCAACCCCTTCAACTTGGATTGCTATAGAGGTAACACCTTTTGGAAAGGGGTCACCTCTTACCCCAACCCCTTCAACTTGGATTGCTATAGAGGTAACACCTTTTGGAAAGGGGTCACCTCTTACCCCAACCCCTTCAACTTGGATTGCTGTAGAGGTAACACCTTTTGGAAAGGGGTCACTTACCCCAACCCCTTCAACTTGGATTGCTATAGAGGTAACACCTTTTGGAAAGGGGTCACTTACCCCAACCCCTTCTTGCTATAGAGGTAACACCTTTTGGAAAGGTGTCACTTACCCCAACCCCTTCTTGCTATAGAGGTAACACCTTTTGGAAAGGTGTCACCTCTTACCCCAACCCCTTCAACTTGGATTGCTATAGAGGTAACACCTTTTGGAAAGGGGTCACCTC
>Ga0163148_10001489_pt1 | contig 30212 bp, 22 predicted proteins | sample OliLakLV19MP7P2_FD_148606 | JGI IMG/M metagenome (GOLD analysis project Ga0163148, IMG submission 148606) | Freshwater microbial mat bacterial communities from Lake Vanda, McMurdo Dry Valleys, Antarctica- Oligotrophic Lake LV.19.MP7.P2 | ecosystem: Environmental > Aquatic > Freshwater > Lake >... | reverse complement strand
TTGTTGTAGTTCCCTCCGGGATGACAAAGAGCGCAGTCGTTGGCGATAGCAATGTGGGCGCCCGTGAATGGGTAAATCTGATTGTGGTCATAAGTGGAAGGGGCCCAAGCCGTTTCGGTGTGGCACAGTGCGCAATCCGTCGGGAACTGCGAAGCGGCGTGGTTCGGGTTGCTCGTACCGTTGTAATCGGTCTGGTGGCAGCCCACGCAAGTGTTCGGTGTGTTGTTGTAATCCCCGTTGTGGCAATCCGAACAACTGGCAGTGGTATGCGCCCCATTCAAAGCGTAATAATTGTTGTGAATCGGAAAAGTGGCTGGTTCCCAGCCCGGGGCGGTTGTATGGCACATCGCACAATCCGTCGGGATATTCAATGCAATGTGGTTCGGGTTGGTGCTTCCGTTGTAATCGGGGGTATGGCAACCCTCACAAGTGTTCGGCGTGTTGTTGTAGTTCCCTCCGGGATGACAAAGAGCGCAGTCGTTGGCGATAGCAATGTGGGCGCCCGTGAATGGGTAAATCTGATTGTGGTCATAAGTGGAAGGGGCCCAAGCCGTTTCGGTGTGGCACAGTGCGCAATCCGTCGGGAACTGCGAAGCGGCGTGGTTCGGGTTGCTCGTACCGTTGTAATCGGTCTGGTGGCAGCCCACGCAAGTGTTCGGTGTGTTGTTGTAATCCCCGTTGTGGCAATCCGAACAACTGGCAGTGGTATGCGCCCCATTCAAAGCGTAATAATTGTTGTGAATCGGAAAAGTGGCTGGTTCCCAGCCCGGGGCGGTTGTATGGCACATCGCACAATCCGTCGGGATATTCAATGCAATGTGGTTCGGGTTGGTGCTTCCGTTGTAATCGGGGGTATGGCAACCCTCACAAGTGTTCGGCGTGTTGTTGTAGTTCCCTCCGGGATGACAAAGTGCGCAATCGTTGGCAATCGCAATATGCGCTCCTGTAAATGGATATACCGTGTTGTGGTCAAAAGTTGACGGCGCCCAAGCTGATTCCGTGTGGCAAGTGGCACAATCCGTCGGGAACTGATTTGCTATGTGGTTTGGGTCGCTGGCGCCGTTGTAATCGGCTTGGTGACAGCCCACGCAGGTGTTCGGCGTGTTGTTGTAGTTCCCTCCGGGATGACAAGTGGCGCAGTCGTTGGCAATACCCGCGTGTGCCCCATTCAAAACGTAATAATTGTTGTGAATCGGGAACGTGGCAGGCTCCCAACCTGGGGCGGTTGTGTGGCACATCGCACAATCAGTCGGGATGTTCAATGCCACGTGGTTCGGATTCGTCGAACCATTAAAATCGGGCGTATGGCAAGCCGAACATTGCGTTGGCGTACCAGCATATCCAGCCGCGTGGCATGCTATGCAATCTGCCGTAAGGTGTGCCCCCGTGAGCGGGAACATCGTTGTGTTGTGGTCAAAAACATTGTCGGCATCGCCGGTAGGGTGACAGGCCAGACAAGCTGAATTGGTATAGGTATAACCGCCCACACCGTTGTGGGCATCGTCTGTGGTTGGGTTGGTATGGCAAGTGATACAGGTAAATTCCGAATAATTTGCCGGGTTGGTGTGGCAGTCTGTACAAGCATTCCATTCCCCGTTGTGCTTGCCACTGTAAATCGGGAAATACTGGGCATCATGGTCAAAAGTGGCGGGCGACCAGGCCGTTTCCGTGTGACAAGAGGCACAATCCGTGGAAAACTGGAGTGCGACGTGGTTTGGGTTCGACGCCGTATTGTAATCAGGCGTATGGCAACCTGCGCAGGTATTCGGGGTGCTGTTGTAGTTCCCTCCGGGATGACAAAGTGCGCAATCGTTGGCAATGCCAGCATGCGCGCCGTTTAGCGCGTAATAATTGTTGTGGATTGGGAAGGCTGCGGGCGTCCAATCCGGGGTCGTCGTGTGGCACATCGCACAATCCGTGGGGAGGCCCAGTGTGACGTGATTGGGGTTGGTTGTGCCGTTAAAATCTACGGTGTGACAGCCAGCGCAGGTGTTTGGCGTATTCGTGTAGTTCCCTCCGGGATGACAAAGGGCGCAATCGTTGGCGATCGGAACGTGCGCCCCCGTGAAAGGATAGATCGCATTGTGATCAAAAGTGGATGGCGCCCAAGCCGTTTCCGAGTGGCAAGTAGCGCAATCTGTCGGGAACTGTGCGGTCAGGTGATTCGGATCGGTCGTTGCGCTATAATCTGCTGCGTGACAGCCGTTGCAAGTATTGGACGTGTTGTTGTAGTTCCCTCCGGGATGACAAAGGGCGCAATCGTTGGCAATCGTGGCGTGTGCGCCGTTCAGCACGTAATAATTGTTGTGGATCGGGAATGTGGCAGGCTCCCAACCGGGGGCCGTCGTGTGGCACATCGCGCAATCCGTGGGGATATTCAGCGCAACGTGGTTCGGGTTGGTCGTGCCGTTAAAATCTGTGGTATGGCAAGCCGAGCATTGCGTCGGTGTGCCGGCATACCCTGCCGCATGACAGTCCAGACAATCCGCTGAAAGATGCGCTCCGATCAGCGGGAAATTGGTTGCATTGTGATCAAAGGCCACATCCGCGTCCCCGGTCGGATGGCAGGAAAGACAGGCCGAATTCTCATAAACATAACCGTTCACGCCACTGTGCCCATCGTCGGTTTCGGGATTCTTGTGACAAATAGTACAGGAAAACTCCGCAAAATTGGAGGGATTTGTGTGGCATTCAGCACATTGCATCCATTGCCCCTTGTGCTTTCCGCTGTAAATGGGGAAAAACTCGGCATCGTGCTGCGTGTATTGTGCAGGCATCCAATCTAAGTCGGTCGTGTGGCAAACAGCGCAATCGTTTGGCAAATTGGCCTGAACGTGATTCGGGCTGGTGGCACCTTCAAAATCTGGCTGATGACAGGCGTAACAATTGGTCGGCGTACTGGAATAATCGCCGCCGACGTGGCATTTCGCACATTCAGCAATTTCGTGCCCTTTAGTCAACGGGAAAAAATCGTGGTTCACTTTGTCCGTTCCCCAACCGGGCTTCGTCAGATCATGACATTCCAGACAATCCGTCGAAAAGCCTGCTTGTTTGTGGTTTGGGTTGGTGGTCGCGTTGAAATCTTTCAAGTGGCAGCTGGCACAATCATTTCCAATCCGGTTGAATTGCAAGCTCGAAGCTGAAAGGTGGCACGCTTCACAACTTATAGATTTGTGGACGCCAGTGAGTGGAAACCCGTTTTCCTGGTGCAGTTCTGTGATGTTGTCCACGATCCAGTTGCTGGTACTGTGGCATCGCGCACAGTCTGTTCCCGCCGTCTGTTGGTGCATATCGGCATGGCAGGAAATACAATCTGAATTGGCCTTTGAAAAGATCAAACTTGAGTGACAGGCCCGGCAATCTATGATGGCATGTTGCCCTTCCAATTTAAAATTGGTTTTGTTGTGTTGAAAACGGATCGAGTCAATCCCCATTTCCCAGCCTGTTATCTTGGAAACCGTTGGCTTTTCCGGGTCAAATTGCTGCCAAAATGCGGCCTCAATTTCCCAACCCGCCGAGGTATGGCAGGCCGCGCAGTTGATTTTCATCGCTGCTCCGTGCGGGTTTTGCGACCACAAACTTGCTGTGAAAACCAGAAGGAAAATGATGGATAATAGACGGTTCACGTTGCTTTTTTATTTTAATTTCCTTTAGGATGACAAGAATAACAGGCCGTGCTTGTATGACTGTAACCCGAAACGTCATCATGTTTATTGGCGAGTTCTCCAGCATTGTTGTGTTCATGGCAGTCTGTACAACTAAATGCCTTAAAATTCCCTGAAGTAGTGTGACAATCTGCACATTGGTTCCATGCTCCATCATGCTTGCCACTGTAAATGGGGAAATACAATGCATCGTGCTGCGTGGAACTGGCTGGCCAGCCAGGGTCGGTGGTATGGCAGGCCAAACAATCGGTCGGAAAATTTCCCGCCTCATGGTCAGGGTTGGTAGTCGCCTGAAAATCTGCCGCATGACAAGCAAAACAGTCTGTCGGCGTATTCATAAAACTTCCCCCCGTATGGCATTGCGCGCAGTCGTTTATCTGATGCCCTTTGGTCAATGGAAAAAACAGATGGTTTGCAGCCCCAGCCTGCCAAAGCCAATCTGAAAGTCCCGGATCGTGGCAATCAATACAATTCGTCGAATATCCTTCTGTATTATGGTTGGGGTTCGTTGTGGCCATGTACTTGTCGAGGTGGCAATTGACACACTCGTTTCCGATGCGGTCAAACCTTAAAGCCGTCTCCGAAAGGTGGCAGTCCGTGCAATTTGCAGAAGCATGGAGTCCAAATAGTGGAAAACCGTTTTCCAAGTGTAGTTCTGTGATATTGTCCACCAACCAATTGGACGAATTGTGGCAGCGAGCACAATCCCTGCCCGCCGTTTGCTGATGAATATCTATGTGGCAAGAAACACAATCCGAACTAACTTCCGAAAAAACGAGGCTTTCATGGCAGCCACGGCAATCAACGGCAGTATGTCTTCCTTTTAGTTCAAAATTGGTTTTGTCATGTTGAAAACGGGGTGTTTCTGCCCCAGCCCCTGGTTTTTGTAGATCCGGTTTTTTCCAAAAATCTGCCTCAACTTCCCAACCCTCCGAAGAGTGGCAGGCCGCACAGTTGATCTTCAGCTGCGCACCATGTGGACTCTGCGAAAACAGGTTCGCAGAAAACCACTGGAATAGTATGATTAAAGCCAGGCTACGCATTTGATTTAATTGCCATCTGGATGGCAGTTGAAACAAGCTGAACTTACATATTGATATCCGTTCACTCCTTGGTGATCGTTGGCCAGTTGCGAAGGGTTGTCGTGTTCATGACAATCAATGCAACTGAATGCCGTGAAATTTCCCGGCGTTGTATGGCATTCGACGCATTGACTCCACTCATTTTTATGCTTCCCGCTGTAAATCGGGAAATACTGCTGGTCGTGATTGAAGCTGGAAGGATCCCAGGCATTGGTGGTGTGACAATCCTGACAGGTTGTTGGGAAGCCGGCAGCGACGTGTTTCGGATTGTTTGCTCCGTTATAGTCGGAGGTATGGCAAGCATAGCAGGTGTTGGGCGTATTGTTGTAGTTCCCTCCGGGATGACAAAGTGCGCAGTCGTTGGCAATGGTAATGTGTGCCCCCGTAAATGGGTAAATTGTATTGTGGTCAAAAGTGGCTGGTGCCCAGGCTGTTTCGGTATGGCAAGTGGCGCAGTCGGTGGGGAACTGTGCGGTAGCATGGTTCGGGTTGGTCGTCCCATTGTAATCTGCCTGGTGGCAAGCATAACATTGTGTTGGCGTACCCGCATATCCACCCGCATGGCATTGGACACAATTTGCCGTGAGGTGCGCACCTGTCAGCGGAAAAGCCGTTGTATTGTGGTCAAAGCCATCGTTTGCAGATCCGGTTGGGTGGCAAGCCAGGCAGGCCGAATTGTCGTAGGCATAACCGCCAATCCCATTGTGGTCATTATCCGTTTGGGGGTTGGTGTGGCAATTCGTGCAGCTAAATTCCGTGTAATTCGCCGGGTTGGTGTGGCAGTCCATACAGGCCGTCCACTCGCCTTGGTGTTTACCGCTGTAAATCGGGAAAAACTGCGCATCGTGGTCAAACGTTGCGGGTGCCCAGGCCGTTTCGCTGTGGCAACTGGCACAATCGGTGGAGAACTGGGCCGCTACGTGGCTTGGGTTGTTTGTCGCGTTGTAATCGGGGGTGTGGCAGCCTGCACAAGTATTCGGTATGCTGTTGTAGTTTCCTCCGGGATGACAAAGTGCGCAATCATTGGCAATGGCTGCGTGTGCCCCATTTAAAGTATAATAGTTGTTGTGGATCGGGAAGGTGGCAGGCGTCCAGTCCGGAGCGGTGGTGTGGCACGTCGCACAGTCGGTCGGGATGGACAAAGCGACGTGATTTGGGTTGGCGCTCGTTTCAAAATGCTTTTGATGACAGGCAAAACAATCGGTCGGCGTGTTGGAAAAATTGCCGCCAACATGACATTTCGCACAATCTGTAATTTCGTGCCCTTGGGTAAGCGGGAAAAAATCGTGGTTTATCTTGTCTGTTCCCCAGCCCGGCTTCAAGGGATCGTGGCACGCTAAACACTCCGTTGAAAAGCCCGCTTGCTGGTGGTTCGGACTGGTTGCAGCGTTGAAATCTCCTAAATGGCAACTGACACAATCATTCCCGATCCGGTTGAATTGCAGGTTGGAAGCCGAAACGTGGCATTCCTCGCAACTCACCGATTTGTGGACACCCGTGAGCGGGAATCCGTTTTCCTGATGGAGTTCTGTAATGTTGTCTACCAACCAGTTAGACGAACTATGGCAGCGAGCGCATTCTGTCCCCACGGTCTGCTGGTGCATATCATGATGACAGGAAATACAGTCGGAACTTGCTCCTGAAAAAACCAAAGTCGAGTGGCAGCCTCGGCAATCAACCTGTGCATGTCGGCCTTTAAGTTCAAAACTGGTTTTGCCGTGGTGAAAACGCAGGGTGTCAAAACCCAGGTCCATGCCCGTTACTTGGGAGATATTTGGCTTTTCCGGGTCAAAATTTTGCCAATAAGATGCATTAATTTCCCAGCCCGCCGAAGTGTGGCAGGCCGCGCAGTTCATTTTCATGGCTGCGCCGTGCGGGTTTTGCGCAAATAATTTCATGGCGAAAACCAAAAGAAGGACAGTGAAAATCGGCTTGGCCAAAATTGATTAAATTTAAAGTCTCAGTTCTTACTTCGAGATTCCCAGTATAGATGGTTGCCAAGGGCTGTATTTTTTTCTGACAATTTTCTGACAAAGTGCTGAGTCATGCTACTGGGCATTTCCGAATTTTCCGTAAGACCTATAAGGTTTTCAAAACCTTATAGGTCTCGTTTCAAAAAATGTCCAGTAGTGTGGTGCTGAGCTCACTTGTGGCAGACCACACATTCAAAACTTTCAAACTTATATTGCACAAAGGTTTTGCCGCCTTGCGCAATTTCTTTGTGGCAAGCCTCACAGGCCACTTTTATGTGTTTGCCGTCAAGTTTGAATCTCGTTTTGTCGTGGTCGTATTGCTTTATTTCCCAACTTTCATTGCCATGGCATTTCGCACAATCGGTCACGCCAAACTTTTCAAACTGCCGATTGTGCTCCTCTTCATGGCAACTCGAACAGGTAGCAGGCAGGCCATCAAATTTTCCGTATTTGAAGCCCGTTTCTGGTTTGTGACAGTCGCGGCAGGCCGTTTTGGCGTGTTCGCCCAGCAATTTAAACTCGGTTGTACGGTGGTCAAATTTGCTGTCCCGGAAACTTGAAGTGACGTGGCATTGATCGCAAGTTTTGTTTGGATACCATTTTTCGGCGATTTGCCCTTCGTGCGGGTCTTTGTGGCAATCCACGCAGCGCTCGCCAATTTGCCTGAACTTCCATTTGTTTTTGGATGGCGGCGTACTCGAAAGATCGCCCTCCTTCAAGTGACAGGAGAAACACGGCGTCGCCAGGTGTGCACCGTCAAGTTTATACTTCGTTTTCGCGTGATCCTCGATGGTAAAAATGCTGCCGATGAACCCATCGGTATTATGACAAACATTACAATCCGGGCTGACATTGTAAACGGCAAATTGCTTTTCGTGATAATCTTTATGGCAATCAGCGCAATTCTTGAACGGCAGCGGGTCGGTCATTTTTTCCGAAGTATGGCACTTTTTGCAGTCCACCGCAACGTGTTTGCCTTTGAGTGCAAAAGCCGTTTTATCGTGGTTGAATTTGTCCAGATCCCCCGTTTTTCGCCAGCCGCTTTCGTTGTGGCAATCCACGCATTTTCCGCCGAATTTGCCTTCATGCGGGTCCTTGTGGCAGGCCTCACAATCATTGGTGGCAATGCCCAATCTGTCCTGAAAAATATTGATCGGCGTGACAACATCCATTTTATGGCACTCCCGGCAATCCACGTTATGGTGTTTGCCTTTTAGTGGGAAATGGGTCTTGCTGTGGTCGAATTTTCTCAGTCCGCTTTGGTCAGTAAACGCTTGCGCAGTGTGGCATTCTTTGCAGTTGGTGCCGAGTTGGCTTTTGTGGACATCTTCATGACATTCTACACAACTCTTGAATGGCACATCGGCAAATTTCTGGAACTCAGCACCGTTGCGTGTTTCCTTTTTGTGGCACTCAATACAGGCCACATCCTTGTGTTTTCCGCTGAGCGGGAAATCAGATTTGTCGTGGTTGAATTTTTTTGCGGGTTTAAACTCCTCGGCGTTGTGGCATTTTGCGCAATCTTTTCCGAGCGTTTTTTGGTGCACGTCCTTGTGGCAATTAATGCACTCTTGCCCCAGGCCGAGGAACGTTTCATTCTTTTTTTTCAACTCCGGTTCGATCACGAAATCGGGCGTGTGGCAACTGCGGCAGTCAATTTTTTTGCCTTTGCTCGACCATCCGCTTTTGTGCCTGCCGGTCAATTCGTAGCCCGTCAAATTGTGCTCAAAGGCGTTTTCATCAAAACGGATCATGTCGAATTTCCGTCCGTGGTGATCGCTGTGACATTTTGCGCAATCCTTTCCTTTCACATCCCAGGAGGCGTGGTAGCCCTCGTTTCGGTCTACCCTTGATTTGATGTCTTTGTGGCAATCAAGGCATTTTGCGTTGGAGACCTTGCTCCCCAGGTCGTGGCATTTTGTACAATTGGACATACCTTCCAAATCCTTGTGGGCATTGGACAGGTCGCCGGGCGAGAGTTGCGCCAGCATCTTTCCGACGAAGAGGACGAAAAAAAGTATGTTGAATAAAATGCGCATTATGCTACTTGTGTTTTTTGACGGTGTACCCAAATCGCTTCGTGATCTCCACCCCGGCCTTTTTCAAAAACTCGGTAGGCAGCTCGCCTCCGGCAAAAATATACACCAGGTCATTGTCCAATGCCAAAGGCTCCGGATCTTGTTCTGTGGCCAAAACGATCTTGTCTGGCTCGATTTTCAAGAGATTGCTTTTCAGTTTTACCTCAATTTTGCCTTGATGGACGGCAGTATCCAATTTCTCTTTGTTCTTAGGTTTCAACCTGCTGAAAGCCTCGCTCCGATAACTGAGTATCACATGATTTTGCTCCGACAGAGAAAGTGCTGCCTCGATGGCGGAGTCTCCACCGCCCACAACGACCACCCTTTTCTCTTGCACGTTTTCAGGCTCGAGGAGGCGATAGGTAACTTTTTCGAGCATTTCGCCTGGAACACCCAATTTTCTTGGGCTTCCGCGACGGCCAATCGCCAGCAGCACGTTTTTGGTCTTAAATTCCTCTCCTTTGAGGGTGGTCACCTGAAAGCAGTCTTGCAGCGATTGAATACTTTCTACTTTGGTGTTTTCCCGGATACTGATGTTGTTTTTTGCCATCACGGATTGCCACAATTCGAGCAGTTCCGTTTTGCTGGTATCAAACAACTTTACTTTTCCGTGCAAGGGCAAATCCATGGGCGCGGTCATTACGATTTTGGAGCGCGGGAAATTGAAGACCGTTCCGCCCAGTGAATCCTGTTCGAGGGTCAAAAAATTCAAGCCGTGCTTTTTGGCGGTTAAAGTAGCAGAAATGCCTGCCGGACCTGCGCCAATAATGACCAAATCGTACATCGAAGGGTCTTTTTTGAACCCCGACTTGACAATGCTTTGTACAGCGGCCTCCCCTTGTTCCACGCTGTTTTTGATCAATCCCATGCCCCCCAATTCTCCGGCGATGTAAATACCGGGTACATTACTTTCAAAATACTGGTTGACGTGGGGCAGGTCAACACCGCGTTTCTCCGTCCCGATCACCAATGAAATCGCTTCCACCGGACAAGCATGGAAACAGGCCCCGTGGCCGATACATTGAGAAGCATTGATGAGGGTTGCCCTCCCGTGTACGATCCCAATGATGTCTTTTTCCGGACAAGCTTCTATGCAGGCCCCACTTTGGATGCAAGTACCCAAGTCAATCACCGGGTGAAGGGAAACCGGTTCAAAGGTGCCTTCTTGAATCGCTTTTTCAATTTTGGCCTCAACAATCTGAGAGGCCTTCCCCAGCTTCCGCAAATAGAGATAAATGACGATGAAGCAAAATAATAAAACGACCCCGTATATGATGATCTGTTCGAGTAACATTTTCAGTGCTTAAAAAATCCAACGATATCCAAAAGTAATCGTCACGCCAACGTGTATAACCATGATGATCAACATGATAAGCGCAAAAGGCAAGTGTACTATGTGCCAGTACCTGAACAGTTTTTGCATGGTTAGCAGGCGTTCAATGCGGTTGTTCAGGGAGACTTCATCCTTCACCAGGCGCACTACTTTTTTGACGTCAGGTTTAGCCAGCCTGTTTGCCAAAAGCACGTTTTTAACTTGATTTACAGTCTTTTTGTCTCCAAAATATTGGCTGAAAAAGCCCCTGCCGGTCTTGACTGTTGCCGCCTGTATAATGGATTGTTGGCTTGCCTCGTCCAACTGATAAGAACTTTTAAGGATTTCTTCGAGATTGACTTTCATGGCCTTCACTTCGTTCAAATTCAACTCCCGTCCTTCGATGGTACGTGGAATTTGGATATAAATGAACCTGCCAACCACACCGCTTGCTACAACCGCCACCATGCTCCAAAAACTGATCGAGACGATGCCACCGAATTTAAAAGCCGTGTGAAAAAGGATCATAATTGGCCCAATCGTACACAAGAAAATGTGGAACTCCAGCCAATATTTCAAACGCCCAAAGCGGTGCAAAAACTTGTATTTCTTTTTGGCAATATAACCAAATACCCCAATCAAAATGAGCAACGTGCCGACAATGCCCAAACCATGCCCGAAGACTCCGCTTGGCTTGAACCAATCATGGTCAGGATGGTAAAATCGCTCTTCAAGCGGGGTGATGTAGTAAGGGATCCCCTTGTAAAGGAGGAATACGGTGGTCAAAACCACAATACTTACCAGTGTTGCGATATAAATCCGATGAACCAGTGGAGACATAACCCGCTATTAGTTTTTCTGTATAGCGTATACTTCGAGATAATCGGTCAGATGGTTGCCAAGGCTTGGCTTTTTGTGAGGAATACGTTGAGGAACACGTTTACTAAACTTTCAAAGTTTTAGTAAACGTATTCCTCACAAAGCCGAATCAGCCAAATGTCGGCATATTCAGACCGCAAAAAAGAATTTGAGCAAATGACATGAATTATGGTCCATGCTGAGATTGGTCACCAACGGGTTGAAAGAACTTGAAGGACTTTTATAAGATCAAATCTGTCACGAGGCAACCATTCGAAATATTGCCCCGAATAATATAATGGTACAATGGACAAAAACCGGTTTGCTCAAATAATCGAAGGGTGCCGCCGATGCGACCGTGCATTTCAAAAAGAGTTGTACCAGCTCTTTTACCAGTACACGCTCAAAGTGGGACTGAATTATGCTTCTTCTCTGGAAGAGGCCCGTGAAATCGTGAACGATGTGTTCCTGAAGGTGTTCAATAAAATTGAAAACTATCGGCCTGAGCAACCATTTAAGCCCTGGCTCAACAAGATAACGGTGTACACCGCGATAGATTATTACCGAAAAAACATTAAAAATGAGCCGTTAATGGATGATTTGGAGACCATTGTTGGGAAAGGTGACCCTGCTGACATCATTTCTACGATTTCAGCGGAGGAGTTACGGCGTTTGGTACAACGGCTTTCGCCGGCTTATCGCGCTGCGATCAACCTTTACGCCATTGAAGGATACGACCACCCTGAAATTGCCGATATACTAGGCATTTCGGTGGGCGCATCCAAGTCTAATCTGTTCAAAGCCCGGGCTAAATTGAAAATACTGCTACTACAACAAGAGATGGCAACGCCTCAAGCCAAGACGAACCATGAACGATTCTGAATTCGACAAACGCTTCGCTGATAAAATGCGCCAGGCAGGCGCCCCTGACTTAAGTCATGAGGATTGGGAGCGGCTCTCGGTCGCACTGGATGCCGATCAGCGGAAGCGGTGGCGGATTTTGCCCCTTTGGTGGTTGGGTGCATTAAGCGCACTGTTGCTGTGCTCCAATATTGGGTGGTGGTGGATGTGGCAACAATCGGAAAAACGTTCTGAAGTCATGCAGGCAGAGTGGCAACAAATCCGCCAAGCAGAAGTAACAAAGCGCGATACGAGCTGGTCAAAAGTAGTTGTTTATCAATACGATACGATATATCGCAGCGTGGTGCTCCAGGCTGGCTCTGAAAGCGTGTCACAAAGCGGCAGCGCAGTTTTGGGGCTGCTAAACAAAATTCAATTGATACCAGAAAAAACGGCTGCTTCGGGTCACTTGTCAACTACGGCAAGCCCAACAGGCGACTTGTTGTCAAATCTGGATACACAAAAATTTCCCCAGGATACGAGCGAACAAATGCTAAAAAACGTTGCCCTCAAAGGCGCAATTGAATGGCTGCCAATAGCACCATGTTTCGTAAAAATACCCGTGAGACCTTTCAAATTAACGGAAAAGGATTTTGTACTGCTCCCGCTAAGACGCCCGCATACGCCTCAACAATCCCTGCTGATTCCCAAAAAAATAAGATTAGGAGCAGGGACAGGCATCGTAATTCCGAGCGCGAGTGGTTTGACCGGTAATGGTGGATATCTGTTTAGTTTGAATGGTGAAATTGCTTTTTCTGAGCAGTTGGCACTTACCTTCGAAGGAGCCTATAATGAAGTAGGATTTACCGGAAGAAGGTACAACCAAAGCCTTGGCTTGCCCTTGCCCAATTCGCCAGGAAACGACTATGTTCTCAAATATTTCAAACCTGAGGAAGGGTTAAAACCGATTGTGCAACTTACTGCCGGGATGCGCTATTGGTGGAGGGCTACACACCTGGTTAGTCCGTATCTGGGATTGGGCTATGCTATGCAATGGCATTTACCCTTTGAATTACAATTTGAGTACATTGATAAATTTACGGGCCAAGAGATAGAACGCTCCATAGAAGCACCCGCGCTTGGCAGCGCTGTTTCACTCATGGATTTGAATATTGGAGTACGTTACCGCATTTGGCGACAGCTTTCCTTGCAAACAGGAGCAAGCTATCAGTTCAAAATGGATTCAAATCAGCCGGGCATACCTCGATATTGGGGGATAACGTCGGCTGTCTTGTATACGTTTTAAGCCAACCCCAATACATGCGTTTACGCTTCTATTTTACGCTCGCCAAAGAGCAGATATCTTACCTCTTCTATTATTTATGCACAAGCTACTTCCCATAGCCCTGTTAATCGGGTTATCGTCTTCCTGTACCACCACGGTGGAGCCCGATGCTTCTGTCCCTACCGTTAGCTATCTGGAAGACATTGCCCCCATTATCGCGGCCAACTGCGCCCAACCGGGTTGTCATGGTCCGGAACAGACAGAGAAGTTCAATCTACTTTCTTATTCGGCCCTCTCCTCATTGGTCACGCCATACAAGCCACACAATAGCGAGCTCTACAACGTGATTCGGCTGTACGAAGGCGGTGTAATGCCACCCAAGCCCAACGATCCGATTTCGGATTTTCAAATCGTACAGATTTATGTGTGGATTTTACAAGGTGCAACCGAAAATTAACCTCTAACAATTCGTTGATTTCCAATTTTTATGAAAAAGACAACCGGCTTCATTCCCATCCTGCTCTTGATGGCGGGCTTGTTTTATCAAAGTAGCTGCTACTTTGATAATTTACAGGAACTGCACCCAGAACTCCTGTTGAACAACGATTGTGACACTACTGCCACCATGAGTTATCAGACGCACATAAAGCCCATTTTAAGCAACTCATGCGGGGCAAACAATACCTGCCACAATGCCCAGTCTGCCAGTGGCAGCGTCGTGCTGGAAAACTATGCAGGTGTGAAATCTGCCATCAACAACGGCAAATTTCTCAGTTCGATTCTTTGGGACGGCAACGCTATACAGATGCCTAAGGACAGCCCCGGCAAACTCAACGATTGCGCTATCAACAAAATCCAAAAGTGGATGGTCGCCGGGGCATTGGACAACTGATTTTTTAATTGATTATCAAGACTTTAAGATGAAACTAAGATGCTTGTTTTGCTTCATGCTGTTGTCAACCCTCAGCCTTTTTGCGCAGGAAGAAGACCTGCTTGCAGGTATGGACCTGCATGAAAACAGCCCAGTTTTAGCTACATTCAAAGGAACGCGGCTCATCAACCTGCATACCATCGAAGTGCCTGGTCGCCGTACGCTCGACTTTCGTATCGCACACCGCTTTGGCCCCTTCAACGGAGGCTGGTATGACTTTTATGGTTTGGACGGGGGCGCCAGCATCCGCATGGGCCTTGAATACAGTTACGATGGCCGGCTGGAGTTTGGCATTGGCCGTACCTCAGTGGAAAAGATGGCAGATGCCTTTCTCAAGTACCGCTTGTTGCGGCAACGTCCGCATGGCTGGCGGCAAGTGAGCGTGACGCTGTTCTCTTCGGCTTACTATACCATGCTCCGCGACCCGGATCGGACCACCAATGGTTTTGACAAATACGCTCGAAAAAGCAGCCGGATGTCTTATGCCCACCAAATCATCATTGGACGCAAATTCAGTGAGCGTTTTTCGCTGCAAATTGCGCCTACGCTCGTACACATGAACCAGGTGGAACGCATTTCAGGCCTCAACGATGCCGTGGTGCTGACAGGCGCCACCCGTTTCAAGATCACCAAACGCAACGCCATTACGCTTGAATATGGTTGGAGAGCCACCAGATATACCCGCACAAAATATTACGATTCGCTCGGCATTGGATGGGACCTTGAAACAGGAGGCCACGTTTTCCAAATGTTTTTGACCAATTCTATTGGCTTGACAGAACCCCAATTCCTGCTCCGCACCAACAATAAATGGTCTAATGCAGGCATACGGCTTGGGTTCAACATCTCGCGGGTGTTCACCATTTGAATTTTTACCAAGCTTTACCTTAAATGTTGGCCTCCAACTGTGGCATGTCGGGCTGTCATGATGTGATAACACACGAAGAAGGGGTTATTACGACCTTATGCCACAATAAAAGGGACGGTCTTTTATTCTTCATGAAGGGCGTCTCAAAAGTATACGAGCGTGTTTAAAGCGGGCAGCCGACCAAAGCGCTGGATTACCACGATGATCAAACTGCCCGCAGAAGACGGTAGGATGATGCTTGTTAGTGGCTCAATACCAGTTTAATCGTTTTGGTGCTGGCACCGCTTTGTGCTTGCAATAAATAAAGGCCGTTGGGCAAATTTTGGAGGCTCAAAATGCCTTCCCAAATTCCCGCTCCCTGTTGAATACCATGCTCCTGCACCATCCGACCAGTTAGATCGTACAAGCGCAAAGTGGCAGGCTCAGCACTTAGGTTTTGTAAACGAGCAGTCGTGCTGTTTTGAACCGGATTCGGCCAGACTTGAAGATCAAGGTTTGCAGCGAGTGCCGATAGCTCCTCTTCCCGATTTGTTACCGGGCTATTCAGGTTGCTTCCCCCGCTTGTGCCGGTGAAGGAAGGAGCCGTTATAAAATTACCCCAGTTCGATGGTGTACTTCGTTGCGCCGCTGACGGCATTCCAGGAAAGTGTGGCGGAGGCCCCGGTCAGCTCGCTTGCAATCAGTCCGTTGGGGACATCGCAAACGAGGCAAATTGCGGTTTTGGCGTATGGATTAAATGTTGTGTTGGCATACAAACTGCTGAATGCCAGGAAAATAGCGAGAAAAAGTTTCGTTCTCATGACGAGATAAATTTTTAGTTTGAAAAAAAGATGGACCAAATCTGTTTCCGGCCGGGACGCTGTTTGCATGGCTCAAAAGTGTGGTCGGCCAAACAGAGCACACAAATTTTAGTCGCTGAGTGGGCAGTAAAAAGGTGCTCAAACGGGATAAGATAGGCACTGACCAGATTAATAAATCCTTAAATAGAGACACGACGCTCCTGTTGATAAACACTGGATCAAACCCATACAACGCAAACTCCAAAACTTGCATCCTCTCCCAACCCGGCCAAAAACACGGGCTGAAACATGAATATGCCAATACCTCGCCTTAGAGTGCTTGCTTTCTTCTGCTTGCTCATCAGTATCTGCGATTCCTGCAAGTACCAAGTTGCAGTTTCACCCCCTTGGAAAAATGAAAAACCGGCTCAAAAACAGGAACTCCGGTTTGTCAAAACTGACTTGTTGAAACAGATAGATAGTGCGAAAGCAGCAGGGAAGCCGGTATTTATGGATTTTTATACCGACTGGTGCGGCCCCTGCCGGGTGATGGACCGGGATGTTTTTACGGATGGGAATCTTGCAACCTTTTTCAACGAAAACTTCCTCAACTTGAAAATCAACGCCGAAAAAGGCGAAGGCGTGGCCTTGGCCAAACAATTTGGCATCAGCGGCTACCCCACCCTGTTGTTTTTGAATACTGAAGGAGTGGAGGCGCAACGAGTGGTCGGAATTGCGACGGCATCAAAACTGATGAAAATTGGCAAGCGGCTCAGGTAATTACTTTTGGGGAAATACCGCTCCCAATCCTTTCCCGACAATCATCCAGCTGGGTTTTCACATGCGCAATGATGGGCGATTCCGGCGTGGCATTAAAATGGCCCATGAAAATAACGGGCAATTTTTGGGTGTTCAACGTTTTGATTTTTGCCAAAATCAGTTCCACACTTTTCTGCCGCGCTACTACGCCGACATGATCCAAGTGCGTATTGAAAACCCAGAATCGTTTTTTCGTTTTTTTTTCTTTGAACAAAACGGCAGTACAAACCCGCAAACACGCCGCGTCCCAACCCATTGAAACCGTGTCTGGCGTAGGCGAAAGCCAAAACGTTCGGCTATCCTTTTGCAGGAATTTTGACCGCTTGAAAAAAATGTGGGTGGATTCGCCTTTCCCGCCTCCTTCACGGCCGATACCCTCACCGTCATAGTTTGGCAGGTTCTTTTGCAAAAATTCTATCTGGTGCGGCAGCCCTTCTTGTGTGCCGAATATATCGGGTTCGTAAAATTTGATCTGTGAAACCAGAAAATCCCGACGGTGTGCCCAATCGTTTTCGCCGTCGGAAGCCACATCGAGGCGGATGTTTTAGGTCATTACTTTAAGCGATTGAGACTTCGCATTGAACGGGGCAAGTATCGCCAGTAAGGCATAAATCCAAAGGTTCTTCGAGTTTTTCATGCGCAAAAGTAGATCAAAAAAAACCACAACCCCATACACGAAGCGTATCCGAAAGGCGTATTCCAAAGGCAAAATTTTAATACGATTTGCTTTACTCCTGCTTCCTGAATTTTCCAGAAAAGGCCTTGCCCTTTGGGGTAGTGGCAGTAACATGGTAGAGGCCATTCGGCAGGGCAGTAATGTCAGCGCTTCCGCCGTTGGCAATGGTTTGGCGGCTGAGTTCGCGGCCTCAATAGCCAAATATCAAAAAAACTGTCATGGTTTTTGCCATACCAAAGAATAGAGGTATTCTTGCCCTCAGAATTACCAACTTTCGCCAATGGAAAGTAATCCCATCCTGAATTCACCCTATTCAGAACCACGCTGGCATTATGCGACGGACCTCAAGGGACACCTTAATTACGAGGACATCAGAAAAGACCGTCGAATCTTCGATCCCGTGATTGGAGGGTATTCCATGCCTGTGCAGAAGCAAAAGCAGGGCAGCATTTTTGAGGTGAATGAAATGGAATTGGAATACGGAACGCACCTTATCAATCTCCTCCGCAGCGAAGTTGGGAAATGGCGCACCGCAGATTATCCCGACACCACGGGTGCTACCCGCGAACTCCTCCGATACTGGTTTCTAAACCCCGAACGGCACGCTACCAAAAGCCTGTTTTTCGCACAGCGAGAGGCTATTGAAACGGCTATATGGCTCAACGAAATCGCGTCCCGAAGCAATGCCGGGAACAACATCCTCAACAAATTAAAGGATGCACAAAAAATAAGCGAGCAACCGGACAACAACCTGCCCCGTCTCTGCTTCAAAATGGCCACCGGTACGGGTAAGACCGTTGTAATGGCCGCCCTCATACTGTACCACTATTTCAACCGACAAGAATATCGTCAAGATACCCGCTTTTGCGATTATTTCCTGCTGGTGGCGCCTGGCATTACCATCAAAGACCGACTTGGCGTCCTCTACGTGGACAATACCACCCACAACAAAAACGAAGCGTCTGACTACTACCGCCAACGCGATCTCGTGCCACCAAAATTCGAGCGGTTATTGGACGGCTTGAACGCCCGCCTGGTCATTACCAACTACCATGCCTTTGAACCAAGAACCCTGCAAGGCAACAAACGCAGCGTATTCGATGGCAAACTCGGCGCAGATGGCAAAAAGCAGGAAGCCAAGGAAGAATCCGCGCAAGTCATTAAACGACTGCTCAAAAACTTCAAGCCTGGCGGTCGACTGCTCTTCATCAACGACGAAGCCCACCACTGCTATTTGCCACTGGAAAAAGGCAAAAACACGGAGGGAGAAAATACTGCCGACGAGAACGAACGTGCTGCGGTCTGGTTCTCCGGTTTACGCGAAGTGGCCAAACGCTTTCAACTGCGCAATGTGTACGACCTGAGCGCCACGCCGTATTTCCTCAACGGAAGCGGCTATACGCCTTACACCTTGTTCCCTTGGATCGTTTCAGATTTTGGACTGACGGATGCCATCGAAAGCGGCCTGGTCAAAATTCCGTTTCTGCCCGAACTGGACAATACCCAAAACCTACAACCCGTGCTCCGCGACCTGTATGAGCACGTCAGGGAGTTTTTGCCCAAAAAAGGGATGAAAAAGCAGAAAAGCGAGGCAAAAAAGGAAGGTATCAAACTACAGGAAACCCCGCCCGAACTGCCGGACATCCTCCAAACCGCCCTCGACCAGTTCTACAATCACTACAAAACGTACGAAGCCGGTATCCGCCATAGCGGCGAACTCGGACAGAACCTGCTGAGCGAGCCGCCCGTGTTCATTGCCGTTTGCAACAACACCAACGTTAGCAAGGAACTCTACAAGCATATTGCCGGCTATGAAATAGAAGACGCCGAAGGCAATACGATCATTATTCCGGGACGCTGCGAACTGTTCAACAACTATGAAATGATGAACGGGCATTGGCGCACCAAACGCAAACCGCCTACGCTTATCATTGACTCTGATGCCCTCGAAAATTCCAATCAGGTCAACGACGATTTCAAAAAGGTGTTTGCCTCCGAAATTCGAAAATTCAAGGAGGAATACCGACTGCGGCATCCCGATAAAAGTGTGGAAAACCTCACAGATGCCGATATGCTCCGCGAAGTGGTGAACACCGTGGGCAAACCCGGCGCACTCGGCAGCCATATCCGCTGCGTGGTGTCGGTGTCCATGCTGACAGAGGGCTGGGATGCCAACACCGTGACGCACGTCATGGGTTTGCGGGCTTTTGGGAGCCAGTTGCTTTGCGAGCAGGTGGCCGGACGCGCCCTGCGCCGCAAGCAGTATATTCCCTTGCTGTATCAGGAAACCGAAGTGGCGGGTAAACCCGTTTGGAAGGAAGTGCCGCGCAAGGACGAGCACAAATACAAGCCGGAGGCCTTGGTACTCAAGTACCCGCCGGAGTACGCCCATATCATTGGCGTGCCGTTCAAGATGTTCAAAGGAGGCGCGACTACGCCCCCGGACCCAGTGGATTATACCACCGTAAAAGCCCTGCCAGAGCGCCAACTCGAACACGAGATCATCTTCCCGAACCTGATCGGTTACAAATACGAACTCAATGGTGAGACCATCTCCGCCAATTTCGAGGGATTGCCCAATTACGAGGTGGAAGCATGGCGTATTCCCCTGCGCACCATCATGGGCAGCGTTTTTACCGGAACGAAGGAAGAAATGCAAGTCCGGGATGCCTTGGACCACCGCGATCAGGAGATATTTTACCATATCACCAAAGACTTGATCCGGCTGTATTTCAACGATGAGCAGCAGGGCAAGCAATTCCACCTGTTTGGTCAGTTAAAAACCATCGTGGCAGATTGGTACACCCAAAAAGTGCTTGTGACGGGCGACACCGACCAGCAATGGAAAAAAATCATCCTGCTCCACCCGGCCAAGCAATACTGCGATGCCATTTACGAAGGCATCCGGCAGGGACGGCGCGAGCGCGGAGAGGAAAAGGTACTTCCCATTTTCAATCACTACAATCCGTTTAGCAGCACCAAATACATACAGGGCACTACCACTAAACCCTGCCGGGACACCACCAAAAGCCACGTGAATGTGGTAGTAGCCGATGCCATCAGCACCAAGGAAGACGCCAACTTCTGGGAACACGTGACCGCCAAAGTGCTGGAGGAAATGCCCGAAGTGGAATCCTATTTCAAAAACGCTTTTTCAGACTTTCAAATACCCTACGTAGCCGACGGCAAAGACCGGCATTACAAGCCCGACTTCATTATCCGCGCCAAAAACCGCGAAGGCAAAACCATCATGCTCATTCTGGAGATCACCGGGGCCAACAAGCAGTACAAGGCCGAAAAAAAGCACTTTACGGAGACGTATTGGGTGCCGGCAGTGAATGCGGTAAGGGAGTTGTATGCGGAATTGGGTGGTGGGGAGTGGCGGTTTTTGGAGGTGGGGGGGGATTTGAGGGGTTTGAAGGGGCAGATATTGATTTCTCTAGCTTAAATTATTTTCAATTAAAAGTTATGACACTACACCTCCGTCCTTCCCTCTTTTGGGATACCGACATACAAAACATAGATGTGCAAAAGCACAAGGCCGCTGTCATTGAGCGCATTATGACCCGCGGGCATTGGGATGAGTTTCGGGCATTGATGCAGTTTTATGGTAACGACGTCGTAAAAAAAACCATGCTCAACGCTCGATGGCTCGACAAAGTCACGCTCGCATTTTGCAGCACCATTTTTGATATTCCGGAAACAGCCTTTAGATGTTACAAACTCGCACAGTCGAACCCGGGACATTGGGATTATTGAAAAGCCTTATGTCCATGCCTGAATTGGACCATTTTTATTTGGTCGGCGGCACTGCATTGGCATTGCAGTTGGGGCATCGCATATCTGTTGACCTCGATTTGTTCACGCAACAGCCGATTGACAAAACGGGATTGCTGGATACTCTGCAAGCATCTTTCGAAGTGCTGATCGAAACAGAAGGTGCTAACATGCTCATTACCAATATCAATGCCATCAAGGTGGATTTTGTGAAAATGAGTTACCCTGTCCTGTTTCCACCCATGGTTGAAGAAGGGATACGCATGTTGGAAATCCGGGACATCGCGCCCATGAAACTGAAAGCGGTTACTCAACGCGGCAGTAAAAAGGATTTTTATGACATTTACTACCTTTTAGAAACCCTTTCATTGGCGGAAATGCTGGATTTATTTTCGCAAAAATTCAAGCAGAACGAAGTTTTTCATGTTATCAAAAGCCTCAGCTATTTTGCGGATGCAGAAAACTACCCCGACCCGCTTGTTTTCGATAAAACGGTCTCGTGGAGCAAAGTGAAATCCACCGTCCGAAAAGCAGTGAAATCGCTCACCACTGATCCTTAACCCATCTCTATGCAATCCTACAAACATAAATCCTCCACCCGCCCCCTTATCCCAATGTCTGAACTGTGATTCAGGTGATTTTTGTGATTTTTATGAGGTTCCAGTGCTTGAGATTTCGTTGGATTTCAAGCGCTGGAACCTCATAAAAATCACAAAAATCACAAGAATCACAGTTCAGACTGTATCACAAAAATCACAGTTCAGGCAACTGAAATTCTAACCAACCGAACAAATACCACTCACCATGATCAACGAAAACTACAAACACTCCAAACTAACCGCAGACATCATTGGGTGCGCCATGCGTGTCCACAAATTTCTGGGCAATGGTTTTCAGGAAGTTATCTACCAAAGAGCCCTGGCTATCGAATTCACTGATTCTGGAATCAACTTCCGCCGGGAAGTAGAAATGCCAGTTTACTACAAGGGACAACACATCGGTACCCGCCGGGTAGATTTCCTCGTTGATGAAATCATTTGTGTAGAACTTAAAGCGCTCATTACGCTTGAACCAGTACACCTGGCCCAAGGCATCAATTATCTGGAAGCCTACAACCTCGAAATCGGACTCCTGATTAATTTTGGCGCGACAAGCCTCGATTTTAAACGACTGACGAATAAGAAGTATAAAATTGTCTGAACTGTGATTTTTGTGATATCGTCTGAACTGCGATTCTTGTGATTTTTGTGATTTTTATGAATCTCAAGCACTGGCACATCATAAAAATCATAAAAATCACAAGAATCACAGTTCAGACAACTAACCCATCTTCATGCAATCCTACAAACATAAATCCTCCACCCGCCCCTTATCCCAATGTCTGAACTGTGATTCTTGTGATTTTTATGATTTTTATGAATCTCAAGCACTGGCACATCATAAAAATCATAAAAATCACAAGAATCACAGTTCAGACAACTAACCCTTCTCCATGCAATCCTACAAACATAAATCCTCCACCCGCCCCCTCATCCCCTCCAAGGAAGAGGCCGGTATGGAAGAATCCGCCATACAAGACCGCAAATCCAAAACGGAGTTGCCGTTGAATCCCGTGACCACCCGCGGGCAAGACCCGGAATTGTACTGGATGAACAAGTACGGCGCAGCAGACAATGCCGATGCCCTCGAAGTGGACATCCGCTCGCTGTACCGTCACGAGCATATCAGCCCGGAATTGCTGATCCGCAAATTGTACCGGCAAGTGCAGGACGCACCCAAACAGGGCGACCAACTGGGCTTGTTTGCCCCGGATGTGCGCGAGATCTTTGGCAATACGCTCGACATGGACGAATTCGAGAAGGTGGGCGAATACTACCGGCATCAGGGCGACTGGAGCAACCGGCTCATTCAGGGCGACTCCCTGCTCACCATGACCAGCCTGCTGGAGCGCGAAGGATTTGCCGGAAAAGTCCAGATGATGTACTTCGACCCGCCTTATGGCATCAAGTACGGCTCCAACTGGCAACTCAAACTCCACGACCGCGACGTAAAGGACGGCTCCGACGAGCACCTCTCCTCAGAACCTGAACAAATCAAAGCCTTCCGCGATACCTGGGAACTCGGCATCCATTCCTACCTCAGCTACCTGCGCGAACGCCTGTTAGTGGCCCGCGAACTGCTCACCGAATCCGGCTCCTGCTTTGTCCAGATTTCGGATGAAAATGTGCACCTCGTGCGGTGTTTGATGGATGAGGTGTTTGGGAGTGGGAATTTTGTGAGTCAGATATTCTTTAAAACAACTTCTGGGTTCGAGACGAATACACTAGCAACCCTTGGCGATTTTATTCTTTGGTATGCAAAAGACACAGGTGTACTAAAAGTTAGAAAATTATTTGAGGAGCAGCCGCCAATATTAGGAGAAGGAAATGCGCGATGGATATTATTGCCAGACTCAACTTATCGTGGGTTGACTGTTCAAGAAATTAAAGGGGAAATAGAATTGCCAAGTAATGCAAAACTTTATAATCCTGGAGATTTGCAATCACAAGGTTCAGCGCGCGAACCCCAGCCTTTTGATTATTTAGGTAATACATATTTACCTAATCAAAATAATCACTGGAAAGCGAAATACCCTAGTGGAATGAAGATGCTAGCAAATAAAGGGAGAATTCATGTTGCAAGGAACACAGTGCGTTATATTAGATTCCATGAGGATTTCCCATTTCAAGAAAGAGGGAATATTTGGACGGATACACTAACGGGAAGCTTTACAGATGACAAAATGTATGTTGTTCAAACAAATAAGAAAGTCATTGAGCGCTGCCTCCTAATGACCACCGACCCCGGCGACCTCGTCCTCGACCCCACCTGCGGCAGCGGCACCACCGCATTTGTCGCTGAGCAATGGGGCCGCCGTTGGATCACGCTGGATACCAGCCGCATCGCGCTCAACATCGCCAAGACCCGGCTTATGACGGCTGTGTTCCCGTATTATCATCTGTACAGCAATGTGCAGGTAGAAACGACGGAGAAAAACGGGAAGATCGTCAAGAAAATCACGCCCGTGTTGAATTCACCGGGTGACTCGAAGTCACCCGGTGAATTCAACACGGGCGATGTCCGCCAGGGCTTTGTCTATGAAGAAGTGCCCCACATCACCCTCAAAAGCCTCGCCAACGACGAGCCGCCATCCACGGAAACCCTGTACGACAAGCCCTACGAAGACAAGTCCCGCCTGCGCGTGGCCGGGCCTTTCACCGTAGAGACCTTGCAGAACTACGAGCCTCAATCCGCGGAGTCGCTCCAGGCTTCCTCGGATGGAAGCGAGCAACCCGGCGCTTCGGGCACTTTCGAGGAGCGTGTATTCGAGCATCTCAAAGCCACCGGCGTCATGAACGGCGCTAAAAACGAACGGGCCGTATTCAGTCGCGTAGAGCGCATCGGAAGTCCGCACTTACATGCGGAAGGTTACTTTAAGTCGGCCTCAGGTGAGCGCAAGGCGTATCTGCACATTGGGCCGCAATTCGGCACCGTCAGCAAGCAAAGCGTGAACGAAGCTGTCAAAGAATGCCGCTCCCGTGGCGATGCAGACTGGCTCATTATCCTCGGTTTTAGTTTTGAGAGCGACATCAGCAATCAGAGCGTCACCATGAGCATGGGTTCCTTCGAGGTCACCAAAGTGCGCATGCACGACGACCTCTTGCAGGAAGGCCTCACCAAAAAAGACAAAAAGGCAGCGAGTTTTGTCACCATCGGCGAGCCAGACGTGGTGGTGGTTCCGGCAAGTGATGGTCTGACTGCCAGGCAGACCCTCGCTGCGTCGCATATCCAAGTGGAAATCCAGGGTCTCGACATCTACGATCCCATCCGCGATGAAGTCCGCGCCCGCTCCGTCGCCGACATTGCCTACTGGATGGTGGACGACGATTACGATGGTTCCAATTTCATCGTTCAGCAGGTTTTCTTCTGTGGCGGTGACAAAGACGAATTCAACAAATGGAAACGCGGACTTTCAGACCTGGCCAAGCAAAAAACCAAGAAAAACGCCGAGCGCACCTTGCGGGTAGAGCTGGATGAGGAGGCGTTTGACTTGCTCTATGGATTTCGCTCGCACCCGATCGAGCGGAGGGCTGGGCGGAAGGTTGCGGTAAGAGTGGTGAGTCAGTTTGGGGAGGAGAGCATGAAGGTGTTGGCAATTTGAAACAAAACAAACAATTTTTTTAAAACATATTGTTTTTAAAAAAGAAATTCTCTTACCTTTGTTTCCAGTTCTTTGAATTGGTGCAAAAGGTGAGGTTAGATTCATCATTTAACCCACATATATTATGCTAAAATTTAATTTTGAAGCAGAAGACTTCGACGTTCAGGAATTATTGTCACAATTCAACCTGGAACCTGCACAAGAGGGTATCACGGTAGAAGTGGTATCAGCAGAAAAAGCCGCAGATGGAAAGCGACCTTTTTGGGTAGATGTCTTGTCCGTTATTACGGTCGCGAACGTTTCCCTGGCTGTTCTGACCGGCACCATTGCCTTTTTGGTGAGGGAAGGTCTTACGAAGTTAAAGGAACAGGCATTTGGCGACCCATATATTTTGGTTCGCTTTATCAATGGCGGAAAAAAGAAAATAGAACATGATAAGGGCCCAACTGCGATAGCGGAAGAACTGGTTGAGTTGGTTTCTAAAGGAGAAGTTGTTTCTATTGAGTTTAAATACTAATATCATGAAACAGATTCTCTTTGTTGCCTCCGAACCCCCTAAGCAAGGCGCCACCCAGTGTGGCCTGGAACATCAAAAGCTTCTTAGTGCAAAAACTAAAGCGCGGTTTAATGAGGATTTTTCCCTCAATTTTTGGCAGGACACCACATCAGATTCTCTAATCAAAATGTTGAAAGACTTGAATCCTCAATATGTCCATTATTGTGGGCATGGAAATGCTGATGGTGAATTTATTGTCCGTGGCCATAAAGGCAGGACTGTTTCATTTAGGGCCAACACATTGGCAAAATACTTGAGGCAAAATCCCAGGCTTGAATGTGTGATTTTCTGTAGTTGTAATTCGGCTAATTTAGTGGAAGAAATCAAAGCATTTAGCAATTATGCAATAGGCTTTACAGGTGAAGTTGACAACCTTGACATGCATCAATTTACAGAAGACTTCTATGAGGAGTTATTTCAGTTAGGGTCACCTTTTAACGCACTTTTAAACACAATAGATAAAATAAAAGAACGACGGCAGCTGGGTAATTCAATCATTTTACGAACAAAATTAAATCACATCATGGAAAGAACACTTTACGAACGCCTATCGGCTGCCCAAGCTAATGCAATTGCTGTAGAAAATGAAATCCAGCTCACTGATCGCCTGTTGGAACAGGCGGAGGGGGGATTGGCTTCAGCAGGTCAAGCCTATTCAGTTGATTTCAAAAAGGTTATGGTTACCCATCCTACACCGGATGAGGTGATTTGGTTTTCCAGTGCCAAGGATCAACTTGCCCTAGAAGCTGCGAAGGTCCTGTATAGGAAAAAAAACAGTGTTGAAATTGAAGACTTTGCAAATGAGTTGAAGATTCTCTATTTATCAGTGGAAACTGCTTTAGTTTATTTTCAAGAAAACGAAACAATTAGGGAGAACTTTATCAGTGCCATTGATGGTTCAGAATATCCAATAGCGGATTTTATCAATGCGTTAGACGAATTAAAATACTTGGATTTTGGTTTTAATCCCAGTGAAAATTTTAAAACTCTATATGAAAGGACTATCGAATTAGGAAAAAAAATATTGCTTAATTCCCATTGATTTGTATATCAATGTTTCTGATTTGCATGTCCAAACTAACAATTAGAGACTGTAAATGATTGTATTGGGCAATCAACTTAGTTCGCTTATCCACTAAGTTTTTCTTTTCTCTTTTTAGTTTAATCAATTTGGTTGAATCATTTCCGCTTGACATATAAAATAGTATTTTAATTAATGAAATTTTACATTGCGGGGGGAGAAACAATTCAGCCAAATTTAATGCCAGTAATCACATATAAAATCAGGCTGAGCAATGTGATATTTTTAAAAAGTATAAATATCATATTGCTCAGCATTTATAAATAATCTTATAGAGTAATGGGTTTTTTCTTTTGAGCACTTTGTCTTTTCCGTGACAAATCTGCCAGCTTCCCCAAAATAGTACCGTGGGCGAAGCCAAAACGCCCAACCCCACCTGCATTTCCCCAAAATACTTCCTCAAAGTGTTAAGGAATGTTACATTTGCCCTCAGTTTTTTGGCCGAAAGATTGAAATAAGCGTGGTTTGTTCTGCAACAGGAATGTACACTAATATTTGCCTAATCCGGAAGCCTTTTATGCTCACTGCCACGCTTCTTAGTTCACTTAGATTTGGCAATGCAATGTACAAATTTACAAGTCTCTTTTTTTTGATTGCGATCATCTCCCATGTTTCGCAGGCACAGCCCGGCCTCGTGGGCTATTACAGTTTCTGCAATTGCAATGCCAACGACAACAGTGGCTACGGCAATCACGGCGTCTTGTCGGGCAACCCAACTTGTGTGCCCGGTCAGCGAGGAGACGGCTTTTTGTTCAACCAAAATCCGGGTGCCAACGGTTGTGGGCAACCAGGGGGCGAATACGTGCAACTGCCGCCATTGGGCGCTATTTGGGGGGCGGGTTTTACGGTATGTGCATGGGTTCGCTTTGATGCAGTGTCGTATTACGAGCGCATTATTGATTTCGGCAATAGCTCGGGCGACAGCGGCGGTATGCCCATCTGGTTTGGGCGCGAAGGATCGAGCAACAACCTCACGCTGGAAAGCTGGATTTCCAGCAATGGCGCGGTCAACCGTACCCTCGGGCGACTGGTAGCGCCCAATGTCATTACCAATGGCAGCATCGAATACTATTGTGCAACCATCAGCGGCGACACGATGCGCATCTACGTCAATGGCGTATTGAAGGCCGAGAAGAAAGGGCATCCGATTTTGAACGTGCCCCGCTCGAAAAATTTTATCGGCCGCTCCAACTGGTGTTTCGCAGATCCTGATTTCAAAGGCTTTATGGATGAGGTTCGCATTTACAACCGGGCACTCACAGAGGCCGAGATCAATTCCTTGTATTTGCAAACGCCCACTTTTAGCGCGTACCAAAACCCGATTTTTTCGGGCACTCCCGTGCAGCTGCAGGCGCAGGGGGGCATTGCTTATCAGTGGTCGCCTGCTGAAACGCTGAACGATTCAACGATTGCAAATCCTGTTGCAACGCCTTATGATACAACCACTTATACCTGTCAGGTGACCTTGGCCGACGGCTGCATTTATACCGATTCACTGAGCATAGCAGTGCTGCGTATGCCGACCTGTTCCAGTATTTGCACAGGCTCCCTGGGCGAGAATATTTTCCCTAACGGCGACTTTGGTACTGGTGTACCCAACATATTGCCCAACGACCCCGGACTTGCGCCCGGCTATATGTACACCTTGAACCCGCCACCGAACGACGGCTATTACTGCATTTCCAACAATACAACTTCTTGGGGTTCTTTTGCGGCAAACGCCTGGATAGATATTGAAGACAACGGCCCTGAACCCAATGGGTACATGATGGTGGTGAACGCCTCGTACCAGCCCGGGCTTTTTTATCAAAAAACGGTGGATGTATGCGAAAACACACCCTACGAGTTTTCAATTGATGTGATCTCGCTGATTTTCAGCGCTTTCCCAGATAAGATTCGACCCAATATCTCCTTCCTGATAGACGGCAATTCCGTGTGCGAAACGGGCGATATTGCCCCGGACGAGCAATGGCACACTGCCCGGTTTTCTTTTATAACCGCACCCGGACAAACCACCACAACCCTCGCCTTGCGCAACAACGCACCCGGCGGCAATGGCAATGACCTCGCCATTGACAATATCTCTTTCAGAACTTGCGGGCCTTTGGTCACCGTGCCTCCCATCGTAAATTTCTGTAATGGCGTACCCGCTATAATTCATTCGGTGGTTGCGTCTTCCCCCTATCCCAATTCGGTTTATCAGTGGCAGACCTTCGTCAATGGGGTCTGGGAAGACGTCCCCAATTCCAATAGCGACAGCCTGGAAATCCTCAATCCGGTAGACGGGAGTTTGTTTCGATTGATGGTCGCCAGTGCGCTTCCGAACTTATCAATGCCCAATTGCCGGATTGTTTCGGAAACGGTTCAATTGAAACGCTTGCCGGATCTGATTGTAAACACTGCCGCAACGGACGTTTCCTGTTTTGGTTTGAATGACGCCGCTGCCACGGTTTTGGCCGCTGGCGGCGTGCCTCCTTTTGGCTATTTGTGGAGCAACGGCCAAACCAATGTTGTCAATTCCAACCTCAGTGCAGGCACGTATCAAGTTACGATCACGGATGCTGTCGGCTGCACGGGCCTCGCCTCGGTCGCTGTTTTGCAACCCCCGCTTTTGACAAGCAGTGCCACCGCAACGGACGTTTCCTGTTTTGGTATGAATGACGCCACTGCCACGGTTTTGGCGGCTGGCGGCGTGTCTCCTTTTGGCTATTTGTGGAGCAATGGCCAAACCAATGCGGCCAATACCAACCTCAGTGCAGGCACGTATCAGGTAACGATCACGGATGCTGTCGGCTGTACGGGCCTCGCGTCGGTCGCTGTTTTGCAACCCCCGATTTTGACGAGCAGTGCCACCGGATCGGACGTTTCCTGTTTCGGTTTGAATGACGCCAATGCCACGGTTTTGGCGGCTGGTGGTGTGTCTCCTTTTGGCTATTTGTGGAGCAACGGCCAAACCAATGCGGCCAATACCAACCTCAGTGCTGGCACATATCAAGTTACGATCACGGATGCTGTCGGCTGCACGGGGTTCGCGTCGGTGGCTATTTTACAACCCCCGCTTTTGACGAGCAGTGCCAGTGCAACGGACGTTTCCTGTTTCGGTTTGAATGACGCCGCTGCCACGGTTTTGGCGGCTGGCGGTGTGCCTCCTTTTGGCTATTTGTGGAGCAACGGCCAAACCAATGCGGCCAATACCAACCTCAGCGCAGGCACGTATCAAGTTACGATCACGGATGCTGTCGGCTGCACGGGCCTCGCCTCGGTGGCTGTTTTGCAACCCCCGCTTTTGACGAGCAGTGCCACCGCAACGGACGTTTCCTGTTTCGGTTTGAATGACGCCGCTGCCACGGTTTTGGCGGCTGGCGGTGTGCCTCCTTTTGGCTATTTGTGGAGCAACGGCCAAACCAATGCGGCCAATACCAACCTCAGCG
>Ga0163148_10001485_pt1 | contig 30255 bp, 34 predicted proteins | sample OliLakLV19MP7P2_FD_148606 | JGI IMG/M metagenome (GOLD analysis project Ga0163148, IMG submission 148606) | Freshwater microbial mat bacterial communities from Lake Vanda, McMurdo Dry Valleys, Antarctica- Oligotrophic Lake LV.19.MP7.P2 | ecosystem: Environmental > Aquatic > Freshwater > Lake >... | reverse complement strand
CATTATTCTAGGTATTCTAGGGGCTCTGGTTTCAGCCTTAAATCTTACTTGATTTCAAACTGATACAAAGATTATCTCCTCTAACAGAAAGAATTTTTATGACTAAGGAATAAGATTTTTAAGCCCTGCGCTTCGCGCAGGGCTTTTTCTATTTGACTTTTATATTAAAAAGTGCTATCGTTTTGGTTGAATCAATCGTGTTCTTTTTAGTTCATCATAGTTCACCACACTCTTGAAAGGGTACCACATGTACGATCATTCTATGGGAATTTTTGAAGATTATCGGGATGCAGGACAACACAAGGCTCAACTTGAAGCGTACAAGAAAGACCCTTTTAATGGGGTCTATGTACTCAAGTGGCAGAATTTCCCTGATGCTCCCAAGGGAAAACAGTGGCAGGCATTTTTCAAGATTAACAGCGATCGTTTCGCTGCAATTCTCGGAGAGAATTCTATTCTTCCGAAACATGCCTGCTTTACAATCGTCCAAGGCATCCAAAGAAAAAATCTAGGGATGCGTAGAGTGTCGGGCATTCAGGAAGTTGTTGTTGATCTCATTCACCCATTAGCAATTAATGAGAGATTCGAAAAGCTCAGATTCTTGAGGGGGACCAACCCCAAATCAAGAAAGGACCAATGGGAAGCAACAATTCATCTCTACACCGCAACGATCAAGATCATTCTTGACCATGAAGCAAAGGTGGAACCGGTTGAAGATGGTGATCCGTGTGAATGGACACCAACAGCAGTACTTCACCGAGGCCGTAACAGCTACGGCAAGGAGTTCATCCTGATGTCAGCGACACTCAAGATGACTCCTGCCGAGCGTGAGACTGAGGTGCAGAGGGTCGCCGAGAAAAAAGTCGAGGAGGCCCAAATCGCGGCGAAACAAAAAGCTGCAGATGAACTTCGCCATAAGGAATGGATGGATATACTGGACCGGCAGAGGCAAAGGCTGGCAGAACAGTCTGTACCCGAACCGAGCAGTACAACTGGGCGCAGCAACCATGAGCCTGGACGCGGCTGTGGCAATAAATGGTCTGAACTGTGGAGACCTCGGTACGGTCAAAGATAAGAAAACAACAATTCACAAAACCCCCGACAGTACGTCGGGGGTTATTTTTTATTAACGCCTCTCCCACTCTTCATCTTGTCGTACCAAAAGCTCTTTTGCGCGTTCTGGCTTGAGCATGATTTCCTTTACAACTTTTTCCATACGAACACCTTGAGAACCCTTAACTAAAACCAAATCACCCTTCTCAATTTTTTGTTTTATAAAATCACCTGCTTCAACTGAAGTTTCAAAAGATACTATTTTTCTTTTACCCATTTTTACTTTCAAAGCTCCTTCCGCAAAAAACTTTCCTCGTAAACCGACAGTTATCAACAAGTCGCATATCTTTGCAAGTTTTTTACCAAGACGTTTATGTTCTTCTATTGAAAATTTTCCAAGCTCAAGCATATCACCAAGAATTGCTATTTTTCTACCAGAACATGTAGCTATCTCCAGTGCATTCAAGGCTTCTTCAAGAGCTATTGGTGAAGAATTATAACTATCGTCAATAATGACCGAACCATGTAGTCCGCTAATGATATTCATTCTACCTTGGGGTGAAATATAAGAAGAAAGAGCCTGACTTACTTTCACCGGATTAAGTCCTTGGGTTACACCAACGGCAATTGAGGCCAGTGCTGGATACATATGATGGTGCCCAAGAGTACCTACAAGTGAGATAGGCATACAGTTCCCTTCCCAATCAACCTTAAAAGTCATCCCAGACACACTACCTCCCGTATATACAACATGATACTGACATCCTCGCACAGTAGACTTATCTTTTGTTACACCATACGTTATTGGCTTTATAAAAGCCTCTGGCGCATAACTCATCGCATCAGTATCATCTGCATTCAATATAAGAAATCCATCTTTTTTAAGCGCCTTAACCAGATATCCTTTTTCTTTAATAATATCTTCTCTTGATTCAAAAAATTCAATATGAACAGGAACTTCACTAAATCGGGTTATAACAACTACATCAGGATGAAGCCATGAAGAAGTTTTCTTGATATCACCCGGACGATCTGCTCCAACTTCAAGCACAAGTACCTTTGGATACTGTGGTGAATACAACATAATTTTTAAACCCTTCAAAAGATTTTGTAACCACCCTATAGGATTGTTCCATGCATTAGGTAGTCCAAGAATAGTTAAAGGTACACCGATATCACTATTAAAACTTTTGTCACTTTTTCGAACAAACAAAAATGGAGAAAGAGCTGCATAGATTGCATCTTTTGTTGAAGTCTTGCCTACATTTCCTGTCACCGCAATCACCTTAGGTTTGTAGCGCCACAGAACAACCCGAGCTTCAAGCTCTATAATTTTTATTATTATTTTTTTGAGTATATCTCTCATCTTTTTGTAATTAGGTATTAAGTATTACTTCTTGGAAGTTTTATCTATCCGGTGGTATTTGATAATAATTAATTAAAAACTGGGTAATTTCAGAGAAAGATTCGGTGAGAGTTTCAGATGCATACGAAACATTTTTTGGATACACAGTATATAAGAAGATAATAAACTGTGGGTCATATGCTGGAAAATAACCAAAAAATGAATGTAAGAACCTATCAGTATAATATCCACCCTCCTTTGGTTTAGCAATCTGGGCAGTTCCTGTCTTTGCGGCGACAGCATAATGAGGATTCTTAATCTTTCCATTGAGGAGAGCTGTGTCAACAACCTTCACAAGCATCCGAGTCACTTCTTCAGTAGTTTCCTTCTTAAAAACTTGATCACCGGGTAGTGATGATATCGTTCGAGAAGTACCAATATCGTACGAAACCTCAGTAACCAAATGTGGATGAGGTAGAACACCAGCATTTGCAAGAGTTGAAAGGGCTCTGACGGTTCCAATAGGAGTAAGGGCAATACCTTGTCCGTACGAGGCTGTAACATACTCAAGTTCTCGTGTACTGTCTAAGTTACTAATAAGTCCCCTTGTTTCATTTGGTAAATCAATTCCTGTCTCTTCACCCATTTCCAAGCTCTTGAAATAATCACCAAACTGCTTATTACCAAGTTTACTAACTACAAAGGCTACGCCTGTATTTAAAGATTTACTAAGCACCTCTTGCATATCAACAACACCCCTTCCTTTTCCATCATAGTTAGAAATACGTGAACCATTTAATATAAGAAATCCCTTATCGTCATATGTTGTTTTTGAATTTATAACTCCAGCATCAATACCTGCAGCAATTGTGAGCGGTTTTATAATAGACCCCATTTCATACACATTTTCAACAAGAGGATTTCCAAAACTTGAAACCTGACTTGCCTCCAAGGCATTCAAATTAAATGATGAGTCTAATGCCATAGCAATAATTTCGCCGGTTTTTGGATTCATGATTATTCCTCCCGTTGCATCAGATGACCACTTCTTATTTATATCTTTGAGACGTTTTTCTAGAAACATCTGTGTACCGAGTTCTAGTGAAGTAACAATATTCCCCTCAGGTGATTTTTTCTCAAAAATTGTTTTTTTAATATTAGAAAATATTTCAACAAAGAAATTTTTGTACGTGTCAGTAGTATCTCGAACTAAAATATCTTCATAATATCTCTCGAGGCCGTAGCGTCCCGCATACTCATCTTCTTTAAATGCAAGAAGTCCTACTGTCTGTGAAGCCAAAGACTCTCCAGGATAAAACCGGCAACGCTCTTCGTATACCATGACACCTGATATACTAAGAGACTGTATTGCCTTAGCATTTTGTTCTGTCACCTTCTTTGCAATTTCTTCGTATGGATCAGTTTTTTTAAGAGCTCGTTCTAAAAAAAGTTCTCTCCCAATCGAAAGATATGGACTCACTTGTATCCATACATCTTCTGGATTTTCTAAAATTGAAGGATTGAGGGCAACAATAAAACACGAACGGAGAGTTGCTGCAGTAAATAAACTATTGTTATGATATTGAAAAGAAATAGACCCCCTATCAAAAACTGAGGCTTGAGGTTTATTGTATTGTCTATCTGCTCTCTGACTAAAACTCTCACCTTGAACAATCTGAACTATATAAAGCTTTCCTACAAGCACTAAAGCAAAGACAATAAAAAGTGCTGAGATGATTCTAATCCGCACTACAAATCTATTTTTCATATGTTATCTTCCTGTTGTACCAAAAGAAACAGCTTGTTTTTTAGAAACAAAAGTAGGGTTACGTGCCTCATTGAAACCAAGAGCTGTTGCAAGAACCAAATCGATAGAGTGAGATTGTGACACATATTCAAATTCAAGTGTTGCAATTGTTGAATCAAGAGAAGAAACTTGTTTTTCTAATTGCTGACGGAGCACTACACTTCGCACTGTCTCATTAACAAAAAACATGTATGCAAGAGCAAGTAGGACGATAGACATGACAGATATCCAAAATAGTATTTTTGAATATGTGTATGTGAGTGTGAGTGTTTTTGTTTTCATATTTTTATTTTTTTTCAATGATTCTTAATTTTGCACTTCGAGCACGTGGATTATGTAAAACTTCTTCTGGAGATGGTGTAAGTGGTTTTTTATATAAAATGTTCCAATCTCCCGCTTCTTTTAATTCTTTAAAAAAATTCTTAACAATTCTATCTTCAAGACTATGGAATGCAATGACTGCGATCCTTCCTCCTACAGAAAGTATGTCTGCTGTTTTTTGTAAACCTTCCTTCAAAGCTCCAAGTTCATCATTAACCGCAATCCGTAATGCCTGAAAAGTTTTTGTTGCTGGGTGAATTCTCTTTTTGTTATACGCAACTGGCACTGCACGAACTATAATATTTGCAAGGTCTATTGCAGTCTCAATTGGTTTTTTTGCTCGTTCAAACATGATTGCTCGAGCAATTCGACGAGAGTACCTCTCTTCTCCGTAAGCAAAAATGATATTTGCAATACTTTCCTCTTCCCACTCATTTACAATATCTCGAGCAGTAAAGAGTGGATTATCTGAGTAGGCCATAATAAGAGGTTCATCTTTTTGAAATGAAAAACCTCGCCCCCCCTCTTCAAACTGATTTGTATTCCACCCAAGATCAAAGAGTACTTTTGTAGGAAAGGTGCCAATACCACTCAAAAGTAAATCTATATCTCTAAAGTTACCTCGAAGCGCAGTGAAAGAAACATCTTTATACGCAGAAAGTCTTTCTTCTGAAGCTTGGATCGAATCTTTATCAGCATCTATACCGACAATCTTTACTTGTGAGCTAAATTTTTCAGCAACATAACTACTATGTCCTCCTCTCCCAAGAGTGGCGTCAACAAAGACGTCACCCTCCATGATAGAAAGACCGTCTATCGCTTCATGTAAAAGAACTGTTTTGTGTTCCATATCCTTATATCATTCCAATCTCACCGAGTTTCTGAGCAAGAGCATCGACCTGTGCTCCAACTTTTTTCTTGTACTCCAGCCAATGTTTGTCGTTCCAGATTTCAATTCGATTATGAACACCAGTGACAACTACCTTAGTTTTAAGATCTGCATACTGTCTTAAAAAGTCAGGAATAAGGATACGTCCAATTGAATCTACCTCTATTTCAACCGCACCAGCGAGAAAAAAGCGATTAAAATTTCTACTTTCTGATTGCCCCATTGAAAGATTTGAAAGCTTCTCTGCAATTTTCTCCCACTCTTTCAATGTGTATAAAAAAAGACAATTGTCTAAGCCATGCGTTGCGACAACCTTTTTTCCAACTTCCTTACGAAACTTTGCAGGAAGGGATATCCGCTTTTTATCATCAACTGTATGCGTATATTCACCGATGAGCATGACATGTCTTTTTTTAAAATCTACCACTTTTTCCCACTTACATACCATTATATACCACTCACCAACACATTGCTCATCTTCTTATCCACAAGAGTAGTAAAGCAGAGCTCACTACTGCCCATAGGCAACTAGACTGTTCGACACTGAATGTCGAACAGTCTAAATTCCTATTAGGATTGCAAAAATTACCTAAATATGTTGTAATGGTTTTGGTTTTTATTTTTTTGTACCTTAAACACAAGGGGAATTTTGTGCCCAAACCTAAACCACCAGACCGAGGACTTCTTTGGGAGGCTCGGTTTGCCTCACAGAACCATGGTTTTATTGAAATTGCACTTACTAAGTTTGGTGGTGTCATTCGGTGTAGTTGCCCTGAATGCAACCCAGGAGACTGGCCGGCCAACATCCAGGATTTATTAAAAGAAGACAAACAGGGAGGCAGACGAAAATCAAGGATGCACTAATACTTCATAACCCCACGAAAGCCCCACAAGGCATTCGCGGGGTTTTTCTATTTATAAAAATAATCTATTGTTTTTTATAAAATATGTGTTATTATTTATTTTGGAACAACTCATGGTTTGTACACAACAAGAAAGGACACTCGCATGTTAAACACCGAGCGGAGATGTCAGATTTTAGAAGCAATGGTGAGAGAAGCTATTGTACGAGAAAATCCCAAACCGATGAATAACGAGGAATTCAATGGTCACATCAAAAAACTCTCGAAAAAAATCGGAATTCCTGAACCAGAGTTGCAAGAATTACTACATCCGATAGTTGAGGATCTGACGAGGGAAGGATTGCTTTAAGCAGCTACCTACCAATCTCTTTATAACAAGCAAATCCGACCGACTTGGTTGGGTTTTTTAAATGTGAGATAATAAAAACAGAACAGTCACCTCTTACAGGAGTACAGCATGCCTAACTTCTGGAAATCTATTTTTGCTATTTTATTACTTCTTTTAGTTTCCGCCCTCTTTTTTCTTGGTGTTCAAATTGGACGAGTTGCTGACTCGGGAGAGAAAATCAGCCTAGAAGTTCGCGAAACAAAAAGTCTCGCACAGGAATTCATGACTTCTCCTGAAAAAAACAGACAGTTTGCACGAAACGTCGAAGATTGGTTTCAAAGATCTAAGAGATAGATATGCAAAAAGTCTCGGTTGCACGAAGCGCAACCGAGACTTTTTTAATTCTAAATTCTATATTTTGACTTCTAACTTCTACCTCTTAAATCCTATCTTCTATTTTTTACTTCTGCTTAGGTCTCAGTGTTGGAAACAAAATTACCTCTCGAATATTTTGTGTGTCAGTAAGGAGCATTACAAGGCGGTCAATTCCAATACCCACTCCTCCTGCTGGTGGCATTCCATATTCAAGTGCTTCAACAAATTCATCGTTCATTACTTGAGCCTCTTTGTCTCCTGCTTCTTTATTTTTACCTTGATTTTCAAATCTTTGTGCTTGATCAAGTGGATCATTGAGTTCTGAAAAAGCCTTTACTATTTCAACACCACAGATGACAAGCTGAAAGGCATCAACTACAGCCGGGTTTTTAGCATTCTTTTTTGCAAGAGGAAGATAATCAACCGGATAGTCAATGATATAGGTTGGTTGAATCAATTTAGGACGACATACTTTTTTATACACTGCATCCATTATTGTATGAGCTGGATCACTTGGAGAAACAGTGACACCTAATTGCTTTGCTTTAAGTTCCCATTCATCACGATTTGCTTCATTCGGATTTGGAACTAAAGCATGCTGTCTAAGTAAATCAAGATATGAAACAGTTTTTATCTTTTTTGAGAAATCAATTTTCTCACCCTTGTATTCAAAAGATGAAGACTTATGAAGTTTTTTAACTAGATTTTTTAATAACTTCTCAACAAAATCTTTTTGTTTTGTTGCATTACTCCAACTTTCATAATACTCAAGCATTGTAAACTCAGGATTATGAGTAACATCAATTCCTTCGTTACGAAAATTTCTTCCGATTTCATAGACCTTTGGAAATCCTCCTATAAGCAAACGCTTCAAATAAAGCTCTGGTGCAATACGCAAATAAAGATCTATATCGAGCGCATTATGATGTGTCTTAAAAGGCTCTGCAGATGCACCTCCTGCTTGATGTTGGAGTACAGGAGTCTCAACCTCAAGAAACCCTTCATCATCAAGAAAATTACGAATTTCACGAATAATAAGCGATCGTGAAATAAAGCGAGACCTTACTTCCTCACTCATTAACGTATCAAGGTAGCGTTTACGGAAACGCTCTTCAACATCTTGAAGACCGTGCCACTTTTCTGGAAGTGGTAGGAGGCTTTTTGTGAGCATTATCCAATCTTGAGCAGAAATACTTTTTTCACCTCTTTTTGTTATAAATAAAATACCCTTAACTTCGACAATATCCCCAATATCTACGGCTTCAATAAAAAGATCGAAACATTTTTCATTAACATCTTCTTTTTTCAAAACTACCTGTAGTGAGCCTGTCCCGTCAAATATGTTAAAAAAGACAAGACCACCCTGAGGACGTATTGCCATAATTCTACCTGTGAGATGTAGCACCTCTTGTTTCGAAGAGAGTTCTTCAAAGTCTTCAACAACTTTTACAAGAGTATAATCCTGTTTAGATTCAACAGGAAAAGGATCGAAACCAGCGTCAATAATTTTTTGTAGTTTAGCGAGTCTGTTTTCTCGCAAATCAGGACGTATAGACATACTTCAAGTGTACGGGAGGATTACCGAACACGCAAATTAAGCAATTTTTGTAATTTTATACATCACAAGACCTCCAGGAGTTTTAAAAGAAAAACTTTCTCCTTTTTTCTTACCAATAGACGCCTCGCCAAATGGAGAACGAATAGATATTTTACCAGAACTCATATCAGCCTCTTCAGACCCAACAAGAGTGTACTCTCTTGTTTCTTTTTCTCCTTCTTTCTGAACAGTTACAACTGAACCAACAGCAACAACATTAGTCGTATGAGAAGAAATAATAACAGCAGATTTAAGAAGCGATTCAAGATGATTAATCCTGTCTTCTATATTTGCTTGCATATCACGAGCTTCATGATATTCAGCGTTCTCAGAAAGATCTCCGAGAGACTTTGCATATTCAAGTTGCTCAGCAACCTCCTTACGCTTAGTATGTTTCAAATCTTCTAACTCAGCCAAGATTTGATTATATTTTTCTTGAGTTAAAAACTCTGTATCTTCTGGCATTTTTTATATATTTAAGGAATATTAGATGACTATTGTAGACGTTTTGAGATATAAGTCAAATTGTTATTTTGTGTATTCTGGAGTATGAGCAACCATCCAGTTTAATACTTGATTTCCAACATATGTTGCACCGATTAAATTATCATGAGGACCTTTCTCCATCATAATTACAAAGGCATACTCAGGATCCTTATACGGGAAAAAACCTATAACCCACGAGTTTACAAACTGCTTCAGTGCGCCCAATTCAGCCGTACCTGTCTTCCCAGCAACTTCAAGGCCAGCGATATTAAGACCTCTAGCTGTTCCTTCTAAAACAGTCTGTCTCATGCCCTCGTTAATAATCTTAAACCAACTATTATTTTCAAAAGGTAGAACTTCTCCTTTTTGAATATTCTGCCTATCAAGAATGATAGATGGCTCTATAAGCATCCCCTCATTTGCAAGAGAAGCAGTTGCCTTTACTGCCTGAATTGGAGTAACTTGAAATCCATACTGACCTATCGAAGTATTGTAAGTATCTCCAATCCTCCAGATATCTCCATCAAAGTTTTCTTTTTTCCATTCTGGATTTGGAATAGTCCCTACAGCTTCATTACCAATATCAATACCTGTAGATTTTCCAAAACCAAAAATACGCATGTACTTTTCAATATTAGAAATACCCAAACCTTGCTGATCTTCAAAGCCACCTCCAACAGCATAGAAATACACATCAGAAGAAACCGCCAGAGCCTTTCTCATATCTACCCAACCATGAGCTTTCCAGTCTCTAAAAACTGAAAATTTTCCTGGAAAAAAAGGATTAGGTAAAGAAATAGAACCTGTACTTAAAATTTGTTTTGAGGGACTTATAATACCCTCAGCTAGAGCACCCATAGCAACAAAAGGCTTAACTATAGAACCCGGAGTATACAAACCCAATGTAACACGATTTAAAAATGGATTTTGCTTATCTGAAAGAAGACTTGAAATCTGTTTAGTATCTTCACCTTTTGACATAACAGCAGAACTGTATTCAGGATAACTAGTCGCAGCAAGAAGTGTTCCGTCATGAATATTCATAATTACCCCTGCACCACCCTGAAAACCAACTCTGTGTGCAAGTTTATAAATTTCCTCATACATTTTTTCCTGAATACGTGCGTCAATTGAAAGTGATAGATTTTTTCCATCCTGAGGACGTTCAATTACACTCTCAGATGTCACATTAGAAAGTGCATCTGTTTCAGTGATTTTGAGACCGTTTGTGCCGGCGAGTACATGATCATAATATTTTTCAACACCTTCAATACCAGTAAATTCAGTTTTATAATAAAAACCAGAAGAATCTTTTGATGGATATTTTAAATATCCTAGTACATGAGCAAAACCTGACTTGGGTATGTAAGCTCGTAAAGAAAATTCTGAATTTTCTTCATGAATTTCATTCCAAATAAGAGGGACTTCATTTCTATCAAACACAACTCCTCTTTCAGCAAAAACTAATGTGTGTCGTAATCGATTATTTTCACTCCGAAGTGCAAAGGCTTCACCATCCTTTATTTGAAGGTTCCACAACTTACCTGTAAATATAATAGAAACCAGAATAAAAATAAAACCAACAGACATAACAGAAAAAAAAGAAATGGGTTTTTCTATTCTCCCTTCAAACTGATCTTGATCAAAATGAGGTAAATTACTTGAATCAAGAAAAACCTCATCTGGATAAATATCCTCTTGAATAAGCTTTTTCTTTCTTCTGAAGAGGGACATGACCTTATTGTATGAAAATATTTAGGCTGAGTAAAATCTAAGCCGTGGTCGCATATACGTCATAAAAATAAAAATCAAAAAAGAGGCGAAGAGATACGAGTTAAAAAAATTAAAAAAACTATACATATCTGTTCCATATAAGACGTCATACAGTCCTGCCCAAAGTATACCTCCATAAAAATTCTCTTGTATTAAAAAACCAACAGATACACAAATTATGGTAAACCACCAAGGTAGGAAGAGAAAAGAAAATAATATAACCCCATGGACATACAGAGACTTCATTATCGTTTAATAGTTACCCACCTCAACTCACCCATATTGAGTGAATTTTTTGCAAGTACTTCCCTGAAAGAATCTGTTGGCTTTGAATCAACAACCTGAGCTTCAGCTAATACAAAACCTGAGACCCCTGCAGTCACAAAAATATCCCCCTCAACAATTGAGATTTCTTTTGGTAAAAGCGCTTCAAAGTCCCCTCCTCCACGACCAATAAGCTCAACACTCGCACCTGTGCGAGAAATAAAAGCTGGTGTTTTTTTACCCGGAGATGAATACAACTCAACTTTTGCCTGATGGTCAAATACTTCAATGACCGTACCTAATGCAATTGTGTCATACCCAAAAACAACATCTCCTTCACGGATACCTTCTTCGATTCCTGAGTCTATAATCAGAGTGTCGTAGGCTATGCGTGGTGGAGAAGCAAGAACCCCCGCTAAAATAGAAGCTTCAAGTGAACTATGTCCTAAATATTCTTTTAAAGACTCATTTTCTTCTTGTAAAGTTTGCAGAGCAATTTGCTTAACTTTATTTTCATACAAAGTATTTCGCAGTGTTTGATTTTCAATAATAAGTGATTTCTTCGATCTTAAAAGCCCTGTATTTGAAACAACTTCAGAGGTGAGTGTTTGCCCAACATTCCAAACAGGTGTTACAACTGTAAAAAGTTGTTCTGGAAGAAGAGAAGGAATAAGTAAAGAAATTAAAATAAAAAATAAAACCAAAAAACCTGCTTTTAAAAAAACAGTAAATATATTTCTGCCAGATTGTCTACTTTTCAAGCCGTAATTCATCTTCGTTTGCTATAAGTACATCTTTAAACTTCTCTATGTCCTCTAATATGATCCCTGTACCTCGAGCAACAGCTGTGAGAGGTTCTTGAGCAATATACACAGGGATCTTAATAAATTCTTCAAAGAGTGATGCCAGACCTTTTATAAGAGCTCCTCCACCAGTTATATATATACCTCGATGCATAATGTCAGAGAGGATTTCAGGTGGCGTTGTTTCAAGAACTTCGCGGGTTGATTCGATTATCGTATCAATAGAGTGAGAAATAGCTTCTCGAATATCAGCATCTGTTATAACAACTTCACGAGGAAGTCCTGTAATAAGGTCTCTGCCTTTAATGGTTGCTTCGAGTGGCTCACCTTCAGGATACACACTACCAATAGCTATTTTAATATTTTCAGCAGTTTTTTCTCCGATAAGAATTTTAAATTCATTTCGAATATATGAAACAATATCAGTATCAAGCTTATCTCCAGCAACACGGATATTTTTTGAACGGACAACTCCACTCAAGGAAATCACCGCAACATCTGTTGTACCGCCACCAATGTCTATAATCATTGAACCAACTGGATCATGAACAGGAAGTCTAATACCGATAGCCGCAGCCATTGGCTCTTCAACAATATGAACTTCACGCGCACCTGCATTGCGCGTTGCATCCCGCACAGCTCGTATTTCAACATTAGTTATTCCAGAAGGAACTCCGACCACAACCCGAGGACCTAAAAATTTCTTTGAATCCTTTTGTGCTTTATTTAACAAATACGAAATCATTTCTTCAGTCACTTCGAAATCAGAAATAACCCCATCAACAATAGGACGTACTGGCACAATATGAGCTGGCGTTCGACCAAGCATTGCCTTTGCTTGTGTTCCAACTGCAACTACCTGACCTGTTTTTTGATTCACAGCAACAACCGAAGGTTCATTAATAATAATGCCCTTACCTTTTACATACACCAATGTATTTGCCGTACCTAAATCAATTCCGATGTCATTTGAAAGCCATGAAAAAATCTTTTTTTTCCAAAGAATAAATTTATTTTTCATAATGCGCATTTTGTTTAAGCCATGCGCCAAGATCATTTTGAGAAATTATTTCTATTTTTCCACTTTGACGCTCTTTTATTTCGATCTGCCCTGCTTCTGCAAGTTTGTCACTCATCACAAATCGATAAGGAATACCAAGTAAATCACTGTCAGCAAATTTTTCTCCCGCCCTCACCTCTGCACGGTCGTCATACAATACTTCAATATTTTTTGAAATAAGTTCTTTATATAAAGTATCCGCTGTTTTCAAAGCTCCATCTTTATCGCTTATACGAACCAAATGAATAGTAAATGGCGCAATTTCTTTTGGCCAAACAATACCCTTATCATCTGATAAAACTTCAACTACTGTGCCCATAAGGCGCCCCGGACCGATTCCATAACTTCCCATTACCACAGGAACATTCTCGCCCGTTTCGTTTACATATGTAAGCTCAAGTGCATCTGAAAAACGAGTACCGAGACTAAATATATTTCCAACCTCTACCGATTCTTTTTCAATTAAAGTGTCCTTATCAACTCCAAGATCAGCAATAACTTCATCAGTATAGACTTCTTTATTTATTGCAATCCCCTTTTTCTCATCAACATAGATAACATCTTCACCGGCAGATGTTACTGTCTGAAATTCATGCGAGTATTTTGAAAAACTTCCTCCCGAAGCAAAGGTAACATATGTTGTATTACCCAAACCAACTCGTTTAAAAATAGAAAGGTATGAGTTTTTTATATTTTCATAAAAAGTAGAGTGCTCTGCTTCATCTTTAGAAAAAGAATAGAGGTCTTTCATAAGAAACTCTCGACCTCGCATAAGTCCACTTTTTGCTCGACTTTCATTACGAAACTTTGTTTGAATTTGATATGGATATACTGGCAAGTCTCTATATGAACGGATATGTTCCTTCATGAGTCGTGTCAGAGGTTCTTCATGTGTAAAAGCAAGACCAAGCTCTGTCTCATTTTTGAGTTTTGTTGTAAACCAAACATCGACATCGGGATTGGTAACCCAACGGTTTGTTTTCTCCCACGCATCTTTTTCCTGAAGAGAAGTGAGGAGTATTTCTTGACCACCAACCTTATTCATCTCATTACGAATAATAAAATTTATTTTTTCTAATACTCGAAGACCTAATGGAAGGTAGGTATACACCCCTGCCATTTCTTTATGAATATATCCTCCACGAATTAAAAGTTCAGCATTTTTTGCCACTTCATCTTTTGGAGCTTCTTTGCGAGTTTTCGTGAAGAGTTGTGATTGTTTCATTGCGCTAATGATATAGGAAAAAATAAGCTGGAGCAATCACGTGTTGCTTTAGTTGACAAAAATTGTACATATACTATGTTAGAAAAAGGTTAGTAATTCCTATCCGTATGGATAGGTGACTTATTCCTTGTCGGAATAAGTAACAGGTTCTAGTTCCTACCTCAAAGGAACTGTTCTTTTCTTAAGGAGAGCCGTATGGCTAACAACCGTTTCGATGTTGTTAATGGCCCCTCGCTCGAGATGCTGTTCGACGCACTTCGACTAATCGCTGAAAAGCGATCAGTCGAAGTAAGTTGGATTACTCCCATAGGGACTCTGGTTCTTTCCAGAATCATACTGAACAGGCTTCAGACTGAAGATGGGAGTGGTGACAAGTGGTTGGCAACCGGCTACGAACTGGACGGTGTGGAACACGTCCAGTTCTACATTAACACCAAGGATCGAACTGGTTGGATAGAGTTCAACAAGTGAAGGTCTGACCAGAAGCGCACAACCCAAACCCCCGCGACTACAAGTCGCGGGGGTTTTCTTTACCCGCTTAAATTTTTACGGAGTAAAAATTTAAGCGGGGTTTTTCTAAAAGCTAGAACCTGATAGCTGTAAGCTAAAACAATTTAGCTATATCATTCCACGTCACCACAAACATAAGAAGGAGTAATAAAATAAAACCAATACCATTTAATGTATTAGAAACCTTTGGGGAAATTGGCCTTCGGATTATTGCTTCAATAGCCACAAACAAAATCCTACCTCCGTCGAGTGCTGGAAATGGAATAAGATTAATAACTGCAAGATTAATAGAAATAAAAGCAGTCAAAGACAGGAGGTACACAAAACCAAGCTGTGAAACACCTCCAACAATTCCTGCAATACCTACCGGACCAGAGACTTGTGAGAAATCTCCTTGTCCACGGAATATATCAAAAAAGAATAATCCTAGACCGACAACAGTTTGTTTAACTAGAGAAATTGTTGTTTCTGTACCTTGAGCAATTGCTTTAAAGAACGGGAGCTTGAGTATTCCAACCATATCAATAGATACTCCAATAGCTGGCTTTGCATCTAATATTCCAGAAATTGGCACTACTTCAACTGTTCGAACATCACCACCACGACGAAGTTCTAATTCAATTTTTCTATCACCATGTGATGCGATAAATGAACTAAAAGCTTCTGGATTCAACTCTTGTAAATCTTCTCCACCAGAAGAAACTCTTTCTATAGTGTCACCTGATTGAACTCCAGACAGTGTTGCTGGAGAATCTGGTAATGTTGCAACAATTACTAAGTGCGTATTTTCTATATATTCTTGAGCATAATTCGCTGCTGGAACAGGAAAACCAAACATGAAACCAAGTGTTATGAGAAGCCAAGCAAATGCAATATTAAAAATAATTCCAGCAGATAACACAAGAACTTGAACCCATTTTGATTTCTTTACAAAACTTCGAGAACTATCTGGTCCTTCCATAGATTCCTCATCAGGATTTTCACCAAAAATCTTTACGTAGCCACCAATAGGAATAAGGTTTAATGACCAGCGAGTCTCCCCTCTCATCCATGAAAAAATTCGCGGTGGAAAGCCGATTGCAAATTCATCAACACGAATACCATTTTTCTTGGCTGTAATGTAATGTCCAAATTCATGAACAAAAACCAAAATAGAAAGTATTACGAGAAAAATAAGTACTGACATATTAGCCTATTATTTCTTTCTCTTTCTTTTCAAATAAAGATTCGAGATTTTTATTAGTTTCATCAACTATTTTTTGCACATCTCCCTTTATACGAAACTTCTCATCTTCACCCATACCTCCTTCTTTCTCTTTCTTTTCTACATCATTCATTACCTTTTCACGCTCAAGTCGAACAGACTTACGAGCATCTTCAAGTTTTTGTTTTACCACCTTCATAAGATCAGATCTTCGCTCAGTAGTAAGTTCAGGAAAAATAACCCGAAGACCCTTATCATCCACAGTTACCGAAAGACCTAAATTAGAAGCCGTAATAGCTTTTTCTATTGGCTTAACTTGAGAAACATCCCATGGAGTTATGCGTATAGAACGAGCATCTTCAAGATTAACACTTGCAACCTGATTGATAGGCATGAAAGATCCGTAGACCTCAACTTTTACAATATCAAGAAGGGCTGGTGATGCCTTACCTGTTCTAATACCAGAGAGCTCTTTTTTTAACCACTCTTCAACTTCTTTTATACCTTGTTTAAATGGTGTGAAATTATATGCCATATATTTTTTATTATATATGTATCATAACAGAATTTTTGCTCTAACAAAATTAACTGAAGAAAAAATCGACCGTTATACCTCTCCAAACTTTATTGCTCTACATTTTCGTTGCAATAAAAATACTAAGTCAAGGAAGGTCTAGGGTTGACAAAACATACTCTAACTGCTAATATTTCTACAGTAAGTTTTGTTCCTTCAGCCTCCTAACCTTAGGTCGACTCCCCCGACCGACCCAAGGACTCTGCCCTGAGTACGTCGCTACCCGCGACTACTCAGGGTTTCAACTGGCCACGCCTCCCGGCCAGGACCCACAGCCCTGCGACATACATCGCAGGGCTTTTTTATTTACATAATAGGAAATGTCAAAGCCACATGCTCTAGAACAAGCTTTACCGAAGAACCATTCAAGAATAAATACTTTTTAAGCTGTATTAATTCTTTTGCAAATTGAGGATACTTTTTATAAAATGCTTTTTTTTGAAATACAATCTCTAACGAATCTAAAAAACGTATTGCTTCAAACTTATCTTTCGAAGTAATTATTTTTTGAACATATTCTAATCGTTTAGCTGGGTGTAGAGAAATAAACTCTTCAACATCTTTATTGTACCTATCATTTTTATACTCAAAAACAAATAACCTTGACACAAGGGTTGGTAAAAGTACATGTACAGATCTTGTAATTAGAAAAAAGTGAGTTCCTGTTATAGGTTCTTCAAAAATCTTAAGGAGAGCGTTTTGTGCTTCTCGAGTAATAAAATTAAAAGAAATAATAAATACTTTTTTATCTCCAAAAGCTTTTTCCTGCTGAAACTGTTTTAATTTTCGACTATCCTCAATTGAAAATGTTTCATATGAAGAATGTAAAAAATCTGGATTAGCCTTTGTTTTAAAACCAAGATCTTGTTCAAGAAAATTCAAAAGACTACTCTGTACCTGTTCTCTATCACCCTCTATGCAATATGCATGATGTAAATGTTCTTTATTAATATATACAGACAAAGACATGTTATCGTTTCGAAATAACAGATTTTTTGTAGGTATCAAGATGCTCTAAGGCAATACCTGTTCCTTTCACGACGCAGTAAAAAGCCTCTTTAGCTAATTGTGCCTTTACACCAGTACGACGAAGTACAAGCTCGGGAAGGTTTCGTAATTGTGATGTACCTCCTGTCATAATAATTCCACGGTCGATAATATCAGATGCAAGTTCTGGAGGGGTTTCTTGAAGCACATCTTTAATTGCTCGAATCATTTCACGAAGTTCTTTTGTAATAGATTTAACGACTTCATTTGTTTTGAGTTCAATCGAACGAGGTAGGCCCGTGACATAATCCCTTCCCTTTACTGTCATTGAAAGTTCTTCTTCAAGTGGAATAGCAGACCCTATATTCATTTTTATATCTTCAGCTGTTTTGTCGCCGATAGCTAAGTTAAATGTCTTCTTTATATAATCAGTAATAGCAGCGTCTATTTTATTTCCAGCAACTTTTACAGACTTTGAAGCAACAATTCCTCCCAAAGAAATCACAGCTACGTCAGTCGTCCCTCCACCAATATCAACTATCATATGCCCCGCTGCCTCATGAATAGGAATGCCCGCACCAATCGCAGCAAGAATCGGCTCTTTCACTACATATGCATTTCTTGCACCCGCCTTAACCGCTGCTTCAATAACTGCTCGACGTTCTGTTGAAGTAACTCCAGCTGGTACAGAAATAAGAACATCAGGCTTAAAAAAACTCCACTTACCCATCGCCTTTTCAATAAAGTACCTAAGCATTGCCTCTGTCACTCTATAATCAGCTATAACTCCATCTTTCATTGGACGATACGCAATAATATGTTCAGGAGTACGTCCAATCATTTTCTTTGCCTCAACACCAATTGCAAGAATTTTATTATCTTCTTCGGAAACAGCTACAACTGATGGTTCACAAAGCACAATACCCTTACCCGGAACAAATACGAGTGTATTTGCGGTACCTAAATCAATACCAAGTTTTTTAGAAAACCATGACATGTATGCTTCTATACTAAGCTTTCAGCGTCAGTTTTACAACAAAAAAAGGAAGGTTAAACCTTCCTTTTTACTTTACGAAACCTCGCTTCAAAGATCAGGTCGCAAGAAGCTCCTTCGAGCGGAGCAACACCATAATGAAATCTGGAATGTCAAAAAGGTTTTGACACACCTCTCCCACCACCTGAGGTTATCAAATATAGAAACTTCGAAACATTCTTCGAGTTTACGTATTAAAGTAACCCCCTCCAGTTTCCTTAAAGAAGAGGTCTCTTCCTTTTCATCATAATCCTCTTCAAGATAGCCAAGAACATCGATTGCAACTGGTCTGACTTTGGCATGAACTTCGTCGCATAACATTATGACAGCCTCTTTTGTTATGTTGTGAACTAGTGTAATCCAAAGATAATCCACCATTACATCTCATACTGTCAATATATTTTTTTAAAAAACTAGATATTTAATAAGTTCGGGTTTATCAGACATCTGGTGTCTGATAAACTTGGGTTATATTCCACACTACAGATCTCATGCTTCATACTTTGCTCTTTGAGATGATATAGCATATATGCTATACTTTTTTGAAATAAAAAACATATGAAAAATATCAATACGACCTTATTACAAATAGGTAAATTTATAAGTGAGCTTCGTGAAGAACGTGGACTTACTCAAAGTGACCTTGCAGGAAAAATTGGAACAACTCAAAGTGCCATTGCCCGTATTGAAAAAGGTGAACAAAACATCTCTACTGAAATGCTTGCAAAAATAAGTGGTGCATTACAACGTGAAGTAGTTCAACTTGGTAATAAATCACTCAATTTTAAAATAACCGGCGGACGAAAACTTTCAGGTTCAATTGAAACCAAAACATCCAAAAATGCTGCTGTAGCACTCCTGTGTGCTTCCCTTTTAAATAAAGGTAAGACAACTCTCAAAAACATGCCTCGCATTGAAGAGGTTGCTCGTATTATTGAAGTTCTACAAAGTATTGGAGTTAGTGTGAAGTGGGTTCAAAATGATATTGAAATAGAACCTAAAGAAATACATATTAAATCACTTGATTCTGAATCAGCTATGAAGACCCGAAGCATCATCATGCTCATCGGGCCACTTATTCACTACTCAAAACAATTTAGCCTTCCTCAAGCTGGTGGATGTAAATTAGGATCACGTACCGTTCGTCCACATTTTTTTGCTCTTGAAAAACTTGGCATCAACATAGAGACTCTTTCAAAACAATACAAAATCACACACTCAAAACTAAATCCAGCGGAAATAGTACTCTATGAATCTGGGGACACAGTGACTGAAAATGCTCTCATGGCCTCTGCACTTATTCCTGGAACAACCGTGATTAAATTTGCTTCAGCAAATTATCAAGTTCAAGACATGTGTTTCTTCTTGCAAAAACTTGGAGTTGAAATACAAGGTATTGGTACCACAACACTTACAGTCAAAGGCATTTCAGAAATAAACAAACCAGTAACATATTTCTTAAGTGAAGATCCTATTGAATCCATGTTTCTTTTGGCTACTGCTATTCTCACAAAATCATCAATCACCATCAAACGCTGTCCGATAGACTTTCTTGAAATTGAACTTCTGAAGTTAGAAAAAATGGGATTCAAATACACAATACTTAAAAAGTACAAAGCTCTCAATGGAGAAACAAATCTTGTTGATATAAAAACATTCCCTTCTAAGCTGACTGCTCTTGAAGAAAAAATAGAATGTCGCCCATATCCAGGACTTAACATAGATAACTTACCCTTCTTTGCTGTTATCGCAACGCAAGCGCAAGGTCAAACTTTTATTCATGACTGGGTTTATGAAAAACGAGCAATTTATTATAAAGACCTTGATAAACTTGGTGCAGATACTATTCTTGCCGATCCTCACCGATTTTATGTAAACGGCCCTACAAAATTAAAGGCTGGAGAAGTTATTTGTCCACCAGCTCTTCGTCCTGCTGCAATCCTTCTCGTTGGCATGCTTGGCGCAGAGGGCGTTTCAAAACTCCGCAATGTGTACAGTATCAATCGTGGATACGAAGATCTCGTCACAAGACTCAATGCTATTGGAGCACATATAGAAATAATTCAGGAGTAAATTTTTCTAGAATCCTAGCGAGCTCAAACTTCACCAGGATTGCATACGATCGTTTATTTCTTAAAGGGGCCTGCCCCGTTAGATAATGAATTCAAGTCGAGCTACAAAAATCTGATGCTAGCGACAGAGTATACACAATAACAATTAAAACAATACTTATATAACGGGGTCAAGTTGAGTTTTTAACACTTTTTTGCAACTATACACTATATGCAAACAACAAAACGTATATTCTGGGTCGCAGTTATTGTCGCCCTCGGTCTCGCTGGATACTCTCTATTAGGCTCAAAAGGCAGTATTGTTATCACTTCACCCATTGATAACACCGTAGTCTATCTTGATGGAGTAAGCTACAGAACTCTCGACAAAGAAGAAAGTCTCACTATTAGAATAGAAACTGGCACACATAACATCCTCACCTCAAGTGAAAGCTATTTTCCTTGGGCAAAAGATATTATTGTAGAAAAAGGTAAAACTATTAACCTTTCTCCTTTCATGCTCTCAAGTAATCCTTCTGGAGAAATTATCACTGGTGCAGATCCTGAATATGAAAAAATAAAATCTCTTGTACAAAAAAGTACCCTACCTATAAGTGAAAGCCGCAAGAAAAGCAACGAAGGTAATGTTGAAATATGGGCAACAGGAAGTGCTATTTTTGCAAATTGGACTGGAGACATAAAAAATGCTCCTGAATACTTCTGTATAAAAGATCCATGTGATCCAATACTTGAAGTATTTAAAGGTGCTGGGGCAATAGAAAATCTTGATTTCTATAAAGACCGTGAGGACCTTCTTATCTTTGCATCTGGAAACGGGGTATTTGCAATAGAAATGGATCCACGTGGAATAAAAAACTTTCAACCTATCTTTACTGGAACACGACCACACTTCAGTCAACAAGACCCTCAAACATTCTATATACTTGATGGAGATCAACTTGCACAACTAGCGTTTTAAACAAAATATGAGGCAATGAATATAATCACTGCCATACCTATAGCTAAAGGGATCGGAAAAGACTATCTGTCTTATTTTACGTCCCAAGATATTAAACCAGGATCTCTTGTTAAGGTTCCGTTACGAAGTAGAAGTATTTATGCACTTGTACTTTCAAGTCAAAATGCTTCACAACTCAAAACAGAAATTAGACAAGCGGGGTTTGCTTTAAAAAAAATAGAGAAAATCTCGACCCGCCAATGCGTATCAAGTGCACTTCTTAAAGCTGTCTTTAAACTCACGGAGTATTATGCCACCACAGCTGGTATCATTCTCGAAAGCCTCATACCTCAACATATTTTAAAATCACTTGAGAAAACTGCTCTTTTTGAAGAATCTGCGACACGCAAAGGGTCTTCAGAAAAACTACTTCTCCAAACAGATGATGAAAGCAGATTGAGTACATACAGATCTCTGATTCGAGAAGAATTTGCAAAAAAGTCATCAGTTTTTATTTGTAGTCCAACTATTGAAGACGCTCTCTATCTTGGTGAAGAATTAACAAAAGGGGTTGAAACTTATTCATATGTCCTTGGAAGTTTTCTTTCAAAAGAAAAAACCTTAACTTTATGGAACAGTATTATAGACCAAAAACACCCGGTCCTTATTATCGCAACAGGACAATTTCTTTCTATACCAAGAAAAGACATAGGAATTATCGTTATTGAAAAAGAAAATTCACCTTTTTACAAAACACTCCGAAGACCTTTTTTAGATATTAGAAAAGTTGCTGAAGAAATTGCCGAAGCGAGCGGGTCACGAATACTCTTTGGAGATTCCCTTTCAAGTATTGAAACAATGTGGAGATATAATCAAGGAGAAATAACTGAAATTTCTCCTGTTAAATTGAGAAATATCAGAAAAGCAGACTTTGTACTTATTGATAGAAAAATTCCTTTAGAAAAAAAAGATGATGAAAAAGCAAAAGAGTTACAGAAAAATGCTCTTTCACACGAAGCACTTGCCCTTATTAAACATTCACGTGAAAATAATAATCGTATTTTTATTTTATGTAATAGAAAAGGCTTAGCAACCTCGGTGTACTGCTCAGATTGTGGCATGCAATCTATGTGTAAAAACTGCAACGCTCCGGTTGCATTACACGAAAATAGTATGGGCAATAAATTTGTGTGTCACAAATGTGGCACAGCGCGTGATGCAGGAGAAAGATGTGTACGATGCGACAATTGGAATTTGAAGGTATATGGTTTTGGTATTGAAAAGGTTTACAAGGAACTCAAAGAAGCTTTTCCTCAAGGACGTATTGTTCGAATAGATAGCGAAACAACCACAACAAGAAAGAAAATACTGACTGCATTACATACTTTTTATGAAAAACCAGGAAGCATCCTTCTGGGGACGGAACTTGCCCTAAACTATCTTCATGCTCAATTCGAGCACACTCTTGTAATAAGTCTTGATGCAGTATTTGGTATGCCTGATTTCAGGATTCACGAAAAAGTTTTAAATACACTCGGAAAACTTTCTTCCCTCACTGAAAACTTTTTACTTGTGCAGACGAGACTTCCAGAACATCAAATTTTTTCCTACATTTCATCAGGTAATTTTAGCGACTTTTATCGCGAAGAAATTACTGAAAGAAAAAAATGGGGCTATCCTCCTTTTTCAGTTTTTATAAAAATTAGCCTCGGAGGAGACAAAGAGAAAAACCAGACGGAACTCTCCTCTCTCAAAGAACAAATTCCTCAATACGAAAGCGACATATTCACTTCTATTTTTTCTGATGCAAAAGGAAAACCTCTTACTCACCTACTCATACGTATTCCGAAAGATAAATGGCCAGATGTATCAGTGGTTGAAACAATAAAAAGCTTGCCTCCAAACTTCACAATTCGAATAAACCCTGAAAATATTTTGTAAGTTGCAAGTACAAGTAATGGTCAGTATAGTTTAAGTATGATACTCATTGTTCAAAAAGAAGACCCTATACTTCGAGCAAAAGCCCTTAAAGTGCCTGTAGAAGAGATACAAAAGGAGAATATACAGTCTGTACTCAAAGACATGAAGGAAGCCTTAAAGAGCCAACTTGATGGTGTTGCAATCGCTGCTCCTCAAATAGGAAAAAGTCTCAGAATTTTTATTATTTCTGGCAGAATACGAAACCTTCTTAAGAAAGAAAATACAAAAGAATACCCAGATGAAGTTTTTATAAATCCAAAAATCATAAAACTTTCAAAGAAGAAAAAGAAAATGGAAGAGGGGTGTCTTTCTATACGATGGCTGTACGGTAAAGTTAATCGTGCCGAACGAGCTACAGTAGAAGCTTACAATGAACATGGTGAGCTATTTACCAAAGGTGGATCTGAACTCTTGGCTCAAATATTTCAACATGAAACAGATCACTTAGACGGAGTTCTTTTTACTGACAAAGCCGAAGACGTCGAAGAAATACTCCCCAAAAAAACACCGTAACTAAAATAATTTTTTACCTCGTCACATCTCCGATATAAGCATGTGGGGATTAGGCGAGACAATAGGAAAAACTTTGTTGGACAAGAGTCTGCTCCGCCAACACGTGTTCGGATTTACGAACAGAACCACAAAATAAAACCCAAAAATATTCTACACAATTCCAATAAAAAAACTCTCATGGCAATCCAGAGAGTTTTGTGAATATTTTCTGTGCTCCGAAATTTTCTACAACCTGAAAACTACATCCGAAAGGTACATGCTGTGAGGAAAAACAAAAATATGAACAACAAGCCATGTTAGAGAAAAAATCCGAGCTGTCCATATTACCTTAGGATATTTCCTGACAATAAAGTACCCTATGACCATCATGAGAGGGTCGGAGACAAGTCTGTTATGCCATGCCTCCACACCCTGAAGCCACACTTGCACAACATCCCCAGCTATTCCACTCTCCAAATAATGCTCGAAGGCTTCCCATACGAAAGCAATACAGAGAAGGCACACTAGCTCAAAACGGGTATCATTTCCTTGCGTTTGTATGGTTTTGAGATTACTCTTTTCTTTTTTTGCATACCATATTACAAACGAACCACAACAGATTCCACTTACAATGTGTTCAATAGACCATACGTCAAAAAAAGCAGATGTTTTGTGTCCAAAGAACTGAAACATGAAATTTCCTCCATATAAGGGCTATGTGTCTGCAGTAACTGTATCAACATAAAAACGTTATGTAAACATGTTATAATGTTGTTTTATATGAAAATTAATTACGTTTTCTTTGGTACAGATACCTTTGCTGTAACCGTTTTAAATACTCTTGAAAAGCAAGGGATTATTCCACAAATAATCATAACTGTACCCGACACTATCCAAGGCAAGAAACAGCTCCTTACTCCTCCGCTCGCAAAAACATGGGCACTTGAACATAATATTCCTATCCTCCAACCTGAAAAACTCGATGATGGATTTACCTCACAGCTAAAGGCTTATAGCCCAGAGCTTTCTGTTGTTGCTTCATATGGCAAAATAATTCCCCAAAGTATACTCGACATACCAACGAGAAAAACTCTTAATATTCACCCTTCACTTCTACCCGAATTTCGTGGCTCTTCTCCACTTGAATACGCCATTCTCCACAAAGAAACAACTGGAGTTACTATCATGCGCCTTGATAGTAAAATGGATCACGGCCCAGTTGTCGCCCAAGAAATATCAGAAATTACCCTCCCAGTACGACGTGATATTTTAGAAGAAAAACTAGCAACTCAAGGAGCACTTCTACTTGCCGAGATTCTGCCAGACTGGATAAACGAATCGATTATCGAACAGGAGCAGGAGCACATCAAAGCGACATTCACCGAAAAAATTAAAAAAGAAGACGGACTTCTTGACCTCTCTAAACCAAAAGAGGCCTATAGAAAATTTTGCGCATTCACAGGTTGGCCAGGATCATTCTTCTTTATGGAAAGAAATGGCAAAAATATACGAATCATTGTTACTGACGCAACACTAAGTGAAACTGGTGATTTTATAATTACCGAAGTAAAACCTGAAGGTAAAAAAGAGATGTCTTACGAAGATTTTTTAAAAGGAAATAGATAGATCTATTTAATCCCCTTATCTTCCAAATATTCATTGAGACTTGTGACCGCAGAAGTTAAATCTTCAGCAACGACAATTGCTTTATGCATCAAAAACAAAGAGCCTGTTATAAGTGAAGCTGAAATCAAAACAACGGCAGACAAAACTGGGTGAACATGTTTTTTTTGTTGTGGCATTTTTTTAGATATTACAAAATTTACTTTCGTCTTCTAAATGGATATGCAACACCCTTAAGCATTGCTTTGATTACAGCTCCACCCCTACGAACCAAGCTAATTCTCTTTTTGTTATAAGACGCAATTGATCGAGCAATTTCATCCTTCACTTCATCAAGTGCTGAATTTAAAGTGTCCTTTTCTGAAACAGCGTACACATACTTACCTCCTACTCGCAAATGCATTTCAGCTTTAAAAATATCACCTGTATTGTGGTGCATCGTAGTCTTACCTACTTCAACATCACACATAGCACTCGTATCAGAATTTTCTACATATTTTTCTAATAACTCAATTTTTTTTTGAACGTAATCGCGAACAGAATCTGTTAATTCTATATTTGTTGCTTTTATGTTTGTTTTTATCATACTTCTATTATACCCCGTTAGATATTTAAAAATAAGGATCTAACGTGTGGAAAAATAAACGTGGATAGTTTTACAAGTGTGTGGTGTAAGTTTGAGTTTTATCTAACGGGGTAAACCCCAAACTAATCATCAATATCAACAGAAAGCATCTTCGAGGGAGAGTGGTGTCCATTTATAATCCTAACCTTACCCTGAGGCATGTTAAAATGACCTGCGATAAGCTCCAGTACTCGAGTATTAGCCATGTTTCTTTCTGCCTTCTGCTTCACAGAAATTTCAAAATGATCCTCTGATTTCTTGTGAAAGGTTTCTTTTTTAACTCCAGCCTGAACTCGAACTTTTATATACATCCCTTAGTAAAATTAAAAGCTTCGCTTTATAAGTACTTTGCTCCGGCGGTAGGACATTCGACCCTTACATGGTCAGTACCCCAATTGGATATTTTGTTTTGCTTCGCTCACAAAATACCTCAATCGGGCTTCGAGTCCTAATGCGAGCCACATTGTTGGCTCGCTCCACCGGCAAAACTAAAAAGCTTCGCTTTATAAGTACTTTGCTCCGGCGGTAGGACTCGAACCTACAACCCCCTCGTTACATCGGCCCTTCTATTACTAAAAGGAATGGACTATATCATCATCCTCTTTCAAGGATGCGAGGCGCTTCCCAAAATCACTTTGTGAGTGATTAGGTACTCCCTTGCGGGATAGTCTCTACACCTGCCTTAAAAAATTTAAGGATTGGCTCGGGATTGCCCATCACTTATTTTCCTAAGAAAATAAGTGATGGGTTTCCCCGAATTCACCTCGTTTTTCAACTTGAATTACTTCAAGAAGCTGCAACAACTTACAGCGAGACGCTCTACCATTGAGCTACACCGGAGCGAAATACTCATAATTAAAATTTAAAAGAACCTAACTTAAACAACCAGCGCGAAGTCCATGATATCAAAAGTAACCATTACTGCCAAGGTGGAATATGCTTTCGTACAAACAAACTACCATAGCAAGATTAATGATGGAATAACTAAAATTTCCAACTAGTTTCGAGACCCTTACTGGAACCATTGTAAAATAAAGTATGGCTACCTTACTAAGGTGCCATTATTTTAATATGAGATTAAATTTTACTTATGATAAGAAAGAAGATATATGGTGTTTATTAAACAAAGGTAAAAGTTTATATAATTCCCTTGACCCAACCATTTTTATCTCTGAAGTATTTTTCGGTGAAGTTCTTTATACTCATCGATATTATATAGCTATCATTTGTTAATTTCATATTTGAATATCATATAAAAATATTAATTCTCATGATATAGTTAATAAGGTTTACTTATTATTAATAAAAAATATGACAACAATAATCAATACTCCAGGTCAAGGCGGTGATAATGATGGAGGAATGGGTGCAGGTCTTATTTTAGGAATTATCATAACAGTCCTAGCGATCATCGTTCTATTTTATGTCTATGGTTGGCCAGCACTTAAAGGTGATCAGCAACAACAACCTGATACAAATGTAAATATACAGATCCCAAAGCCCTAAGTTGTCTTACTTGAAGATGTAGATAGGCAAGAGATTTGATTTCACTGAAGAAATAAAAAAAACACCTTACACGGTGGTTTTTTTATTTATATGAAATAAGTATGATTTATTATAGTTAGAGAATGTACTTTTTCACATTAGCGAGAAGTTTACTCATTTCAAAAGGCTTACTCATAAAGTCATCGGCCCCTGCCTCCTTAGCCGAAACCTCGACATCGCGACCAGCAGACATGAGAATGATAGGTATACCCCTGGTACTGTGGTATGCCTTAACATGCCTGCAGATATCTCTACCATCCTGTCCTGACATCCAAATATCAAGAATAATAAGGTCGGGATTCATCTGAGAGAGCTTTGAGACTGCTCGACCATCCTGTGTAATAAGTACTGTGTAGCCATCAAGCTCCAAAATCATTTTTATTGCATCGAGGATGGCTGGGTCATCATCTGCAACTAGTATTGTTTTAGCCATTTTTTTTGGTCGGCAAACTAAAACAAAATATTGAGCCCTTGCCTTTGTTTTTCTTGACCCAGATCTTTCCACCTTCGCGCTTTATAATCTCACTCGAAATATAAAGTCCAAGTCCAAGTCCTGGAAAGGTATTACTCTCAGGGCCATTTACGCGAAAAAATTGCTCGAAGACACGTTCAAGGTTTGTCTCGCGAATACCTATCCCGGAGTCGCTCACGCATAGTGTTGTTGTAGTTTTATTCGATGACGTAGCGATAATTATTTTGTCCGCATTCGGAGAGTACTTTATGGCGTTGGAAATAAAATTTGTCAGCACCTGTCCTATCCGCTCACGGTCACCGAATACTTTGTTGACTGAGTTTAATTTTTTAATCATCTGATGCTTCTCCGAGACATGTTGCATCTCCTCGACCTTCTCCACCACCAACTGATTGAAGTCAAAATAATCTTCGTGGAACTGAAGTCTACCCGAATAGACCTTCGTAACATCGAAAAGGTCGGCAATTAAGTCATCGAGACGATCTATTTGCGCGCCCATTTTACCAAGAAGTTCCGCCGCCTTCGGGTCGCCCCTACTCCGGAACATTGTCTCCAACAGCTGCCCGTAGGCTTTTATACTGGAAACAGGAGTTTTGAGCTCATGTGAAACTGCACCCAAAAAGTTGTCCTTTTGTTGCTCAAGCTCTTTTTCTTTCGTAATGTCACTATAGTTAATGACTATGGCACCGACGTTCGGATCATTAAGAAGGTTGGTCATTACCGATTTGACCCAAATAGAGTAGCCACCCTTGTGCATTATTTGGTACGTCGACCGCTCCACACCACCTGGCTCTTTAAGTAGTTTTTCAAAAAGTTTTGTGATCACTTTACGCTCATCAGGAGGCACCAACTCAAAAGGGTTCGTGAGTTTTTTAAATTCCTCTGGTGTGTAGCCCATCACCTCTTTAGTAGATAAACTCGCATAAAGCACCTTACCCTGACTATTAACGAGAGCTATCGCATCAGAACTCTTTTCAGTAAGCGCCCTAAACCGCCCCTCGGAAGCGGTAACACTTGTGAAATGCGTACCTGCTTTTTTAAGAAGTTTTTTATTCTTCTTTTTTGCAGACTTAGACTGCCTTTCTTTTATTATTTTTTTTATCAGTAGTTTGGTCATAATCATTAAAATAATAGTACTTATTGAAGCTTACTGTAGGGACATGATGTACTCATGAAGACTCTAAAACCAAAAGAGAATTCCGTAAGGAAGTTTTTTACACAAAACCAAACTCTTTCATTTTTTTTAATATTGCACAGATCTTCAGTTTAAAGAGATTATTTTTATATAAAACACACTATTTTTTTGGGTCTCCTTTAATTACCTTTCGTGCTTGTTTAGATTTATTTATAATTTTTCGAGCTTCTTTTTTAATAGGAAGTTTTTTACTAACACCTTCTTCTTTATTTAAATCAGAAAATCTTTTAAGTACATCAAGAGGCTTTTCTTTAAAAAAGTTTCCAAGAATCTCATGACTTATCTTATTCTTAAATCTAGGTGGTAATGATTCTACTGTAATGTTTTTAAGATGCTCTGGTAAGGTAATGTATATATATTTGTAATCGGCAGAGTTAATGTCTTTCTTAATATAGTCTTTTAACTTTTTTAAAAAATCATTTATAACGATTTCATCATCGAGCTCACGAGGTGAACCAGAACGTATCACCTTACCATGTGATCTTACTTTGAAATGCCCTTCATTATCAGAGTAATGTGGCTTATCAACCTTAAATGTGTGAATATGAGCCATTTCCCCAGAAAAAATTTTGTGGAAACTAGCTTCCTGCTTACCTGTAATCAAAAGAAGGATCGGTTCACTGTTCTTAATTTGGAATGTATTTGGAATTTTCATAAGTTTATTTTTATTTAATTATAATATGTAGAATACTAAATAATTTACTCGCACTCATAAAAGTTTATAGTTTCAATATTATCTCTGAGAGATTAATATTTATTTTATTGTTTATCTGTTTTTTATTCACACATTCACACATATTCTCGAACCCTCTTAAAG
>Ga0163148_10001481_pt1 | contig 30326 bp, 28 predicted proteins | sample OliLakLV19MP7P2_FD_148606 | JGI IMG/M metagenome (GOLD analysis project Ga0163148, IMG submission 148606) | Freshwater microbial mat bacterial communities from Lake Vanda, McMurdo Dry Valleys, Antarctica- Oligotrophic Lake LV.19.MP7.P2 | ecosystem: Environmental > Aquatic > Freshwater > Lake >... | reverse complement strand
GCTGCAGCTCGGCGTCGAGAACAGCGCGCACTTCCTGCGTTTCCGTGCCCGGCGCCAGACCACGCAACACCGCCAGCACATTTTCAGCGCGGCGCTCTTCGATCACCAGCCCCGGCAAACGCGCGCGCGTGCTTTCGGCGAGGCGACGGCCATCGGCGGCGTCGGCTTCCGAGGTGATGCCGGCGTTGAAGCTGATATCCAGAATGCGCGAGAGATCGTCAGCGGTGGCGACTGAGCGCTGAAGCGCTTCACGGCTCGCCTGCGCCGCGCGCAGATCGACATAAGCTTGCGCAACATCAGCGGCGAGCGCGACCTGCGCGGCGCGGACATCGGCCAAGGCGCTCCGCGTGTTGGCGCGTGATCCAACAAGTGACGCTTCGATGCGCGAGAACAGCGGAATTTCCCACGAGACCTGCGCGCCGTAGGAGCCAGTCATCTGCTCGCGCTCCGTCCCGCCGCCCGCGGTCGCAAACCCTCCGCTGCGCTCAACGTCGCGCTGATACTGCCCCTGCCCTGTTGCGGAGAGCTCCGGCAAATATTGCGCGATGGTCGAGTGCGAGAGCGCCCGGGCTTCGCGAACGCGCAACATCGCCTGCTGCACGCTCGGCCCGCTCACCAACGCCTCGTTCACGAGCGCCGTCAGCGCCGGGTCGTTGAAGTTCTGCCACCAGTCGGCCACCGGCAGCTCCGCCCCGGCCGGGGCGTCCGTCCAGTTGGCCGGCAACGTGGGGTTGACCACGCGCTCGCCGGGCATGGTGGAACAGGCCGCCAGCGCAGAGGCGGCCATAATCGCCGCGACGCCTCGAAGGGCGGACCGAACTGCAGTCATATTCCGTAGCTCCACAGAGACTTAACGCGGGCGAAGGCACATTGGCGGCCTCCGCAGCGTGGCTGGACTTGGGATGGCAGCTTGACGCCGTCCAGCCTTAACATTTAAAGAACGAACATTCGTTTTATATGCAATGCAACGCAACCCGGAAAGCGGGTCGTTTCAATTGAGGTTCTCCATTGGCGCGATTAGCCGATCCCGAGCTGGCTGAACGGCGGCGGCGTCAGATCATGGACGCGGCCATCGGCTGCTTTCGCCGCCGTGGCTTCCACCAGGCGACGATGCAGGAAATCTGCGCCGAGGCTGGCATCAGCGCCGGCGCGCTCTATCGCTATTTCAGCTCCAAGGCCGAAATCATCGGCGCCATCGCCGAAGACAAACGCGGCGATAGCGACGTCGCCTTCCTGCGCGCCGCCGAGAAGCACGGGCTGCTCGAAGCCTTGTGCCTCGCCGGGCGCGAGTTCTTTCAGAAATTCGCCGACGGCGACGGCGCACTCATCGCCGACATCTTCGCCGAGGCGATCCGCGACGATGCGGTGGCTTTACCGCTGCTTAATACCGATGCGCGCAGCGTCGCCATGTTCGTGAAGGCGATCAAAGCCGCACAAGCACGGTGTGAAATCGACGTCACGTTAGACCCCGAAATAGCGGCGAACACCTTGTTCGCCGGCATTGAAGGCATAGGTCTTCGGCGCGCCTTCCTCCGCGACACCGACCCAGAGGCCGCTGTCGCCCAATTCCGCGCGTTCGCCGAACGCTATTTGAGCCCACAGAGCGTCCGTCATGAACAAGCCTGAGTCCCCCGAGCCCTTCAATCAGTCAGAAGGATTCTTGAAGCGCGCCGCCGATGGCGGCGGCAACGCGCTGCGCAATGCCCGCGACGCTGGCTCGAACGCCTGGCAACGCATGACCAGTTCGCCGACCGAAGAAGGTCATCGCCGCCGCGTCGTCATGATCATGGGCGCCGGGATACTTCTCTTTGTCGCGGTTCTGTTTGTGCTGAGCCGCCTCGGCGGCGATGGCGCGACGCTCACAGAAGTCTCCTCCGCCCAGGCTGTCAGCGAAATCGTCGTCGCACCGCAAAGCTTTAGCGCGACAATCGCGCTCAACGGCGAAGCCCGCCCAGTGCGCGACATCCAAGTCACCGCGCCGGCGACCGGCGTGCGCATTCTGCAAATCCTCGTCGACGAAGGCGATTTCGTCCGCACCGGCCAAGCCATGGCGCGGCTCGACACCAATCTGGCGCAAGCGCAAACCCGCGCCGCGCAAGCCACCGTCGCCGAAGCTCAATCGTCGGCCGTGCGCGCGCGCGGTGAGTATGAGCGCGCTGAATCAATCCGCGACTCCGGCGCGCTCTCGACCGAAGCTATCGAAGCCAGGCGCGCCGCCGCCACCGCCGCCGACGCCCGGCTCGCCGCCGCCCAAGCGCAATTGCAGGAAACCAACGCACGTCTCGGCGGCGGTTTCGTGCGCGCGCCGGCAAGCGGCTTGGTGATCGACCGCATGGCCGAAGTCGGCCGCGACGTCGCTGGGCAAGTGCTCTTCCGCATCGCCGCCGACAACCGCCTCGAAGTCGCCGCGCAAGTCGCGGAAGCTGACGCGTTGGCGCTGAGCCAAGGGCAAGCCGCAACCTTCACGCTTGTCGATGGCTCGACCGTCGAAGCCACATTGCGCCGCGCCCCCGCCTCCATCGACAGCCGCACCCGCACCGGCGAAGCGCTGTTCGCATTGCCGACCGACACGCGCGTGCGCGCCGGCATGTATCTGCGCGGCGAGGCGCGCATGGCGCCGCGCGAGGTGATCGCGCTGCCGCAGAGCTCCATCCTCTACGACAGCGGTCAGGCTTACGTGTACGTGATTCAAACGCAACGCCGCGACGGCGAGGAAGAGCCGGTCCACACCGTCCACCGCACCAACATTGCCCTCGGTGCGCGCGCGGGCGACATGGTCGAGATTATCGCTGGCCTTGAAGCCGGCGCTCGCGTTGTCGGCTCGGGCGCCGCCTTCTTGCAGGACGGTGAAGACGTACGCGTGCTGACCAACGCAGCGCCCGCCGCCCCTGCCGAGCCGACGGCAGAACCCACGTCATTGCGTGGACGGGAAGGCTAATCGCACATGGCTTGGAATATCTCCGCCGGCGCGATCCGCAACCCGATCCCGCCGATCCTGCTGATCCTGGCGCTCTTGTTCGCTGGCTGGACGGCCTACGGACGCCTGCCAGTCAACCAATTGCCGAACGTCGATTTCGGCGGCTTCACCATCACGGTCGCACAGCCAGGCGCGGCGCCGGTGGAAATGGAAACGCAGATCACGCAGCGCATCGAAAGCGCGCTGACGGCGGTCGAAGGCATCAAGCGCGTCGAATCCACGATCTCGCCCGGCGTCTCGCAAACCATGGTCGAGATGGAAGGCGAGACCGATCTCGCCCGCGCCGTCGATGACGCGCGCGACGCCATCAACCGCATCCGCTCCGATTTACCCGCCGACATCAGCGAGCCGGTGATCACGCGCATGGAAGCCGCGAGCCAGCCGATCGGCTATTACGCCGTCGAAGGCCAAGGCATGACGCCCCAGGATCTCTCCTGGTTCATCGACAACGATCTGCAGCGCGAATTGCTGGCCGTGCCCGGCGTCAGCCAAGTGCAGCGCATGGGCGGTGTCGACCGCGAAATCCGCGTCGAGCTGGATCCGGCCCGCATGCTTTCTTACGGCGTCTCCGCCGACCAAGTCAGCAACCAACTGCGCGCGCTCAACGTCGACCTACCCGGCGGCCAAGCGCAGGTCGGCGGCCAAGCGCAATCGATCCGCACGCTGGGCGGCGCGCAGAGCGTGCAAGAACTGGCCGACATGCGCATCAGCGCCGCTGACGGCCGCACCGTGCGCCTCGGCGACCTCGGCACCGTCATCGATAGCGCCAGCGATCTACAATCGATCTCACGCTACAACGGCCAGCCCGTCGTCGGCTTCCTGGTGCTGCGCACGCGCGGCGCCTCCGAAGTGCAAGTGTTCGACCGCATGGACGAGCGCTTGCAGGAAATCCAAGCCGAGCGTCCTGGCATCACCGTCACCGAGATCGGCTCGACCGTCGAATTCATCCGCGGCATGCACGAAAGCTCGATCCACGCTTTGATCGAAGGCGCGCTGCTGGCGTGCTTGGTGGTGTTCCTGATCTTGCGCGACTGGCGTGCGACCTTGATCGCCGCCGCCGCCATTCCGCTCTCGATCATGCCGACCTTTGCCGGCATCGAGATTCTGGGCTTCACTTTGAACATGGTGACGCTGATCGCCCTGGCGCTGGTCACCGGGGTCTTGGTCGATGACGCCATCGTCGAAATCGAGAACATCGTCCGGCACATGCGGATGGGAAAATCCGCCTACGCCGCCTCGCTGGAAGCCGCCGACGAAATCGGCCTCGCCGTCGTCGCAACGACGGCGTCGATCATCGCCGTATTCGTGCCAGTCAGTTTCATGTCCGGCGGCATGGGGGTCTTCTTCCGAGAGTTCGGCCTGACAGTCGCGATTGCAGCGTTCTTCTCGCTCGTCGTCGCGCGCTTAATCACGCCGATGATGTGCGCCTTCTTCCTCTCCAACAAAGGCCACGACGAAGAGGCAAAGCCCGGAACGCTCACCCTCGCCTATCGTGACATTCTGAGCTGGGCCATTCGCAACCCCTGGAAGACCATGGGCGCTGGGCTCGCGACCTTCGCTGTCCCGGTGACGCTGTTGTTCATGGGTGCGATCCCCGCCGTCGTCATCCCGCGCTTCGACAACGGCATGATCCAGGCGACCGTGGAGATTCCGCCCGGCACGCCGGTGCTCGAAGCCGACCGCGTGCTGCAGCAAATGGCGGCGCGTATCCGCCAAACACCGGAAGTGGAAGGCGTGTTCACCTCGATGAACGGCGCCGATGGCTCCGCGCCGGACGCCGACGTGTTCATCCAACTCACCGACCGGGACGAGCGCGATCGCTCCGCCTACGCCATCCAGCAGACGCTGCGGCCCGTGCTGTCGGAATTCGCCAACTACCGCGCCGCCTTCGTGCAGGACCAAGGCGGCTCCTCCGGCTCCGACATCACCGTTCAGTTCGTCGGCCAAGATCCAGCGCTCGTGAACGCCGCCGCCGATCGCCTTGCAGCGGCGATGAACGAACTGCCGATGCTGGCGGACGTACGCTCCACCTCCGCCGTGCGCCGCCCAGAAATCCAGGTGCGCCCGCGCAATGAGGATATGGCGCGCCTCGGCGTTACCTCGTCCAGCCTCGCCTCGGCCGTGCGCATCGCCACCAGTGGCGACGCCGAACAATTCTTGCCGAAGTTCGACCTCGCCGACCGCCAAATCCCGATCCGCACAACGCTCCGTCCGGACAACCGCACCGACCTCGACGCGATCCGCTCGCTGCCCGTCGCCTCGAGCGCTGGGCCGCCAGTGCGCATTGATGCCGTCGCCGACGTCACCTTCTCGCTCGGCGAAGCCACGATCGAACGACGCGACCGCGAACGCGCGGTCACCGTCGGCGCCAACGTCACGCCCGGCACCCAGCTTAGCCAAGCGCAGCAAGCCGTGTTTGAATTACCGGAAGCCAACGAGCCCGGCGAAGGCGTGCAACTCGCCGCTGGCGGCCAGACCGAAGACTTCGCTGAAATGACAGCCGCCTTCGGCTCGGCGATGATCTGGGGCGTCATCCTGATCTACATCGTGCTGGTGCTGCTGTTTAAGGACTTCTTCCAGCCGATCACGATCATGACCGCGCTGCCGCTTTCGATCGGCGGCGCCTTCCTCGGCCTCATCATCGCCAATCAGCCGCTTTCCCTGTTCGCCTTTATCGGCCTGCTAATGCTGATGGGCCTCGTGACCAAGAACTCGATCCTGCTCGTCGATTTCGCGGTCGAGCGCATGCACGCAGGCATGAACCGCAACGCCGCGCTGATGGAAGCCGGCATGAAGCGCGCACGCCCGATCATCATGACGACCTTCGCCATGTCCGGCGGCATGCTGCCGGCGGCACTCGGTTGGGGCGTCGACGGCACGCTGCGGCAAGGCATGGGCGCGGCGGTGATCGGCGGGCTGATGCTCTCGACCCTGCTCTCGCTCGTGTTCGTGCCAGCCATGTTCGTGCTGATCGACCGCCTGGAGCGCTGGGTGCAAGGCTTCCTGCCCAAACCCCAAACCCACGACGACCAAGCGCCGGAACGCACGCCGGCGGAGTAGATCTCTAACGGACCGCCGGCTTCCAGCCGGCATTCGGTGTTTCAAACTTCAAATTGGTTAGCGATTGAACGACTGCCGGCTGGAAGCCGGCGGTCCGTTTTGCGCCCTTGCCGCACGGCAATACTTCATATATAAACTAACTCATGCGTATTGCCTGCGTCGGCGGCGGGCCTGCGGGCCTTGTCTTCGCCATCTCCATGAAGCTGCGCGATCCGCGGCACGATATCGTTGTGTTCGAACGCAACGACGCCGGCGATACGTTCGGCTGGGGCGTCGTCTTCTCCGATCAGACCATGGAAAACCTTCGCGCTAACGATCCGGTCAGCGCCGATCTGATCGAAGCCGGCTTTGCGCATTGGGACGACATCGACGTCCACATTCATGGCCAGACCATCACATCGAGCGGCCACGGCTTCGTCGGCATCGGCAGGAAACGGTTGCTGAACATCCTGCAAGATCGCGCCCGCGAACTGGAGGTGCGGCTCGATTTTCGTACCGAAATCGAGCCCACGCCCGAACTCTTCGGCGCCTACGATCTCGTCCTCGCCTGCGACGGCGCCAATTCAAAACTCCGCAAAGCCTTCGAACCAGATTTCGGCGTCGACATCGACATCCGCCCCAACAAATATATCTGGCTCGGCGCCAACAAGGCCTTCGATGCGTTCACCTTCGCCTTCGAGCAAACCGAACACGGCTGGATCTGGGCGCACGCCTACAAGTTCGACGACGGCGCCTCGACCTTCATTGTCGAATGCAGCGAAGCCACCTGGCGCGCCGCCGGCTTCGATACCATAAGCCAGGACGAAACCTGCCGCGCCGTCGAAAAGCTCTTCGCGAAATATTTGGACGGCGCGACGCTCGACACCAATGCGAAGCACTTGCGCGGCTCAGCCTGGCTCAACTTCCCGCGCATCGTCTGCAACACGTGGACGAGCGGCAATCTCATTCTGATGGGCGACGCCGCTCACACCGCGCACTTCTCCATCGGCTCCGGCACCAAGCTCGCCATCGAAGACGCGATCCTACTCGCCGAGGTGCTGCACGGCGGCAAGCCGTTAGCTGAAGCGCTGACCGAGTATCACGACAAGCGGCAAGTCGAAGTGCTGAAGCTCCAAAACGCCGCGCGCAACTCGACCGAATGGTTCGAGAACATCGACCGCTACGCCAATCTCGATCCGCTGCAGTTTACATATTCGCTGCTGACCCGCAGCCAGCGCGTGAGCCATGAAAACTTGCGCGTGCGGGATTCAGATTTCCTCCGCCGCGTCGAGACATGGTTCGCATCTTCACTTGGACCGCCGGCGCCCCCGCCGGCGAGGGCGCCGGCGGTCCAAGTGGAACCTCCGCCACCCATGTTCGTGCCGCTGAAGCTCCGAGATCTGGAAATCTCCAACCGCGTCGTCGTCTCACCCATGTGCATGTACTCCGCGATCGATGGCGAAGTGAGCGACTTCCACCTCGTCCACTACGGCGCTCGCGCCAGCGGCGGCGCTGGCCTCATCTTCACCGAGATGACGGATGTCTCCGCCGACGCCCGTATCACGCCCGGCTGCGCCGGCATGTACGACGCGAAACACGTCACCGCCTGGAAGCGCATCGTTGACTACGTCCACACGCACACAGACGCCAAGTTCGCGCTGCAACTGGCGCACGCCGGCCGTAAAGGCTCAACGCGCGCGCCATGGGATGAGGATCATCCCGATCAACCGCTCGAAAGCGGCAATTGGGACATCATCGCTCCCTCCCCCATCGCTTGGTCAGATCGCAACGCCGCGCCGCGCGAGATGACGCGCGCCGACATGGACCGCGTCAAGGCCGACTTCGTTCGCGCCACGTTGATGGGCGAGCAAGCCGGCTTCGACATGCTCGAACTCCATTGCGGCCACGGCTACCTGCTCTCGTCTTTCCTGACGCCGATCAGCAACCAGCGCACTGACGAATACGGCGGCAGCATCGAGAACCGCCTGCGCTTCCCGCTCGAAGTGTTCGAAGCCATGCGCGCGGCGTGGCCGAGCATGAAACCGATGAGCGTGCGCATCTCCGCCACCGATTGGTGCGACGACGGGCTCAGCGCCGAGGACTCCATCGCCATCGCCCAAGCCTTCGCCAATGCCGGCGCCGATCTCATCGATGTCTCCGCCGGCCAAACCACGCCCGAAGCGCGCCCCGTCTACGGCCGCATGTTCCAAACACCTTTCGCCGACCGCATCCGCAACGAAGGCCGTGTGCGCACCATGGCCGTTGGCAACATCTTCGAGCCCGATCACGTCAACTCGATCCTCGCCGCTGGCCGCGCTGATCTGTGCGCATTGGCGCGGCCACATTTGATGGATCCAAGCTGGTCGCTGCGCGCCGCCGCCGAACTCGGCTACAAAGGCTTGGCCGCACCGAAGCAATACTTGCCCGGCCAACAGCAAATGCACCGCAACCTCGCACGCAGAGAGCCCACATGACGCACCACGCTTTCATCACCGGCGGCGGCACCGGCATCGGCCTCGCCAGCGCCCGGCTGCTCGCCGCTGCCGGCGCCAAGCTCACCCTCGTCGGCCGCGACGGCGCGCGTGTGCAAGAAGCGGCGAAGGCGTTTGCGAACGCGCAAGGCATCGCTTGCGACGTCGCCGACGAAGCATCGGTCACCAACGCCTTCGCCAAAGCGCGCGAGCATTTCGGCCCGGTCAATATCCTCATCAACAATGCCGGCATCACGCCCTCAGCGCCGCTGCACAGCACCGATCTCGCGCTCTGGAATCAGGTTCTGGCGATCAATCTGACCGGCGCATTCCTCTGCTCGCGCGCCGCTCTTGCGGATATGTATGCCGGCAAGTGGGGCCGCATCGTCAATGTCGCCTCCATAGCGGGGCTCAAGGGCGGCCCTTACATCAGCGCCTATTGCGCTTCCAAGCACGGCATGATCGGCATGACCCGCGCGCTCGCGCACGAAGCCGCCAAGCGCGGCGTCACCGTCAACGCCATCTGCCCCGGGTATGTCGACACCGAGATCATCAGCCGCGCCGCCGAAACCATCTCGAGCAAAACCAAGCTCAACGAAGATGAAGCCCGCGCCATGCTCTATGCCGGCAATCCACAGGGCCGCTTCATCACCGCCGAAGAAGTCGCCAGCGCCATCGCCTGGCTCTGCACCGACGGCGCTGCGGCAACAAACGGCGCGGCCATCCCGATGAGCGGCGGGGAAGTATGACGCGCACGCCGTCATTCCTTCCCGCTTGCGGGGAAGGTGTCGCGCGGATGCGCGACGGATGGGGGTGTGGGCGACAGCGTGTCCGAAAAGAGCATCGCCGCTACCCCCACCCCCGTCCCCTCCCCGCAAGGGGGAGGGGAGAAGTTTTATGAGCAACTCCCGCGACACCGTCCGCCTCTCGCTCCGGCTGCTCACCACCAGCCGGCTGATCGAACGCGAAGTCGACGCCCTCATGCGCGCGCGCTTCGATAGCACCATCGCCCGCTTCGATTTCCTCTCCGCCCTCGACCGCCACGGCGCGCTGACGCTCGGCGAAGTGTCGCAATACCTGCTCGTCTCCAACGGCAACGTCACGCAATTGCGCACCCGCCTCTCCGCCGACGGCCTCATCGAAACCGAAGCCGACGAAAACGACCGCCGCATCCAACGCGTGCGGTTGACGAAAAAAGGCGAAAGCGTATTCAAGCACATGGCCAAAGCGCACGCGGCCTGCGTCGATGCGCTCCTCCGCGATCTGACGCAGGCTGACAAACAAGCGCTCACGCGGCTACTCGATGCAGCCAAAGCATCGTTGCGCCGCAAGCTGACAAAGGGAGCGACGCCATGAACGGCGATGCCTGGAAGAGCGCCGACTACCGCGCCGAACATTTCGTGTGGTCGGTCAACGACCGCGTCGCCAACATCACGCTGAATCGCCCCGAGCGGAAAAACCCGCTGACGTTCGAGAGCTACGCCGAGCTGCGCGATCTTTTCCGCCGCCTGAGCTACGCCGAAGATTGCCGCGCTATCGTCATCACCGGCGCCGGCGGCAATTTCTGCTCCGGCGGCGATGTGCACGACATCATCGCGCCACTCACCAAGATGACGATGCCTGAACTCATGCGCTTCACCCGCATGACCGGCGATTTGGTCAAAGCCATGCGCGCCTGCCCGCAACCGATCGTAGCCGCCGTCGAAGGCATCTGCGCCGGCGCCGGCGCGATCCTGGCGATGGCGAGCGACATCCGCTTTGCATCCGCCAACGCCAAGACCGCGTTCCTCTTCACCCGCGTCGGCCTCGCCGGCTGCGACATGGGCGCGTGCGCGATCCTGCCGCGCCTCATCGGCCACGGCCGCGCCAGCGAATTGCTCTACACTGGCCGCTCGATGAACGCCGAGGAAGGCGCGGCGTGGGGCTTCTACAACCGCATCGTCGCCAATCCGCTGAGCGAAGCGCAGACTTTCGCCCGCGATCTCGCCAGCGGCCCCGCCTTCGCGCACTCCATGACCAAGAACCAACTCAACATGGAATGGAACATGGGCCTCGAACAAGCGCTCGAAGCCGAGGCGCAAGCGCAAGCCATCTGCATGAAGACCAAAGACTTCGAGCGCGCCTACGTCGCCTTCGCATCGAAGCAAAAGCCTGTGTTCGAGGGCGATTGAGATGAGCGCGCACATCGACACCTTCGTGCGCGACAACCTCCCGCCGCGCGAGTTGTGGCCGGAGCTCAAGTTCACGCTGCCGGAGCTGCAACACGCTGCCCCATACAATGCTAGTGCGATCTTGGATCAAGCGATCGCCAAAGGATTTGGCGACAACGTTGCGATCTATTCCGCCGAGGGCACGACGACCTATCGCCAGTTGCTCGGTCAGGTGAATCTCATCGCGGATTTTCTCGTCAATCAAGCGTTCGTGGCGGGGTCGCGAGTCCTGCTTCACTCAATCAACTCGCGGCTGGCGTTCGCGGTGTGGTGGGGCGTCATTCGCGCCGGCGGCGTTGCGGTCGCCACGATGCCAATGCTGCGCGCGAAGGAACTTGAGGCAATCATCGACAAGGCTCGGATTTCGTTGGCGATAGCCGACGATGCTTTGTTAGGCGAGGTTCTTGGGGCGCAGCTAGATTCGGACGTTCTCGAACAAGCCATCCCTGTTAGCGATCTGGAATATTGGCTCGCACAGACCGCTCCATGTCATTTTTCGCCCCTCCCCACTGCCGCGGACGATCCCGCACTGATCGCCTTCACTTCCGGCACCACCGGCAAACCCAAAGGCTGCGTCCACTTCCATCGCGACATTGCCGCCATGGCGGAGACGTTCTCGCGTCGCGTCCTGCAGCCGAAACCCACGGACGTCTTCTGCGGCACGCCGCCGTTCGCCTTCACCTTCGGCCTCGGCGCCGCCGTTGTCTTCCCAGCAGCAGCCGGCGCAGCGACAGCGATCCCCGACAAGCCGGGTTTCGACGTGCTCGCCGACACCATCGCCAAACACAACGCCACCACGCTCTTCACCTCCCCCACCGGCTATCGCGCACTGATGAAGCAGGACCTCGGCAAGCTCGCATCGCTGCACACGTGCGTCTCCGCCGGCGAACACTTGCCGCGCGCCACGTCCGACCAATGGTATGAGCGCACCGGCATTCGCATCATCGATGGCATCGGCTCAACCGAGATGATCCACATCTTCGTCTCCGCCCGCGGCGACGACATCCGCCCTGGCGCCACCGGCAAAGCCGTGCCCGGCTACGAAGCGACTTTGCTCAACGACAACGACGAACCGTTCGACGGCGAAGGCGAAGGCCGTCTCGCCATCAAGGGCCCGACCGGCTGCCGCTACCTCGCCGACGATCGCCAGAAGAATTACGTCGTGGGCGGCTGGAACGTCACCGGCGACATCTATCGCCGCGATGCCGACGGCTATTTCTGGTACATCTCCCGCGCCGACGACATGATCATCTCATCCGGGTACAATATCGGCGCGCCGGAAGTCGAGAACGCGCTGCTGACGTACGATGCCGTCTCTGAATGCGCCGTGATCGGCGTGCCGGATGCGGAGCGCGGCCAGATCGTCAAAGCCTTCGTCGTCCTCAAACCGGGCGTCGAGATCAGCGAGCGCGCGCTGCAAGATCACGTCAAGCAGACCATCGCGCCCTACAAATATCCCCGCGCCATTGAGTTCGTCGGCGAATTGCCGAAGACCCACACCGGCAAACTGCAACGCTTCAAACTGCGCGAGACGCCATGAGCCGTTTCAACCGAGATCTCATTGTCCGCTTTGAGCACTGCGACGCGGCGGGGCTCATCTTCTATCCGCGCTTCTTCGGCTTGGTGAACGAAACTGTCGAAGACTGGTTCTCAAGCCTCGGCCACTCGTTCAAATCGCTGCACATGGACCAGCGCAAGGGCTTGCCGACGGTGCGCTTTGAAAGCGAGTTCGTCGGCCCGGTGCGCATCGGCGACATGTTGCACCAGAGCCTCGGCGTCGACGCCATCGGCCGCAGCTCGCTCAATCTTAAGCACATCGCCTCAATCGGCGACCGCACCGTCGCCCGCTTCGATCAGACCATCGTCTTCATCGATCTCGCCACCATGCAGGCCGAGCCGTGGCCGGACGATTTGCGCGCCGCCATCACCAAGTTCGCGGGGCTGGGCGCATGAGGACGCTCCTCCCCGCAGGCTGGCCGCGCCCCAAAGGCTACGCAAACGGCATCGAAGCCGAAGGCCGCATCGTCTTCATCGCCGGGCAAATCGGCTGGACCCCGGACGGCACATTCGAAACGACGACCCTCCCCGCCCAATTCGCACAAACACTCGACAACACGCTCGCCGTCCTCCGCTGCGCCAATGCCGGCCCCGAACACGTCGCGCGCATGACGTGGTACATCACCGACAAACGCGCCTACCTCGCCTCCCTCGCCGAGATCGGCGCGATCTGGCGCGAGAAGATGGGCAAGAACTATCCAGCGATGGCCGTGGTCGAAGTGAAAGCGCTGATCGAAGACGCGGCGCTGATTGAGATCGAGACGACGGCCGTTGTCCCGCGCTAATCAGAGTGCGCGGAACGCGACCAACGCCACGTATCCGATCAACACCAGCGCGATAAACACATCGGAGACCATGGCGATGGTCCGGACCAGATTGCGCTCGCTCGCCGTGATATGCTTCCAACCCGCCAGTGCAAAGAACAGCCCACCTGCGAGCGCGGCGGGCGTCGCCCAACCGGGCAGCAGCGCCAGCAATCCAAGCAGCGCCAGCGCCAGATTTGCAAATCCCAACTCGCGCACAATCGGGTGCACGCGCTCGTCCTCAATCTCAAAAATGTCTCGCGCCGTGAACGCCGGATTAAACGCCTGACGCAGGCCCGCAATGCCAAGCCGCATGCCCACGCCCCAGAACGCAAACCACTTGCCAATCAGCAGCACCAGATCGGCGCCCGTATGCAGCCAATAATACTCCGCGGCGATGCACGCGGCGGGCAGGATCAGCATGAAGAGCGCGATGACGATGAAATACATGAGCGGCTTCTAGCACGCGAGCCCACCTCGCCGCCATCCAACGCTTTCACGCGCCGACAAATCCGCTATGCTCGCCAAAGCATCAAAGGGCTCCACCATGGCCGACCATAGCCTCTTCATCTTCGTCCGCGTGAAGGACGCAACGCCGGAAGCCGTCGGCAACGCGCTGCGCGATTCGACCGACAAGATCATGGATATCTATTCGATCATGGGCGAATGGGATTTGCTCGTGCGCATCGAGCATCCCGATCTAAACACCATTCAGAACGTCGTCACCGAGACCATCCGCGCCAATCCGAACGTGGCGCAGACCTACACGATCCTCGGATATCAACTCTACGGCTCAAAATGGCCGGGCTTCGACTATCCCGATAGCGAATGAGCCTCGATCTCGAGAAAGAGTACAATAATCGCGCCCGCGTGCCGGAGCACCCGGCCATCATCGCCGGCTGGGCGCGAGATAGCGCCGCGTATCGAGAAGCCAAGCCGCCGCGTGTGGTGAGGTATGGCGACGGTGAGCGCCACACCTTCGATTTATTCGAAGCCGGCGCTGGCCCCGCCGTGATGTTCATCCATGGCGGCTACTGGCAGGCGCTCGACAAAAGCTTCTTCAGCCACATGGCGATCGGCCTCAACGCGCACGGAATCAGCGTCGCCGTGCCAAGCTACGATCTCTGCCCACACGTCCGCATCGGCGACATCGTCGCCCAGATGCGCGCCGCGTGTGCGCTGCTGCATTGCGAAACCAACACGCCCGTCATCGTCAGCGGCCACTCCGCCGGCGGGCACCTCGCCGCCTGCCTGCTCGCCACTGAAACGCACATCCCCGCGGCGTATTCCATCTCCGGCCTCTTCGAGCTCGCGCCGCTTATCCCCACAAGCCTCAACGCCGCGCTGCAGCTCGACGCGACAGAAGCGCAAGCGCAGAGCCCGCTTCACTGGCCCGCGCCCGCCGGCAAAAAACTCGACGCCATCGTCGGCGGCGATGAGAGCGGCGAATATCTCCGCCAAAGCGCCGCGATGGTCGCTCGCTGGGGCGAAGCCGGCGTCGCCGCGCGCTACGAAGAGATTGAATCAGCCAACCATTTTACGATCATCGCGCCCCTGGCCGATCCCGCCTCCGCCATGTGCGAACGGCTGGCGCAACTGGCCGCCCGCGCCTGAGATTGCGCATTTCTGACTAGCCGACTACCGTCGCCGGGCATGCGGCGCGAGCGGCGCGCCGGCTCGGGGGGGCATGACATGAAGAAGCCAGCACGCGATTACGTAAGCACCAGCGAGGCGGGCGTCGCCCTCATCAAAGGCTTCGAACAATTTCACCGCTCACACGACGGCGGCGCCACCGCGACAGCTTATCGCTGCTCCGCCGGCGTCTGGACTGTCGGCTGGGGGCACACCGGTCCTCACATCCGCGACGGCGTCACCAAGACGCTGGAAGAGTGCGAACAGATTTTACGTGATGATTTACGCTGGGCCGAGGATGTCGTCCGCCGCACCGTCAGCGCCGACATCACGCAAACGCAGTTCGACGCGCTTGTGGCCTTCATCTTCAATTGCGGCGAGGGCAATTGGGGCAGCTCGACGTTGCGCCGGCGGGTGAACGCAAGCGCCCCTCCCGGCGACATCGAAGAAGGCTTTATGCGCTTCCGCAAAGCGCGGGTGAACGGCGTACTGACTGAACTCGCTGGACTCGTGCGCCGCCGCCGCGCCGAAGCGAAACTGTTCAACGCCCCCGAGAACGCGACCGTCACCGTCTCCGATGACGGCGAGGTTTTCATTTCAGAGGCGGCGCCAGCACCAGCGCCAACACCGGCGCCTACGCCCAACGAAAGTGGCGATACCCAAACGCCGCAAACGCCTGCACCCAACCAAAACCAATCGCCGGCCCCGCCAACCACGCCTCAAGAACCACCCGGCATGCCGCAGCGGCCCCTGCCCGCGCCGCATCCGCGGCCGCTGCCGCAAAGCCGCACGCTCTGGGGCGCGCTGCTCGCAGCGCTCGCTGGCGCCGCCAGCTTCGCCAGCACACTCTGGGCCGGCGCCGCCGCCTGGTGGGCGCAGCTGCGCGAGCAAATGCCGTTTGATCCGATCTGGATTCTCGTCGGCGTTTTCGTTTTGGGCATCACGCTGGTCGTCTTCGCCCGCATCGACGACCAATTTAGGCGCGTGCGCTGACGCTAACGGCGTCAGCCATCCAAAGCTCGCTTACGGAAGGCGCAAGTCCTCCTACGCCAAAGCTTCGGAGGACATCCAACGCTCGCCGCGCGAGCGTAGGATGGTGGGCGCGACAGGGATCGAACCTGTGACCCCTACGATGTCAACGTAGTGCTCTCCCGCTGAGCTACGCGCCCGACCCCGTGGCAAGCACGGAACCGCAATTACGGGACCGCCGCTATAGCGGCTTACCCGCCTCGGACGCAAGCCGGGTCAATCCGTGACTATCCGGCCCACCGCTGGTAGAGTGCGGGGCGCAGAAGGGGCGCAAAGCCCTATGTTCCTCGAAACCAAGCACATACTGGCGACGCGCGACATCGAGCGTCTGCGCCACCTCGCCGGCGAGCTAAACTTCGTCGATGGCCGCATTTCCAATCCGGCGAACTAAACCAAGATCAACCAGCAGGCCGATCCGAAGAGCCCGCTTTATGCGGAAAGCTCCAGCATCGTCATGGCCGCCCTGGGCGCTTCACGCCCCTTCCGCGACTTCGCTCTGCCCAAACGCATCGCGCCGCCCATGTTGGCGCGCTACGGCCCGGGCATGCAGTACGGCGCCCACGCCGACAGCGCCTACGTGGCGGTCAGCCAGGGCACGCTGCGCTCGGATGTCTCAGCCACGGTGTTTCTGTCCGACCCCGGCGCCTATGAAGGCGGCGAATTGATCATCCACCTCGGCACCGAGATGGTGCGCATCAAAGGCCGGCCGGGCGCCGCAATCTTTTACCCGTCAACCACAACGCATGAGGTCGCGCCCGTTACATCGGGCGAGCGGCTGGTGTCAGTCACCTTCATCCAAAGCCTGGTCGCCGACGAAGCGCGGCGCACGGTGCTTTACGAACTGAGCGAAGTGTCCGCGCTCGAGGGCCTGGCGATGAAGTGGGGCAACCGGGTGCGACTTGAAGCGGTGCGCAACAATCTGCTGCGCATGTGGGCGACAGACTAAGCCGCCGCGATCACGCGCTCGATCTCGACCACCAAATCCTTCAGATGGAACGGCTTCGACAGCACCTTCGCATCCTTCGGGGCTTGGCTTTGCGCCGACAGCGCCACCGCTGCAAAGCCGGTGATGAACACGATCTTCATGGCTGGATCGGCTTCGGCGCCGCGGCGCGCCAGCTCGATGCCGTCCATGCCGGGCATGACGATGTCGGTCAGCAAGAGATCGTAGGAACCGTGCTCGAGCGCCTCCCAAGCGGAATCGCCATCGCCGTAGCCGGCCACATCGTGACCGGCGCGAGACAGGCTCGTCACCAGGAAGCCCCTGAGCGAGTCATCATCTTCGGCTAACAGAATACGCGCCATGCGCTGCAGCTCCGGAACTTCCCGGCCCCCTTTGAAGCGGTAGCCTCTAGCATGGCCTGGGTAAAGGCCGGCTAAAGCTTCACACACAGCCGGTAAACAGGCGGAAATATTGACGGCCTTAACGCCGGCAGCGAACAATAGCTTATGGATCCGACCGACCTCGGCCTGGGCGCTGCTAGCGCCGTTGCGGAAGGCGCCGGCTTGCCCGAGCGCGAGGCCGAGCCGCCGTTTGTCCTGATCGAGCCGCTGCGGCGCACCGCGCCCCTCATCTTCGCCTCCCCGCACAGCGGTCGACGCTATCCACCCGAATTGTTGGCCGACGCCCGCGTCGGCCTCATTAGCCTGCGCCGCTCCGAGGATGCCTATGTCGACGAGCTCTTCGCCGGCGCCGCCGCGCATGGCGCTTGCGTGCTTTCAGCCTCGGTGGCGCGCGCCTTTGTCGATCTCAACCGCGACCCGGCCGAACTCGACCCCGACATGTTCGACGAGCGGCCCCCGACTAGCACCCACACATCGTCCGCACGCGTGCAGGCCGGCCTCGGCGCTATCCCGCGCATCAGCGGCGACGGGCAGAACATTTATCGCCGTAAGCTCTCGCTTGATGAAGCCGAGCGCCGCATCGCCGGGATATATCGGCCCTATCACACGCTGCTCGGAAATCTGCTCGCCGAGACCAAAGCGCAATTCGGCTGCGCCGTGCTGATCGACTGTCACTCAATGCCGAACAATGCGCGCGGCGCGCACGCGCCTGACATCGTGCTCGGCGATCGCTATGGCGCCTCGTGCCACCCATCGGTCACGGCGCTGGCGGAAGCGACCTTGCGGCGCTTGAATTATCGCGTCGCCCGCAACACGCCCTTTGCAGGCGGCCACACCACGCAAACCTATGGCCGTCCCATCGCGCACATGCACGCGCTGCAAATCGAGATCAATCGCGCTCTCTATGTTGACGAGCGCACATTGGAGCGCACCAACGGCTACGCCCGGGTGCGCGCCGACATGACCCGCTTGGCCGAAGCCTTGAACGCCGCGGCGCTGCACAAGAGCTTGGTGTAGCAGCGCGTTTCCAGGTTCCCGGAATCCCAGCCTGCATTGCGCTTGAGACGCAGGGAAACTTCGGTAGCGCGGCGCGTTGAATGTGGGCCCCAACCGAACCCAGGAACCCGAATATGCGCCCCCTTGAAATAACCGCCGTCGTTCTGATTGCCGTCATGATGCTAGGCCCACTCGCCCTTGCGCCTGCCTATGGCCCCTATGTCGAGCCCGGCACCGCTGCAGAGGTCAACGAAGTGACGACGCCGCTCGAAGAAGGCTCTGAAGCTCCAGCCGTCGTGCCCGCCGAACCGGTTGTTGAGACCCCCGACAATTCCGACGCTCCACAATAAGATTTGCCAGGGAGCGCCGGCGTCCTCGCCGGCGGCGGTCGAACCAACAAGCAGTGGCGCTTGTCGGTAGCAGCGCCGCCGGCGAGGTCGCTCCATATTGATTGCGGGATACGAGCGAGTCGGTCCCCCGCAAAAAAAGCGGGGATAGACGCCGTTTAATCCGACCGAGTGCGCACCCGTGTTATGATGCCCGCATCGTTTCATACGGAGAGCAGTCGGTACCCTGTTCGAACTGACCATGAAGCGATGCAGTTGAGTGTGAAGCGCCCATGCTTCTGATTGCTGTCCAAAGCTGGGCGCTTTGGCAACACAACCAGAAGGCCAAAACGGAGCTGAGCAGGAGGCGTGGCGAGCGCCAACGATCTGCAAAGCAAAGCGGAGGTAACGCAGATGCGCCGAAGCCCGCATCCAAGTGCGGGAGCACGCACCGGGGATCGTTGTCGAACACGACGACCCGCACGCCATCGGCGAGCCGTCTACCTGGGTGAAACAACCTTGGCCGCGGCGCCGATGCTTCAACAACTGCAGGGACGCGGGTTTCCGTGTCATAAGCGCCGAAACAACGGCGCATCTTCTACGACGCGCAAACCCGCGTCCCTGGCTCTCCACGTGGAGCACGACGATGACGCACGCCTATACTTTTTGGACCGCCGGCGTCCTCGCCGGCATCGGTCGAGCGATCACACACGGGTGCTTGTCTGCTGTCGTGCCGGCGAGGGCGCCGGCGCTCCAAGTGAAACTAAGCCGCCGCCGACATCATCACGACCGCATAGATGACGCCAACAATCGCCAGCACCATTCCGGACAGAACCACGAGAAGCATCAGCACGATCGTATAGATAGCCGATTTGCCCCACACCCCCGCCGCCGTATCAGCCAGCACGCCGGGCGCTCCGCGCAGCACAGTGATGAAATACACGAACGCCACCAACGCCATTGAAAGCCAAGCCCAAGACGCCATCGCGGGCATCGCCAGCATCGGCATCAGCAGCAGCCCCATGACAGAGCCCGCCACCAGCACCGCCATCGCAATATTCAGCCGGCTCGGCCACGACAATTGCGGCCTGAACCAGCCCAGCACGAACACGCTGAGCGAGGTGAACAGCGCCACGATGATTGGCTGCAGCACGCTCGCGGCGGCGGCATAGTGGCCAATAAACGCATCGAGGTTGCCGCCGGCCATTTGCTCGAAGCTCGCCCGCGTCGTCGGGTCGCCGGACTCGATCTGCCGCGTCAGCAGGCCCTCCCAACCGCCCCAGAGCGCCGAGACCAGCACCTGCAAGCCGATCAGGCCGAACCACAGCCGCAGTGCCGGCGTGTAGGTGACCCGGTCGCGCGCCGCATAGGCGGCAAACACCGCGTTCGGGCGCACGAACAGGTCGCGCAGCGTTTTCAGCGAACGGAAATTGAAGCCGAACGCGTCCTCTACGGCGTCGTTCAGGTCTTCACGCTTTTCTGGCTCGGCCATAAAACCCCCTTGCCCGCACCTAACAGAAGCGGGCGTGTCAGGCCAATTGGACAAGAAAAAACCGCCGGGCGTGAGCCCGGCGGTTGGAAGGTAAAATAGGGAGGAAACGCCCGATAAGGGCGGGTGCGGAATCGCGAAACGCCGCAACGGTACGAAATTAGTTTGCACTGCAGCAATTTGCAAGGTGAAGGTGGCGTCACGTTTTTGTAGATTGCCATAACGCACGGTTTTAGTTACGTATTTTGACATGCTATCCCATATTGCACTTGCACACATGCACGGACGGATGGTTTGTGCTTAAGGAATCCACAGGGTTGCCGTTGAAGCAGGCGCCTTAGCCGGGCAGAACCCGCCCTCATTCAGTGAAAGCCCCGGAAAAATGGCCGAGCGCCTGCGCAACCTCGCGATCATCGCACACGTCGACCACGGCAAGACCACCTTGGTCGATCAGCTCTTGGTCCAAGGCGGCGCGTTCCGCGCCAACGAATCCCACGCCGAACGGGCGATGGATTCCAACGACCAAGAGCGTGAGCGCGGCATCACCATCCTGGCCAAGTGCACCTCAATCCTCTGGGGCGACGATTGGCGCCTCAACATCGTCGATACGCCCGGCCACGCCGACTTCGGCGGCGAAGTCGAGCGCATCCTCGGCATGGTTGATGGCTGCGTGTTGCTGGTCGACGCCTCCGAAGGGGTAATGCCGCAAACCAAGTTCGTGTTGTCGAAAGCGCTAAAGCGCGGCCTGCGCCCGATGGTGGTGCTGAACAAGGTCGATCGCGCCAGCGCCGATCCCGACAAAGCCCTCAACGAAATTTTCGAACTCTTCCTCGCCCTCGGCGCCACCGACGATCAAGCCGATTTCCCGATCCTCTACGCCTCCGGCAAAGAAGGTTGGGCCAAAACGGACATGAGCGCCGAGAACAAGGATCTGACGCCGCTGTTCGAACTGATCGTGCGCCACGTGCCCGATCCCGAGCCGATCCAAAAGAAGGACGAGCCGTTCGCGTTCCTCGTCACCATGATCGATTCCGATCCGTTCCTTGGCCGCATCCTGACCGGCCGCGTTGAATCGGGCCGCGTGAAAGTCGGCGATCCGGTGCGCGCGCTCTCGCGCGAAGGCAAGGAAATCGAGAAGGGCCGCTTGACCAAGCTCCTCTCCTTCCGTGGCTTAAAGCGCGTGCCCGTCGATAGCGCCGAAGCCGGCGACATCATTGCCATCGCTGGATTGGTGGAAACCACGGTCGCCGACACGATCGGCTCGCCGGACCTCAGCACGCCGATCCCGTCAACGCCGATCGATCCGCCGACGCTGGCGATCACCGTCTCGATCAATGATAGCCCGCTCGCCGGCCGCGCCGGCGATAAGGTGCAAAGCCGCGTCATCCGCGCGCGCTTGTTGGCGGAAGCGGAATCCAACGTCGCCATCCGAGTCACCGAAACCGCCAACCGGGATGCCTACGAAGTCGCCGGCCGGGGCGAACTGCAACTCGGCGTGCTGGTGGAAACCATGCGCCGCGAAGGCTTCGAGCTCTCGCTCTCGCGCCCAAAAGTGCTGACCCGCAGCGAAAAAGGCCAGACGCTGGAGCCAGTCGAAGAAGTCGTCATCGACGTGGACGATGAATACACCGGCGTCGTCATCGAGAAGATGAGCATCCGCAAAGGCGAGTTGCAGGACATGCGCCCGTCCGGCGGCGGCAAGACCCGTCTCGTCATGCATGCGCCCTCGCGCGGCATGGTCGGCTATCACGGTGAATTCCTGACCGACACGCGCGGCTCCGGCGTAATGAACCGCCTCTTTCACGAATGGGCGCCGTGGAAGGGCGACATCCCCGGCCGCCGCAACGGTGCGCTCGTTTCCAATGACAAGGGCCAATCGTCCGCCTACGCGCTGTGGAATCTCGAAGAGCGCGGCCAGATGTTCATCGCCGATGGCGAAGACGTCTATGAAGGCATGATCATCGGCGAAAACAGCCGCGCCGAAGATCTCGATGTGAATCCGCTGAAGGGCAAGAAGCTCACCAACGTGCGCGCTTCAGGCAAAGACGAATCGATCCGCCTGACACCGCCGCGCCGCCTCACGCTCGAACAAGCGATGGCGTGGATCGAGGATGACGAACTGGTCGAAGTCACCCCCGCCGCCATCCGCATCCGCAAAGCGTACCTCGATCCAAACGAGCGCAAGAAAGCGTCACGGGCCAAGGAAGCCGGCTGATTGGTTATTGTGGCGCCGTCGGCGCATCGACGCGTACGCCGCGCCGCCACTCTTCGCGCCGTTGCTGCACTTCAGCGTTAACGTTGACCTGCTCGCGGCAGCGGTACTCGACCTCGCGCATCTGATCAGCGCCCGTCACTTCGGTGGCGTAGCAACCGATCGGACGCAGCACAGCGTTAGCCGCTTGGCCCCACCACAGAATGCCCGGCGAGCTGTTCCGCGCATAAATGGTGACGTTCTGCGCCACCAGCGCGCCCAGCGGCGCCGGGTTGCCACGCTGCACCATCAGCCGCTGTTCGCGCTCATGAAACCAAACCTGGTAGCGATCCTCGCCGACGTAGACATCGGCGTCCGGCATGCCGCCACGATAGGTGAACGTGCGCTGCGTCGACGCGCACGCCCCAAGCGCGAGCAGCGATACAAGCAGGAGAACCCGAATTTTCATTGCGCACCTCGTTCAGCGAAGTTCTCGCCGCCGAAGATGCACCTCACGGGGCCGCGTCATGACCAAATCGTGGCGCGCGCGCGTTTACCAAAAGCTGTGGCGCCGTTTCGGCCCAGCTTTCGCCTGGCCCGATCATCGCAAAGGTAACGGGCGCTTAACACGATGCAATTCGCGTCACAGATGCGTGGCACAGGACCTGCTCTCCACTCAGGGCGTAAGGCGGGCCCATGGGGGACACCGCCGTGAACTAAGGGCGCTCCACCATGGCTAACGCCATCGACCTCCATGTCGGCAAGCGGCTCCGTCGCCGCCGCCGGCTTTTGGGCCTGACCCAGCAACAGCTGGCCGAGTCCATTGGCATCCGCTTCCAGCAGATCCAAAAATACGAATGCGGCGCCAACCGCGTGACTGCGAGCCGTCTGTATGAACTCGCCGTCGCGTTAAACGTGCCGGTCAACTATTTCTTCGAAGGCTTGCAAGCCGCCGCCAACCCGGCAACCCCGGGCGCGCCGGCCAACGACCGCGATCTGATCGCGGCCGATGTGCTCTCGCAGAAAGAAACGCTCGAACTGATCCGCGCTTATTACAAGCTTGGTGAACGTCCGCGCCGCCGCCTCCTCGATCTCGCGAAGGCGCTGCAGGACGAAAACACCGACGCGGCCTAAACGCCGCCTCTGGTGAGGGCAACGGGGATCGGGCTCGCCATCGGCGGGCCCGTCTTCGTTTGCGCGCGAGGAATCAATCCTACAGCGCGCGAACGGGGTTATAGTGCTGGGATGACCGTGCATCATGACATCCCCCGCCTCCTCGCGTTCGCAGACACCCTCGCCGACGCCGCGCGCGCCGCCATCCTCCCCTTCTTTCGCGCGCCGCACGTTTGCGAAGACAAAGGCGGCGCACGCTTCGATCCGGTGACTGAGGCTGACCAAGCGTCCGAGCGCGCCATGCGTACGCTGATCGCGCAGACTTTTCCCGACCACAGCATCCTCGGCGAAGAATACGGCGGCACGCTCGCGACCGAGGGCTACCAATGGATCCTCGATCCGATCGACGGCACCCGCGCCTTCATCTCCGGCTTGCCGACTTGGGGCGTGCTGATCGGCCTCTACCACGATGGCCGCCCACTCATCGGCGTGATGGATCAGCCTTATCTCGACGAGCGCTATCGCGGCTGGATGAGCGGCGCCAACGTCACCGCCCGCGGCGAAACTAAGCCGCTACAGACACGCGCCTGCGCCGGCTTGAGCGAAGCGACGCTCTCCACCACCGATCCATACTTGTTCGCCGGCGCCGAGGCCGAAGCCTTCGCCCGCGCGCGCGCCCAAGCGAAGCTCACGCGCTACGGCTACGATTGCTACGCCTATTGCATGCTGGCCGCCGGCCACATCGATTGCGTGATCGAGAACGGGCTTAAGCCGTTCGACATCGCCGCGCTAATCCCGATCGTGACGGGCGCCGGCGGCGGGATTGTGAACTGGGACGGCGGCGATGCGAGTGGAGGCGGTCGCGTGTTGGCCTATGCCGATGTGAGCGTACGCGATGAAACGCTTAAGCTTCTCGCGCTGTCCCGTTGACGATATCGCGCATGGCGTGCGCGAACACTTCCGGCGGTTGGCCGCCTTGGATCATCCAACGGCCGTTGAAGATGACCGACGGCACTGCGTTGATGCCCTGGCGACGCCAATGATATTGCTCGGCGCGCACCTCTTCGCCGAACGCGCCGGTGGCCAGAATTTCGCGCGCGCGATCCGCATCGAGGCCGGCTTCGCGCGCGGCGTCGACCAGCGCATCGGCATCGTTGCTCGGCCGCTGATCGGTGAAGGTCGACTTGAACAAAGCCTGCTTCAGCTCGAGCTGCTTGCCTTCAAGCCCCGCCCAATGCAGCAGGCGATGCGCGTCGAACGTATTCCAGATGCGGCTCTCCGGCCCGTAGTTGAAGACAAAGCCAAGCCGCGCGCCGCTGTCCGCAATCGCTTGGCGCGCCGCCGCCGAGCGCTCGGGTGTTGAGCCGTACTTCTTCTGCACATGCTCAAACGTGTTCTCGCCTTCCGGCGACATATCGGGATTGAGCTCGAACGGCTGAAAGTGGATCTCCGCGCACACGTCGTCGCCCAGCGTATCCAGCGCCTGCAGGAGCGAGCGCAAACCAACCACGCACCACGGGCACGCGGCGTCAGAAACGAAGTCGATGCGAAGCGGCTGAGTCATCTATTTATAGAACTCCGTCCGCCGATCCCTGAAGAAGCCCCACGCGGCGCGGTGGCGATCAAGGAAGTCGAGATCGAATTCGTGCACGAGCACGCCCTCCTCGCTGCGCTCGAAGCTCTCGACCAAATCGCCGCGATGGTCGGCGATGAAGCTGGAGCCGTAGAAATTCTGGCCGCTGGCTTCGACGCCGATGCGATTGGACGCCACCACCGGGATCACGTTCGAGACGGCGTGGCCTTGCATGGCCCGCCGCCATGGATCGCGCGTGTCGAGCGAAGAATCGTGCGGCTCGCTGCCGATCGCGGTCGGGTAGAACAGCACTTCGGCGCCTTGCAACGCCATCGCGCGCGCCGCTTCGGGAAACCATTGGTCCCAGCAAATGCCGACGCCAATGCGGCCAAAGGCGGTGTCCCACACCTTGAAGCCGGTATCGCCGGGGCGGAAATAATACTTCTCCTGATAGCCGGGGCCGTCAGGAATATGGCTCTTGCGATAGACGCCAAGCTGCGCGCCATCGGCATCGAGGATGACGACCGAGTTGTAGTACGCTGGCCCGTCGCGCTCGTAGATCGAAACCGGGATCACCACGCCCAGCTCCTTCGCCAGCGGCGCCATGGCGACAACGCACGGATGCGTTTTCGCTTCGAACGCGGTTGCGAACCATTTCTCCTCCTGCGTCGTGCAGAAGTACGGCCCCTGAAACAGCTCCGACGGCAAGATCACCTGCGCGCCCTTGGCCGCCGCGTCACGTACGAAGCGCTCGGTCTTGGCGATATTGGCCTTGATGTCTTCGCCATACGACGTCTGGATCACAGCGACTGTGATTGTTTTCGCCATCAGCACAATCCTCCGAGAGCGATGCAAGAAAAAGCGACTCCCCGCCCCCATGCGGGGCGGGGTTGGGGATGGGGGTAACGGCGGCGCTGCTTCGAAGCTGCCGCGCTGTCACCCCCATCCGTCGGCCTCCGGCCGACACCTTCCCCGCAAGGGGGAAGGACGACGTGAGCTCGCGCCATCACGCCGGCTCCTGTTGCGTGATGCAGTGGAACGAGCCGCCGCCGGTGAGGATGGCGTGCGAGGATTGGCCGATGACGCGGCGATCCGGGAACAGCGGCGCGAGCGCGTTCACCGCATCGTCGCCGCTGCCGGAATAGATCGGCACAACGACGGTGGAATTGCCGATGATGAAGTTCATGTGGCTCGCCGGTACAGCGTCGCCATCCTCGTCCTCGATCAAGCCGGGCGATGGAATGCGGATCACTTCCAGCTTGCGGCCTTGCGCGTCCTTCATCGCCGCCAGCGACAGCGCGATCTCCTCCAGCACGTCGAAGTTCGGATCGTCACGATTGAGCGGCGCTTGGCAGACGACGCGGGCCGGGCCCACGAAGCGCGCGAGGTTATCGATGTGGCCATCGGTGTGATCGTTCTTCAGGCCCTCATCGAGCCACAACACCTTCTCGATGCCGAGCGCCTTCTTCAGCGCAACCTCGGCGCCCTCTTCCGTCCAATGCGGATTGCGGTTCGGGTTGAGCAAGCATTGGCGCGTGGTCAGCAACGTGCCTTCGCCGTCCATCTCGATGGCGCCGCCTTCGAGGATGAAGTCGTTGCGCTTGTAGTCAGCCTTCGCGAGCAGCGCGATGCGGGCGCTGACTTCATCGTCGTGCGGCAACACGTACTTGCCGCCCCAGCCGTTGAACTGAAAGCCGATCGCCTTGCCGTCCTTGGTGAAGATCGGACCACTGTCGCGAAACCAGATGTCGCCGAACGCGCCGGGGATCACCTCCGCCGCTTGCCCAAGCGCCAGCTTCGCCGTCGCTTCGGCTTCGCGGCCATGCGCCAGCACGCGCAGCTTGTCGCCCTTGCCGCCATCCCAGAGCGCGCGGATCATCGCCGCCACTTCGGCGCGCGCGCCGTCGAGGTCCTCGCCCCAGAGTTCGGCCGCCGAGGGCCAGCCAGTCCAGATCGCCTTGTGCGGGCGCCATTCAGCAGGAATCGTCGTCATGGCGGCTCCTTAGCGCATGCGAGCGAGCCCAGATAGGCACGTTTCACCCCCGCGCAAGTGCGCCGCTCTCCTGGCGCCGCCGCCGCCCATCCGCTAAGAGGCGGGCGGGGACAATTGAGACACCGATGATCGTAAACCGGGCCGCCTTCGACCGCTCGACCTGGGCCTTCCTGGCCGCGCTGGTCGTGCTGACCTGGCTGCGCATCGAAGCGCTGCGCTTGAGCCCGCTCGGGCTCTATTTCGACGAAGCGCAATACTGGATGTGGTCGCAGAGCTTCGACTGGGGCTACTTCACCAAACCGCCAATGGTGGCCTGGGTGATCGGGCTCACCACGGCGCTCACCGGCACGGATTCGGAATGGGCGGTGCGGCTCGGCGCGCCGCTGGCGCACGCGGTGGCGGCGAGCGCGATCTATGCGCTCGGGCGCAGCATGTACGGCTCGTGGCCCGGCTTCTGGGCCGGCCTCACCTGGCTGCTGCTGCCGGGCGTGTGGTTCAGCTCCATGCTGATTTCAACCGACGCGATCCTGCTGCCGCTCTGGGCGGTGGCGCTATTTGCAATGTGGCGCCTCATCAACACGCGCGCTTGGGCTTGGGCGATAACGATCGGCGTGTTCGTCGGCCTCGGCCTCTTGGCCAAGTACGCGATGTTCTACTTCATCGTCTGCACCGCCTTCGCCGCATGGCGGATGGAAACGGTGCGGCAAGCGTTGAAAGGCGGGCGCGCTTGGGTAGCGGGCCTGATCGCGGCGCTGATCGTGACGCCGAACGTGATCTGGAACGTCAATAACGGCTTCGCCACGGCGCGGCACACGGCCTCGAACGCCAGCCTCAATCTCGGCGACATGTTCCACATCGACGAATTGTTCGACTTCATCATCGGCCAAGCCGGCGTGCTCGGGCCGATCGTCTTCGTCGTGCTCATATGGGCGCTATGGCGCGCGTGGCAGCGCTCGACCGGGCTTTCGACCGAAGACCAATTCCTGATCTCCTACATCCTGCCGCCGTTCATCTTCATCTCGATCATCGCCTTCATCTCGCGCGCCAACGCCAATTGGGCGGCGGTGGCGTATCCGGCGATCGTGGTGTGGGTGACAGGCAGCTTGTTCACATCGGTGAACGGCCGCCGCTGGTTGTTTGGCGCCGGCGTCGTCAACACCGCGCTCGCGGCAGTCGTCGCCGTGCTTGTGCTCTCCTATCCCGCGATAGCCAATCAATCGAAGAACATTCGTGGCACCCGCGCTTGGGATGAAACGGCGCGCGAGATCGCGCTGCGCGCCGCGCCGCAGGCCGGAGAGGCGCCGTTCACCGCTGTACTGGTTGATGACCGCGCAACCTATTTCGAGCTCAATTATTATTGGCGCCACGCCCGCCGCGCCGGCGCGCCCTTGCCGCCGCTGCGCATGTGGCTGCTGCGCGGCGAGGCCAACAATTCCGCCGAAGCCAGCGACCCGATGCGCGCGGAAGAAGGCGGCCGCGTCCTCGTCGTGCATTTGCAGCCCGGCTTCGTGCCGTTCGTGGCGGACGATTTCACCGTCTTCCGCAGCGTCGAACGCCTGACCGTACCGCTCGGCGGCGGATTCAACCGCGAGATGGAAATTTCCGTCGGCGAAGGCTTCTCACCCGCGCCTCGCGACGCGGCATGGGAAGCGCGCCTCGACGCCGACTAGATCGGATCGTAGTCGGGAAACGCCGAGCCGCCGCGTTCGGCGCTGCACGCGTTCAAGCGGAAGAGCGAGAAGAGCTCGCGCCCCATGCCGCGCGCATTGGCGGCAAGATCGAGCTGCACTGGCGCCCGGTCGCGCCAATCGAGCGGCGACACCACGTCCAGCAAGCCGCTCTCGCCATCGACGCGGACGATGTCGCCGTCGCGCACCTTCGCCAACGGCCCGCCCTCCGCCGCTTCCGGTGTGACGTGGATCGCGGCCAGCACCTTGCCGCTGGCGCCGGACATGCGCCCGTCGGTCACCAACGCCACCTTGAAGCCGCGATCCTGCAGCGCGCCCATCAGCGGCATCAATTTGTGCAGTTCCGGCATGCCGTTGGCGCGCGGCCCCTGCCCGCGCACGACGATAACGCAATCGCGGTCGAGATCGCCCGCGCGGAACGCTGCCTGTACATCGGCTTGCGAATCGAACACCGCTGCCGGCGCTTCCACCACGAGGAACGGCGCACCGACAGCCGACGTCTTCGCACAAGCGCGGCCAAGACCGCCGCTCATCACAGAGAGACCGCCACTAGCGTTGAACGGATCGGACGCCGGCCGCACGATGGTATCGTCGCGGCTGACCTGCGGCGCATCGCGCCAAACGAGAGCATCGCCGTCCAGCTCAGGATCGCGCGTGTGGCCGGCCATGCCGTCGCGCGACACGGTAACGATATCGCTGTGCAGCAAGCCTGCGCCGAGCAGCTCGCGCGTGAGGAACGCCATGCCGCCGGCGTCGCGGAAATTGTTCACGTCGGCAGAGCCGTTCGGATAAATCTTGGCGAGCAGCGGCGTGACGCTCGCGACCTCGCCGAAATCATCCCACAGCAATTCGATGCCAGCCGCTGCGGCGATGGCCGGCAGATGGATGAAGTGATTGGTCGAACCACCTGTCGCCATCAGGCCGACAATAGCGTTGACGATGGCGCGCTCATCGACGACATGGCCGATCGGGCGATAATCGTCGCCGAGCCCGGTGATCTCGGCGGCGCGATGCGTGGCGGCGATGGTGAGCGCGTCGCGCAGCGGCGTGTGCGGATTGACGAAGGCGGCGTTGGGGATGTGCAGCCCCATCAGCTCCATCATCATCTGATTGGAATTGGCGGTGCCGTAGAAGGTGCAGGTGCCGGGCGAATGATAGCTCTCGGCTTCGACCTGCAGCAGCTCCTCGCGGCCGATCTTGCCTTCGGCGAACAATTGCCGGCGCGCGGCCTTCTCCTTGTTCGGCAAACCGGACGGCATCGGCCCGCCCGGCACGAAGATCGCCGGCAGCCACGGAAAGCGCAGCGCGCCGATCAGCAAGCCCGGCACGATCTTATCGCAAATGCCGAGCAGCAGGGCTGCATCAAACGTCGCGTGCGAAAGTGAGACGGCGGTGCTCAGGGCAATAACATCGCGCGAGAACAGCGAGAGCTCCATGCCCTCGAAGCCCTGCGTGACGCCGTCGCACATCGCCGGCACGCCGCCCGCCACTTGCGCCACCGCACCGCGCTCGCGCGCGGCTTTCCGAATGATCTCGGGGTAGCGCTCGTACGGCGCATGCGCCGAGAGCATATCGTTGTAAGCCGTGACGATGCCGATCGACGGCCACTTGCCCCCAAGCAACTGCATCTTGTCCTGCGCCGCGCAACCCGCCGATGTGTGCGCCTGGTTCGCTTCCGCAAGCCGCAAGCGTGCTGGCTTCGAAACATCGTGCGCGGCGATCAGATCAAGATAACGCTGCCGCCGCTTGGCGCTGCGTACGCGAATGCGTTCGGTGACGGCCTCGATGGTGGGATTCAGTGCGGACATGAGTGCAACCTAACTCCCCCTCCCCTCGAGGGGAGGGGGTTGGGGGCGGGGTGAAGCGCGACGTCAAACAAGCGTGCATTGTATCGC
>Ga0163148_10001478_pt1 | contig 30345 bp, 45 predicted proteins | sample OliLakLV19MP7P2_FD_148606 | JGI IMG/M metagenome (GOLD analysis project Ga0163148, IMG submission 148606) | Freshwater microbial mat bacterial communities from Lake Vanda, McMurdo Dry Valleys, Antarctica- Oligotrophic Lake LV.19.MP7.P2 | ecosystem: Environmental > Aquatic > Freshwater > Lake >... | reverse complement strand
GGCGGGCGGGTATGCAATCTATATGTGGTTGCAGAATAGAGAAAGTGCCCCTGTAGTGTTGCCGGATCAAACTCCGGGGGTCCCTACTGTTGCGCCTACTCCGGCTGTAGTGGCCGCGCTAGGATCGTTTAGGGACGCTATGATTAGCGCCAAGAATCAATATGGATACGGGAGTAGGGATACATTTACGATAGATGAGTGGAATTGGTTTCTGTCTAGTAAGTATTCCGTACCAGGGCCGGACCCCGATACTATACCCGGGTACTCGGATAGATCGTTAAAGATTGGCATAGATCAATACGCGCTACTAGTGGTGAATAAGCCGGCGGGATTGGGTGCGTTGACGTATGTTAGTCCGCGTGAGATTTACGGCATAAGAGAGTTGAACTAAAATGAATACTACGATACTGGCAATAATTGCGGCGGTTGGGGGCGCGTATTGGTGGTATGAGAATAAATATTTGCCAGATGGCGCGGCTGGGGTACCAGCGCCTACGCCCACTAATGTTAATGTTAGTGCTGCACTGCCTTTGGCGTTAATCGTACCTATACCCAATGCGGCACCTACCCCCATTACCACCACTAACGCCAATGCCAGCACGCCTAATGTGGTAGCTAGTGTAACTCCACCTACGGCACTCACTACACAAGTAAACAATGCAACCGTAAAGCGGAATTTGAAAGATTTATTGTTAGCGCGGGGGTTAGAAGTAGGAATGGTAGATCCTGTTACTAAGTTGGCGTTTTCTAGAGACTGGAATTGGGTATACAATAATATAACCAATGTGCAAGGGAATTATATAAATTATTTTCCGACGTTTGACGATGGCGCGACTAAAATGACCGCCGAAACGTTTATTTACATAGTAGCCCCAACGTTAGGACTAGGGACGGGGTTAGGCGCATTGGCCTACATTAATCAGGGAGAAAGATAACTGCCATGCCGGAAGATTTTGATACTAATGGGTTAGTGTTCAGTACTAATGTAATTAGCGGAGGCGGTGCCGGAGGTAATGCAATGACAGGGTACCGGACTCAAAACACTAATGCGACTAACTGGCTATTTGGTAACCCCGTCGCCGATCAGTTCAATAATTTTATCGCCACTAACCAAGACTTTCAACAAAGTTTTGCACAGGGGATGTTTGGGGCGGGCAGAACATTACAAACAGGGTTACAACAAGCCCAACAATGGGCGGCGAATTCCCAAAATGTGATCTACACAGGGGCGGCGATTATAGTGGGGCTAGTGGTGGTAAGTAAATTACTGGGAGGTAAAAAGCGCAGATGAAAGAGTTGAAAGACCCCAATGAGCCTAACCCTATCGGGAGAGTTGATTTACTGTTGGGTAAGTGTATGGAACATGCGACGAATTCGTTAGACGGACATTTAGGTACTACAGGAACATGGGATACACTCGGCGACGCTGTAAAGTTTGCAATAGAACACCATGTCCCGAAAACTAGTATTGAAATCCCGCCGGAAGCGAGGATACTAGCTAAACTAATGGGATGGGGGTAAAGTCATATGGCAGATACTTACTATATAGCCGATCTGTGGTGCGATTTAACAAACTGGGGAGATCCATCAGGGGCTAGGTATTGTAAGTTAGCTGCCAGGGGCGGGATGAATCAGGCAGATGCGGTCATGTACCCTAACCCTAGAATGCCTAGTACGGTACCGCCGCCGCCGTTAGATCAATTCGGGAACAGCGCGATACCATATGACACGATACAAGACTACTTGATCGCGGCACAACAAGCAAAACAGAGAATCCAAACTAGTGAATTGTTTAACACAGTAGCAGACGGGTTCGATGTACAGACATCAACCGGAGTAAATTGGCTTACTGTGGGGACATTGGCGGTTATTGGGTATATTGTGGTTAAAAAAGTATTATAAAAAGGAAAATGACAATGAAAAAATGGTTAAAATTTTTCGGGGTTACGGTAGCAAGTGCGGCGGCTAGTGCGGTAATGAGTAGCATGACTACTAACCCGCATGAACTAGGTAATTTAAAACTCATGCGAGATCGGGCAGCGGCAGGGGCGCTAGTTGCGGCATTAACTTTAATTATCAATAACCCATTAACTAGCAAAACTTCAGAGCAGGAAGATGTAGCGGCGCTGAAACGAGCGGCACGAATTGCGGAAAATAAAACGGTTGGCGAGGATCAGTAGTGGTTCCGAGTGGGCTATCTCAAGTGGATTTACAAATATTCTCACAATTGCCTGTTGTAGCATTATTCGCCGTAATTGTGCTAAAAATGCTTAACGGATTTAAGCAATATTTGAAAGATAGAGATGAATCAAATGCTAAAACTACCGAAGCATTAACTAGGGTTATAGCGGAAATGTCCAAACAAGTAAATTTTCTTGCGGTTAGTTTGGCGGAAAATAGAAGTACTGGGCATAGGCAGGGGTTGAATAGCGCAGGAACGTCAGGGGATTAGTTACCATGGCAGCAAAACGAACGGGAAGAACTGGAAACGGATGGCTAGGGGATATAGTTACTGGCGGTAAAGATTTAATCGTCGGGAAAAAGTCTAGAAAGCAAATGGCCGAAGACTTAGCGATGGGATGGCATGGGCGGGATGTTACAGAGAATTATGAGATTACGGAAATCGACAAGTATCCTAGTAACTTAGCTGAAATGGGGATTTTGTTGGATTTATGCGTAGTGGTTAGTGATGGCGCGGGCGATGAGGTATTGCCGATAACGTTTAGTGATCAGGACTACCCCGATAAGTCGAATAGAGATAATGTGAGGGTATGCGCCACTCCTGATAGGCAACAGATTGTGTTTAAGGGCGGCGACCAAACGATAGATTACGTACAAGCATTAAAAGAAATTGGATGGAATAGGGCAGAGATTGCGGCACAACAGAATAAGTACAAAATCGTGTTAGGTGAGGTTTACTCGATTGGGTATTTTACAGACAAACATCATTTAACTGGGCCTAAGGAACAAAAGCGGGGTACCCCGTATGAGCATAAGTTCGGGGAACAGGGGGGAGATAGGCCAGTGTTAGTTTACGATACGGTGAATGAAAGAGTTGAGTTGGTTGGCGGATCGTATGAGATTCGGGATGAGGGGATATGGAATTAAGAGGTTAGTATGACTAGAACCAAAAACACAGGAGACCTAAAACAAATGCAGAAATCTAATGGGGATTGGGTACCGTGTCACGCGTACCGCAAACTAGCCGATGGAACGGTACAAGTACTAACGGAAGCGGACGGCACGCGGGAAGCTAACACAGGCAAAAAGCGGATTCCTAACGTAGCCGAAGGGTTCTTTGCTAACGGGGTGTTTCATCCTATTCGAGCAAGCTGGGATTATGACAGGCGCAGAGCCAAAGAAGAGGGGCCGTCTGCGGAATTGAAACGCGCCAGAGCCACTAAACCGAAAGTTATCGGGCGAAAACGGGCTAAGACTAGAAAACCCCCAGCTAATCGCGGCACTAGCCGGAGTAGAGTTTATCCTGGGGACTAACTAACTAACGGGAATACCCGACACTTTGCAGCAAACTTAGAGCTAACTTGAAGTGAAACTCAAACTAGAAACAAAATCACAATGAACGTTAACTAGAATGTATAGCAGTTTGCTGCAACCATTTAGTTAAGGGGGAAAATAATGTGGCAGAACTAAGAAAAGTATATCGAGTAGCGAATCCAGGCAGACGGGCGGTTAAACGTCGGGCCACTACTAGTGGAGCTAAAAAGCGGTTAACTTTGAAACAGAAGTTACATTTTGGTACTGCTAGGCAGCGAACGGCTGCAAGGGCCGCGCTAAGTGGCGGAAGAAAGCGAACGGGTAACCCATCGGTATGGGCTACGACTAAAAAATTAATGCCAGGGGCTAATCGCCGAAAGCTAAAGGCGCATGTGGCGTATAGAAAGGCGTCATGGAAGAGTCCAGATAAAGACGCGTATAGCTCTAAAGCGCAATACTACTCGTTTGAGCAATTAAAGCGCCAAAAGGCTAACCAAGCTAGAACAGGCAACCCAGCACAAATCATAACTCTAACCAATCCAGGAACTAAAAGGAAAACATATACCATGGCAAAACGTAAAACTTATCGGCGTCGTCGTGCGGTTGCTGCGGCTCCGCGCCGTCGTCGTCGTCGGAATTCGGGACTAATGACTAGTGCATCTCAGCGCGGGCGAGCTGCTGCTAGCCGTCGCCGGAATACTGGCCGTCGGGTTACTGGCCGTCGTCGTAACTCCGGACTCGCCGGGGGTATTAGTGGGGGCTTGCAAGCTGCTATCGGCATTATCGGTGGCGGTTTGGCTACTAGCATTATTTCTAGCCGATTGCCTGCCGGGTTTAACACTGGTATTGCTGGGTACGTCGCAACAGCGGCCATTGCAATGGTACAAGGTGCGGTGGCAACTAAGGTATTCAAAAACCCGAATCTGGGCCGTAGCATGACTATTGGTGGGTTTACCTACCTAGCTCTACGCCTATTGCAGGATTTTGTACCTAACCTTAGTTTGCCGTTCCGGATTGGGGCTATTGCTCCTAGTTCGTTCTACACTCCCCAAGTGCCGATCGGCAACAGCATGATTAACTTCCAAGCTCCTAACGCGGTCATGGCAGCAATGCCTATGCCTCTGGCTGGGCGCATGGGCCGCGTCGGGCGGGTTCGATAGTTCCGGATTGGCAAATTCAGCCGATCACTAATTCTAGACTAATTTAAGGAAAAAGACTAAATGACCAACAATGGATTGATTGTACATAAAGCGGTTCATGAAGAACAGACTTACAATGCGGCTATTGCAGCGGAGCGGCAGCGCAAAAGTAAGGTTAAGCGGACCATTAGTATTAGTGGTATGTGGGCCAAGGGTAAGGCGAAAATGCGCGGCCATAACCCGATTGCAGCTAACCAAGCTGACATCGTTAACTGGACGTTGTACGATCGCATTACGGCGGCGAATAATACCGCTACTGCTACGCAATACACGTTTTTTAACGTGCCTATTGGTGGCACGAAAACTAAAAACGATACTAACTTGGAACAGGTTAGCCGTCTGCCTGATCCGATGTTTTTTAACGCTACGCAACTGGGGTTTGTGTTAAACAACATGATTCTGCTAGACGCGGTAGCGTTGACGAATCAGTATTACTGTGAATTGTGGGTAGGTCAAAAGGTTTACGTAGAAGGCCCGCTGAATATGTTCCCCGGTGGGGCAGGTTTGCAAGGGTTTTCTAACATTACTGCGGCGGGTACTCAACAAGCGGTTACTAACGGTATGCCTTACGGCTTGTCTGTTATGTATGATCTTCGCTTGCCTGCTGGGTTTAATATGGGCGGGTTTGTAAGTGATGGTCTGACGGGTATCACTATCCTTCAAGGTCAAAACTTCTACGTCCGTATTATTGGTACTTCATTTACGCTTACATCGGGCGCTACGGGTATGAACGTTATGACCCGACTTGACGGGATTTTGTCTCGCGGAGTCCAGTAACCGTTAATGTTGTAGGGTTGGGTTGATCTAATTAAGGGGTATAGGCTAATAGCTAACATTGCTTTAGTTTATACCCCTTTTTAGTTTTGAGTTGTAGTTAGGTTGATGTTAGATTGATGTTATTCACATAAGGATACTAAAAACATGTACGGTTTAATTGAAATTAATGGAAAGAAGTATATCAAGCGGCCCCAATTTTTCCCGACTGAAGTGACTATTGCTAGTAACAACCAAGTACTAGCTAATCAGCGGGTAGTATTCCCAGGGGTAGCGGATTTTATGCTAGAGGCGCTAACTAGGGTGGTGATAGTATCGGGCGCTCCGGTTACTAATCGGCCGTTCAAGTTCAAATTAGGTAACACGGATGGATCTGTATGGTATATGTCTGCGGGTAACGGCGGAACTAATGATCGGGTAGTAGATAGTTTGATTTTTGGTAACGGCAGTTTTCCATTCCCGCTAACCCCCAGTTTGATGTTTGGCAAGAACGCTAGTTTGTTGTTCGATGTTGAGGATATTTCAGGAACTAACGGGCAGACTATTCATTTTGGGTTTTTGGGCAGTTATCTAATTCCGGTTACGGGCGTTTAGTTTAGATGTAGGGAATTTTGAGGTAAGAATATGAATCCAGGCGCAGGGTCGGGTTATGATGACGGCACAACTAGAGCGGCGGTATTAGGGCCGGAAACGGAGTTTCTAGACTTACTAACCGCATATAGGCAAACTCCGGGGCAGGATAGGCAGCTAGACTTATCCCGTAAGGTGCTAGCTAGTTTTAACTATTTTCCTTATATCTGCGGTTGGCCGGATGGCCCATTAGCAGAACAGACTTTTGCCGCGTTCCAAGCAAAAGAAGGGAGTGTGACGATTAACGCTAGGGCCATTTTGATGGGGATAACTGCCTATTGTAGTTTGACGACTGGGATGAAACTAACTGTAACTGACAAAGGCAGCGGGTTAAGTTTGACAGGACAACCACTAGTTAGAGCGGAATTAATTACGAGCAAAATGGATCGAAGCGGGGCTATAACTTCAGAGTACCCCGCGTTTGGGCCATTTTTTTTATTGGACCCTGTAGTAGTTACTCCGCCGGGACAATTCCAAATAGCTATTACTAACCTATCGCCGACGGCTACGGCTATTTGCCAAATCGCGTTAATTTTTGCAGTTCCAGCGAATGACATGACACTAAACACAAACATTGTACACGGCGGACTAAGTAGCAGGGGGAAAATGTAATGAGTTTAGCCGATGCTAGTGAACTAATGCAGATGACGGAGTTACATTTAAGTTTGTTGGGGAATAACAGACTTTTGCGGACGCTACAACCTTACACAGATCAATATTCTTTGTGGCAGGATGGTGGCGGGGGTTCGGGAGATACGATTAATTCAACTCCACCATGGATAGATCCGCCTCCTGATAGTGCGGAATTCGATGAAGCGGGATTAGTGGCGTTGCCTGTTGCGCCTAGTATTGATACTACTGTGCTACAGGTTGTAGTTCCAAGGGGCTTTGATGGCACTATTAAAGCCTATAACGTAAATTTTCTGGGCGGCGGGTTTGTTCCGGGGAGTGGTACGATAGTTTGGCGAGTTAATATTAACGGTACCCCGGTTAGGAATTTCTCAAATATCACTACCGAACGTGGTAGCCCAGAACAGGCAAGGCCACTATCGGGAAGCATCAGAGTGTTCAGTGAACAGACCATAACTATCGTGGTTAATCATGCCAGTGATAACACGCTAGCGGGGGATGTTGTGGCAGGATTACAAGGATGGTTCTATCCTAGCCGAGGAAAGTAAGGAAACATATGCGAATTAACCAATTAATTAGACTAGTGGTTTTAGTGGGTTTAGTGGGATTGGGTGAAACAGGGTACGGGCAGCAACAGGATACGGTTTATCAAACAGTTATTTTGAATACTAAAACTGTTGGAGTTACTAGCATAACCCGAAACATCGGCCAAACGTTCCATTTAGTGACTATGATTGGAACAAGCGGGTGTACTCAAGGGGTATCGGGGCTATTCTCTTTAGAAGGGAGTTTTAACAACAGTAGCTGGACTGCCATTAGAGTAGCCGCGCTACAGCCATCTAATACGTTTAACTCCCCATTTTGGTCTAGTTTTACTTTTACGGGACAAGGGGCTTACCCGTATTTGAGATTTAACCTTAACAGCATTAACAGCATCGGGGGGGAAGACTGTAGAATAGATGTGTATTACAGTGGAAATGTAACTGGGAGTACAGTTAGCAGTAGTTTTCCCGTTAATCAAGAGACGTTTATCTACGCTTACGGGTTTGCAGTAAACACCGATAACCCTAGATTACAGATCGGCACATGCCCAGCAAATACTAATACAGCATTTTATGGTGGGGTTTTGCGGAATGTTGGCGGGACCGCTATTGCCGGAAGTGTTAGTTTGCAGGGGCTACAATCCTCGGGGCCTAGTGTGTATTCCTCAATGTATGAGGTTGTGAATATGCAAGCTAACGAAAACATTGTGTTACCCCAAGGGCCTAGGCCATATGGAGTAAGTTCTGTGCTAACAACTACAATAGCTAGACCGATCTTTATCGCGGTTCCGGCGGTAGGCGCGTTTAATTTATATTATAACCTAGTATTCCGCTGCGAGTAACTTACATGAAATCTCTGAAACTAATCTCGACTCTTTTGGGCGGCTCTTTGATGCTACTTGCGCAGCCGTCTAGTATTCCATTACAGGCTCTTGCGCCGCCTGTTAGTACGCAACTCTCAGCGCAAACTGTAGGTACGGGGAATTTTCAACCTTATTTCTATTGGCTAGTGGTGAATTTTCCTATTGGTAGTAGTGCGCCATTAGGTCCGGTTGTAGTTACCAATGGCCCTAGCCCGCTAACCGCCAGTAATTTTGTACAAATTAGTTGGCAGGCCGTACCGGGTGCAACTAACTACACTCTGATTAGAAACACTATTGCTACTCCCCCCGCAAGTGGAACAAACAACGCGGTAGCTAATAACACAACTAACACAACCGTAGTTAATGACGATACCGGGATGGCGCTATACACTGTGGTAGTTCCTGTTATTGCCGCTAATGCAAATATCACTTTGAATAATCGGGATCAGGCTACCCCGCGATTAGTCATTACTCCGGGGTTGAATCCTAGTATTTTGGGGCTACCTAGTGGAGTTACTTTACCTTTTGTATGTACCATCGGTGATATATTTTACAAATCTGATAATCCGGCAGGACAGAATTTGTATGGGTGTAGTGTGGCGAATACATGGACATTGCAGGCAGGAGGTGGCGGCGGCGCTATAACTGCGGGACCTACGGGCTTGTTAGTCGTAGACACTACGGACCCCACTAACACTATAATCGACGCTACAGCGTTTGTTATGCGAACATCCGGTGCTAATGTGCTAACCGGAAGCATTGATGCTACTGGGGCAGCAATCACCGCGCCGATTAAAACGGGGACTAGTTTACCAGGTACTTGCGCGGTTGGCGACCTGTACTATAAATCCGACGCAACCGCTGGCAGCAATCTCCAAGGGTGTACCAGCACGAATGTCTGGACTGCTCAAGGCGGGGGCAGCACCGATGTACCCGCCGCGAATGTTGCAATAACGGCGATTACTGCCACGATTAGTTGTTCCAGTCCGACTGTCCAGGTAACCCCCAATGCCCAGCTTATCCTTAATTCCACACCAATCATCGTAGCAGGTACGAATGGACAAGTGTGTGAAATCTGGAATTTGTCTACAACTAACAGTTTGTTCCTACCAGATACCTCAATAGGTGGGGCCACAAACATCACGGCAAAGGATAAGCTAGCGGTAATTATTCCCCCAACAGGCGCGGTTAGGCTCAGGTATTCAACCAGCCTAGCGTCGTGGATCGAGACATCGACAAGCCCGGCGAGTCAATTTATATATCAACAAATGGAAGATTTTTGCTTGCCAACAAATGGCTGGACATCGGGTTCGTTTGGCGGTACTGGATCCGGCGACGGTTCATTGTGTTCCGCGGCAATTGAGCATAACGCGGTATTTGGTTCCGGCGCGCTATTTCAGCTACAATACAGAAATTCGGCCGACTTTCCCATTGTGGCGAAGTCTCGTATACAAGCACAACAAGCTGCTAATACAGGATTCCGGTGGGGCGTATTTGATGGTAATGGGTATGCCTCGCCAACGAACGGGATTTATATTGAAAAACTAACTGCTGACACTAGTGTTTTCGGTGTCTGCAATAGCGGCGGGACTAGTAACCGAACTGCGCTTGCTAGTGCTGACGGCGCGTATCATACATACAGCATCGCTAAAAGCAGCAATACTAGTGTCAGATTTTCGATGGATGGAGCCGGATCCACGATTACAACAAACTGCCCTGCATCACTAGTCGACTACCGCCAAGGCTATCAGTTTGGCGTAAGCGATGGTACGGCTAGAGTTTTGAAAATAGATTACACAAAGGTGGCAATACCACGATGAAAAACCTTACCGTATTTATTGCATTGTTGTTTTCTGTTGGGGTTGCATTGGCGCAACCTGTTATATCTGGCATCGCGGCGGATGTGCCATCACGATCTACTGTTCGTATACGTTGGACTACCGATATTTCCGCTACGCACAAAGTGGAGTATGGGCCTACTATCTCTTACGGTAGCACCTTCGCCCCAGGTGGATCGGCGACCACACACAGTATCCCGATTGGTGGGTTAGCCGGCGCAACCACTTATAACTACAGGGTTTGTTCTACTAGTGGCAGTGAGACATGCAGCAGTAACCAGACATTCGTAACAACAGCGGAGATTCAGCCGAGAACCGCTACTGCGCCATTAGAGTTCTCGACGGCGGCGCCTACTAGTTTTACCGCATCGGCCACTATTGTGGCTTGCGCCGATTTACAGGCGCAAATTAACACGTATGCGAGTAATGATGGAAACAATAATTACAGGATCACTGTGCCAGTGGCTTTAGCCTGTCCGGGACAATGGACTTTACCTGCCAAAACCGGAGCAAACCCTAACGGGACAGGAATTATTGTGATCCAAGGGGCGGGTACGTTATACGCGCCGGAAGGTTCTACAACCGCGCCAATCGAAGTAATGCCGACGTTGTTAGCTAACAGGGTAGCTACAAGGCTGCTGCCATTTACTCCGGGGGATTGCTATTTTCTAGGGGATTTTGCATGGGATGATGACGAAACAACCTTTTCGCTGAAATATGTTTCGTCAGTGTCCCCCTGTGTGTATACGGCTATTACTGCAATAGGTAGCGGTACAACACTTCCCCCGACATGCGTAGCCGGAGATTGGTTTTACAAAACCGATGTCTCTGGACATAACAATAGAGCCCATTGGTGTATAACCATAAACACTTGGAGACAAGTAACATTCGTGGGTGACGGTGAGGCGGACACATCTTATTCTGCAATCTTAGTTGCAGCCAACGCAAAAGGATACCGTCTAGTTGGGATACGAATACAAATTCTTGGTTGGCCTGCTAACTACACAGCACAATTAACGCAACATACTAGAACTATCGGAAGCGTGAATAGGTGTTTGGCATCTACGCCAACAACTAGCACGGCTATTACGTTCGATCGAGTCATTTTTGACGGCATTGGATTCCCGTTTCGATCTGTGTATGGATTATGCCCTTTAGATGGGACTAACGTTGCGGTAGTAGATAGTTACTTCAATGAGATTAATCGTCCGGTAGTTGGTTCCGGTTTCGAGGCGTCAGCTAACGCGATTATTATGTACGCGGGGCCGGGGCCGATGAAAATTCAGGGTAACTGGTTCCAAAATGTCCATGGGATAGCAATATTTGCATCCGATGAGACTGCGCTGGATCAAATTCCCACTAATATTGTTGTCCGCGCAAACTACTTATATGAAAATCCTTGCCATAACGGCGACGATCCTTGCGCGGTTGCTGGACAGTTTTGGATGCGCAGAAACGGCATCGAATTAAAACGCGGCTCTAAGTGGCTAATAGAGGGGAATATATTCGATGGCGGTTGGCCATCGATTACTAGAGGCTCCTGTTTATCTTTAACCCCTAGGCCAGGAAATGTAAGTGTTCAGAATAACATGATCCAGATTGTGGATATTATGATTCGGAGTAACTGGTTCAAAAACTGTATGGAACCGGCGTCGATAGCGGGCTCACATGACGGTTACAATATTAACACGATTCTTACCCAAAGGGTTAGCGTGCTAAATAACTTGTTCTCAAATGGCTCTGTTACATCGACTGGACAAACAACCGGATGGCCGTTTAGCTTAACCTCACGGGGATATATCCACCTGACCCAACAGGGGCCAGAGGATATAGTAATAGTTGGTAATACTTATTGGGATATGCGAGGGAGTGATCGGGGCGACATGGTGTTATCTCTTGACGCGCTGAAAGGCAGTGGGCTACAAGTCTACCGCAATATCTATTATCCTACCCCGAATTCTAGCGGGATAAACGGAGGCGGGTTTGCTGGGGGTACTGCCGCGCTAAATGGCTACTGGACTAGCGGCGCAGCATCTAACTGGGGCATTGCAGGAAATCACTGGGTACAGGCACCGGGGGTTATTACAGGCAACTATCCTACGGGTATTACTTGGTACGCGGCTCCTGCTAGTGTTGGGTTGATTAGTCCCGCAACCGGGGACTATAGACCTGCTGCCACGTCCGCCGCAGCCGCAATCGGAGTTAATCGGGATGCGGTTAATGCCGCTCAAGGCATACCGTATAATGCCAGAACACTAAACATTACTAGTACTACAGCATCGGTTTATTGGACTGCGCCAGACATAAATACTCCGTGTACGGTCGAATACGCAGCAGGAACTCGGGTTGTGGATACTCCGGGGGGATCCCGAATACGAAATGTGGCACTAAGTGGATTGGCCGCATCAACCGCCTACCCGTATACTATTTACTGTGGGCGCAGACTAGCTGGTACATTTACCACTAAACCCTAAACACTATATGTCTAATCTAATAACCGCAATCTCGGCCGCAATTACTCGCCAAGAAAACGCGCCGCCAAGTTACAATAACCCCGGTGCAATAATGGATGTTACTTATTACAAAGAAACAGGAGGAAAGTTTCGATTACAACAATACCCCACGCTAGCCGAAGGGGTTAGCGCGCTACATCGACTAGTGCAAGTGTATGTTACTAGGGGCGAAACACTAGAATCGTTCTTTGCAAAATATGCGCCGTCTGGACATGGCGGAAATAACCCGCAAGTTTACGCGGGGAATGTTGCGCAATGGCTAGGAATCCCGACTAATGTAAAACTATCAACGTTAGTTGATGGATACCAGATACCTGCAAATTTTCTGTTGGGGACACAGCTAACCCGCAAACTGTGAGTACTGGGAATTCCGGAGGGATCTTAGGATATCTGACTAGTCTAGTTTCTCCGGGGGTAGCGTCCGGAGACTCCGGGGACTCTGGAGAATGGGCTAGTGTGGCGAACTCCCCTACACTGCCGTTAATTGTGCTAGGTATCGGTACTGCCGTCATATTGTGGTACGCGATGACCGATTAGGTACTACAACAATAGTACAAAAATAATTTAGATCGGGCAAAATCCCGTAACATGTTGATTCTAATGGCCTTGCGCCATGGGTCCGCATGTTGCGGGATTTTTTTTGCTATAGCGGCACAAAAAGGCTTGACGGATTTTGTGACATGGGGTAGGATAGTGGGGTAGGGTAGTGACACAATAAGATTACAGAGGATTAAAATGGCCCCGCGTAAAGAAACTGATATCAGCTATTATTGTGAGGACTGCGACAATGTAGAACAGACAGATGAGTGTAACGCGTGCGGGGGCGAATGCTCCACGTATTGCTCCATCTGCAACAAGAATTTAGACAATTGTGACTGCGAGACTACGGAGAATTAAAACTATGATTATGATTAGATCACATCAACATATGTACGATGCGATAGTAGCGAACGGGGGAGTTATGGAGCATTCGGAGATACTGGGAATTCTTAATGAATTCGTTAGTATTACTGCTCGGATGGGCCATAACAGAGCAATATTCCATGCGATGTTAGTGAAGGGTAGTATTGTGCGGGCGCCCGGGGGAAAGATACAGGAATATAAAGAAGTTTTAGCCGAACGGCTACTATGGCACGCGGAGGCGAAGGAATGGGCCACGGTAGCGTTAATTGCAAATAAATTAAAAAATCAAAGTACCTCGGAATTAGAGTATTTCATTGCAGTACCTAATGCCGATCGGATGTTAGAAAATGCCGACTGATGACGATTTGGTATCTGAGGATACGTGGATAGATAGCCATTGGATCACTAAACTATCTACAATCTTACAAGTCACAACAGACGTACCCGCCGTTAAGGATTTTGCCGAGACCGCCAGCCGGAATAAGCATACTCGGCATAGAGTTGACTTTGCGATGGGAGAGAAGCGGATTCCTGTTAGCCGAAGGATCGCACTAATCCAGACGGCTAGTCTAGTAGGGGCTAGGTCCTTACAAGCGCTATCCGATGGGGAGTTACAGGCTTTGCTCAAGCTGGTAGCGGTAGAGCCTTACTGGTAGCCCCTAGCCCCACTCTAGCCCCACGCTCCCCCGTTTCGCCTACCTCACAGAACACGAAACGAAAGGGCCGGAACGCGGGGGCAGGGGCAGGAGTTAGCCGGCTAAATGCGGCCATGTTGCATAGCGCAAAATCAAAACACGAAATGATTCGAGAGGATGACACAAAATGCCAGAACAAACTAGCCCAGTAAAATTTGACTCCGTTAAAATTGTACGGTACTGCGAGAAACTCCCCGATTACTATCTCACTCAACTCGCCCGACTAGTGGCGAGTGAGGTAAGAAAACGCAAGCAAGAATGGGAAGCTGCCGAATTTAAGCGACAAAATCCCCAGAAACAACCAACATGGGTAAAGGCAAAAGGAAAGTAGCAATATGGAAAAACTAGCGACGTTAACGGTGAAACTAGAGTTACAACTACCGTGTTACATTGATTCGTTTGCACGGTCGGGTAACATGCAAAGGCAGCTTGTACGATGGCTGATACTGCATATAACAAATACATACTCCGATATCGCGGTAACATGTTTGTCGATTGAAGTTGATGGAAAGAGGGTAAAAAACTAACATGCCAAGAATTAGAGTATGTATTGTAGTTGATAGTATTGTTTCGGATGGGGCCGCTATATGCCTTTCCTCCGGCAATCTAACTTTACTGGCAACTCGCGGGGCGGAATCCGCCCGAGGCAGGATTGAGAGAATACTAGAAGAATTTTGCTGTGAGGAAACTCCTGTAAAAGTTTTCTCGGCTACGGTAATAGGCCCCAATGAACAAACTTAAGCTGGCCGCTAAACAAGTAGCAGGTATTTTCGCTGCCCATCGGCTAACTTATGACGATACCCGTAAAGTAACGTTACTCGCCCGGCAACTACTCGCACTAAAATCTACTAGAGTAGTTTCGCGAATTCCGAAAATGATCCCCGAAGCGGAGTTAGTCAAGTTTTACGAATACGTAGAGCAACAAGACAATTCCCGCGATATCGTGTTACTTCGATTGTTATTTTACACGGCATTGCGTAACGCGGAGATTACACAGTTACTAGTGACCGATATCGACTTAGCCGAATGCCGGATTTATGTCTCGCAAGGCAAGGGCGGGAAAGATCGGTATGTATTGTTCAAGGAGGATTTTAGACTAGTACTACAGATGTATCTAAGAACAGTTCCCAATAATAAGTGGCTGTTTGAAACAAATTTGAAACGGCCAATGACTCCCCGGAGACTACAGCAAATTGTACAGGAATACGTTAAGGGGAGCGGTATCGACCATCGACTATACCCCCATCTATTCCGCCACATGTTGCTTACCTACCTCACTAGGAATCAGCTAGTGGATTCACAGATTCAACTCATCTCCGGCCACGCTAGCAAAGAAAGTCTAGCTATCTACCAGCATATCGGGCTAGGGGACGTTAAAGAGGACTACCAAGCTGCAATGAAAAAAGGCAAGTTATGACTCAACTAGATTGGGGGAGACTCCGAGCACAGCTAATCCTGTTAGGCTGTACAGCCAAGCCCGCACAATCAATGCTAATAGATGAGGTAGTTATGGAATTAGACGAACATTTCTTTACGACGTTATCAGGGGCTACCCCAAAAGGAAAATCTACAGGGCGACCCCGGAAACATATCAACTTGGCAAAACTAGCCGAGTTGCAAAAATCCCATAAATCGTTACGGGAGATGGGGAAAGAGTTGGCAGTATCCCGCGAAACAATCCGGCGCACCATTAACGATGGCGCAAAGCGGTAACACCTTATTGTAGGGCTAAAATATCTACACTCACCGCATTTTAGCCCTACTAAACGATTTAAGTTTGCAATTGTAGGGCCAATCCCCTACAATCGACCGAAAACGAAAACAGGACAGCTAGTGTAGCTAATTTTGAAAATCGCACTATGGGGCTGTAACGCGCAAATAGAGGGTATTAGCTAATTTTAGGGAGAGAACAAAAATAAACTAGAAAACTATTGACTCGCCGAGTTCGCCCGTAGTACTTTATAAGAGTGGCTAGCGGCTAACGCGGCCCCAACAAGGAAAATTAAGGAAACTACAATGATTTTAGCTTTACGCGTGCTTGTTCAAACGTTGTATGTAATCGAGTCTCAATTGACGGTAGTAGGTAGCCAGATGCGCGTTACAAGCGCTACGGATTGGGAATACAACAATAGATTCATTGAGTGTAAAAAGGCTTTGCGCTTGGCTATTCGCGCATTCACCGCATTAGCCGACGATATGGGGGATAAAGGCTACAAGTAAAAAATTAGTGGAAAAATTAGTGCTACAAGTATTGACAACACTCTACTAGTCTGCTAATCTTATTATATGAACTCCGAAACATTCCCCACACTCTCCCCCGCTACCTCCGGGGGATATTTTACCGCTAAAGAATCCGCTATCTGTAGTGTATGCGGTGATCGTATCCATGTTGGCGATCCAATGACGTGGAATCGCAAGGTACAAGGGGAAAAATGGCATCTACACTGTAAAGATGCTGGATTGCAGGGCAAACGCGTTACGGCTAGCGCGGTAGCCCCGGAGAGTGTTTCGAGTGTGGCGGCGGTAGCGACTCCCCCGGCTAGCGATAAAATCAACGCAATGCTGGCGGAGATTAGAGCAATCGTTAAAGCGGAGTTAGAGTTAGCGTTAGCTCCGGCTAGCGTGACCGCAAAATCTGCCGCTACCTCACATGAATTTGTTCACCAAACGCGTGATGAGGTACTAGAACTAGTACAGCTCGGATTGAATGTTTACATGCAAGGGGCAGCCGGATCTGGTAAAACTCACGTAGCCCAGCAAATATCGGACATCATGGGCTTGGAATTGACTCCCATGCAATTCGACGGCTTTACGTCGCCCATCCTCATCAAAGGCTACATGGATGCGCAAGGCAAGTTCGTCGATACCCCGGTATACGCGTGGCTAAAATCTCCGAACGGGGGAGTTCTGTTCGTTGATGAATTCGATCGGGGAAGAGAGGATACCCTAGTTTGCTTTAATTCCTTGCTAGCCAACAAGTACCAGATGTTTGCGAACGGGGAAGTTTTGAAAATGAGCGAAAAGCATGTAATCATTGCGGCTGGGAATACCGCAATGCGGGGAAGTGACGGGGTATACACTAGCGCCCGCAAACAAGACGCTAGCGTGCTAGATCGCTTTGTTTCAATCCAGTGGGATTATGACTTCCGCTTAGAGTTGGCTTTAGCGTCTAGCATTAATCCAGACTTCGGGGTACGCTGGGCGAAGTGGATTCAGGCAGTTAGGGTATTTGTTTCTAATCCAGCGTCCGGCATCAAAACTCAAGTGGTGTGTGGAATGCGGGCTATAATGTTTGGGGCTACCATGCTCAAGCTGGAACGGTACCAAAACAATCTACCTCTAGTAGTTGAGCGGGCTTTTGCTAAGGGGGGATTAGACCAAGCTACAGTAGCCCGTATCGTCGCTAACGTACCACTCCCCCGGTAGGGGAGTGGGGCTAACAGGGCAGGGGATAGCAAAAATAAAAAATTACTATTCCCTTGCAAACGAAAATTTTATTCTCTACAATAGGTATTATATGCAACTCGAAAAACAGTCCGTACAAATTGGGGACTCGATCATGTACCCCAGCTATGGGGCATTTTTGGCCGATGTGCTATCGGTCGATGATAAATCCCGCCGTAAGGCGTCACGACGAACGGGGGATACCGAATGGTCTGGTACGGCTACGTATGAGGATGCGGTACGGCTAGCCGTTAACGGCTGGGAAGCTGGTACTGAAAAGGTAGCCGATCTAGTATCAGAGATTACGGCCAAAGTGCTAGGCAAAATTGTAGAGCAAACTATGTATCTCGACACTACTACCCAATACTGTTGGGATATGGCTAGCGCGGTAGCCGGGGTACCTCAATGTGGCGTTAATTTTGCACCCGATCAAGAAAAGAAACTAGTGCGAATTGTAGTGGATTTTGGTGCGTCTAGCTTCATTGGCGGAAACGTTCTACTGGTAAAAGCTGCTACTATCGCTAGTTTAGTGGCATCGCTAGAATATGCCCAGTTTGACACAGAGGTAATTGTGGCCACTAATAGCGGAGACAAATATTCTACCCGAACTATTCAATGCGGGATGCTGCTAAAGTCTCCGGGTATGGCAATGGACCTATCTGTGATGGCATATGCTTTAGGTCACCCCGCGTTCCGCCGTAGAATCCATTTTCATTGGATGGAACAATTTTACTCCCTTCGCGCGTATGACGAGTGGCTATCGAGTAAAGGTAAAGAAAACTATGGGGTAGGCAATTGGCTAGTTGGACTAACTGGAGATATCAATATAGCGCGGGATTATGAAGGGCTAGACGGATGGACCAAGCCCGAAGTTGCCGTAGCATGGATCATGGAACAACTAAAAGCCCAAGGGGTACAGCTTGCGGATTAATCCCCCTTCCCCTTCCCTCAAACTCTCCGAGTGGCTAGCGATAATCTCGTTAGCCCTGTTACTCGCCTTTTGTTTGCTAGTCATGTTTGACTAGTATTTTATCCACCCAACACCAAAAATTTTGTTGCACTCTGTCAAATAGTCCGATAGACTATCAATATCAACACAGGTGAGGTAGAGCAAAACTCTACCTCTCCCACAACATAAAAAAGGAAACTATTACCATGGCTGCATTTGACTTTAAGACTTTGACCTTTATTAAGGCATCCGAGATCCCAGCTAATCGAGCGTTTGGACGTACCAGCACCCCCAAGCTGGGGATCTCCGAAAACGGGCAGGGCAGATTTAGCAAGGCTCTTTTAGAGCACGAACAATGGGCTGGGAAAACGAGACTCTGGGTAGGCTTTGATCCCGCGTCGCGTACACTTGGTATCATGCCAATCGGGGACAAACTGCCCAAGGGAGTTGCCGAAACTGACCTATTCATTATGAAGTCTGGGGCGAAACATCCCGATATGTATTACATCAGCATGTCGGGTATCCTCAAGCAAATCGGGTATGATTTTGTGGCATCCGGCAATCAAACGTTCCCCGTTGAGATTGGTGCGCGTGGGGAGTTTAGCGTTAACATTCCCACTAGCCTAGTCCCCCCAATCAAGGTACCCCGTAAGCCTAAGGGCGTTCCTGCTAGTGTCAAAGCGGAAGCGGGATCAGCTACCAGACTTACTACTGCTACGGCGGAAACTGAAGAGGATCCGTTCGCCGAATAGCCTACTAGCTACTGTGCCCGACAAATACCCCCAAGTCTGCAAAGATTTTGGGGGTATTTGTGTTTTTGGTCGTCTGTTCTCCCCTTCCCCCCGAAACTTGCCTGTTCCCGGCCCTGCCACGCCATCGCTAGAAAATTTTGACACTCACACCCCTTCCCCGCGCACCGATCAATCCTACCCCCGTTCTAGCCCCAAATAGCCCTATAGAAACTAAAAAAGCCTAGACTAGAGCGTGTTAGACTCTGATCTAGGCTTTTTACGGGCAGGCTTACCCTATTTCTCGCATCCCATCCGGATTCTTTTTATCATCCCATTTTTGCCAATTCAGCCCCATGCTAGAATCTACCCCGACGACTAGCCCCTTAGGTCCTGTAGCTCCGTTCGTGAGTTCCTTGCACGGCCCTTGCATCACTATCGGTATATCCCTCAACGCGGCTTGTACCAGTTTTTCCCTCACCATAAATTGCAGCGAATCATGAATCGTGTTTTGAAATCCATACTCTCGATTCATCCCAAGTTTCTCTAGTTCTAGTATCTTACTAGTTATCATACCAAACGCGGCGGATTGTACCCTAAACGCGATTGCCTTATCCGCATCTGTACCCTGCTGTCTAATCCATACGTTCTTTTGTCGATTAAACACGTTTCTGTAAACTTCATAAAAATGCTGAATCCGCCCGAACTCATTCACCAGCCACGTTTGCCTGTGCGCTAGTTCTTTTATCTCCCGCTTAGTTTCTTCCACCTTCGGGAACATCTTCCCTATCGCAGATTGTAACTGTTTGGCGTGATGTAGCCCTGTGATGTATTTTTTATTTTGTCGCCACAATCTCATGGGACCTAGCCCTAATTGATTCCCCAACACGGTAGGCTTGGCTACCTTTTGCCGGACTACTGGGTAGTTAGCTTTTACTTGTTTGCATATCGCCCGTATCTCTTCCACCCCCATGGTCTGAAAATCCACCGTAACCACTTCATCTATCACACTACTAGCAAAAATACTATGGGGATCTACTTGGCTAAACAATATGTACGTCGGATCATTGGCAACATACCCCATGGTAGCGACATGAAAACTCTTATAGTCAAACTCCAAAAACACGTAACCCTTAGGGCATTCGATAATCTCCCTAAACAATTGTCCCGTATCTGTATGCTTACTACAGTTTTGTACGTTCGGTCTACGGGATGCAAATTGACCCTGTGGCGGACCAAAATTAAACTTACTGTGTACTCTCCCATCCGGCGCGGGTTCCCAGTTCGGCAAATCGTTGGTTATTAGTTTTCTGATACTACGGGATTCTAGCACGGCTAACAAAACATCGTCGCCCGTACTCTCCGCTAACTCTTTTAACTCATCTTTCCCCGTAGTTTCTTTAGTAACCCCTTTTTTAGTGGCTGTAGGTACCGCGTACAACTTAGCCAGTTTTGGCTCGGTAGCTAAATAATGATCGTGCATGAATTTGATATACCGGGTTAACTGTTGCTTGCTTGCCTTGAACGGCTGTAGCTTACACCACATATGCTCTGTAGTTCGTTCGTTTGTATGCTTGTTTAAGATCTCCTGTTCCCGTAGCACCATCCCAGTTTTCTTTTGGACATACCGGAGTATCTTCTCTTTACTCGGAGGCGCGACCTGTTTTGTGTCACAGGTTTCTTTTAGTTTCACTAGTAGATCGCCAACAGCTTTGGGCATGGTCTTGTAACCAAATTCAACATGGTCACCGATTTTCCTTCTCGGCATCAACGATTTTATCTCATCTGGAATAGCCAGCTGTAACTTGTAATCTATTTCCCCTACTTTTATCTCTAACTTGTGCTCTAATTTTCTCTTTTTCTCCACATTAACCGGGATTCCGTTGTCTTTACTGGCAGTTTCTAGTATTGGCCATATGTTAAAAACATGGTCATAATACCCCTGCCATACCCCGATCTGTTTCATTTTCTCCGGTAACCCTTCCCACAACCAATGTACGGCGTCAACATCAGCACATCCGTACCATTCTAACTTATTCCCGTAATAGTGTTTCCATGGAAAGGGAAAATCTACCGTACTAGCAGCAGGTTGTAATGCGCGGTCTAGTTTAGGATGCCAGTGCTTAAACATCCACATCGTATCATGAATCCGCCCGTTGACTGTTATCCCCTTATCTCCTAGTACAACCCCATCGTATCCATACCAGTTATGGCCCAACTTAGTATGTTCCATCGCTAGTATCTCTAGCGCCATTTCAAAATACGGTGACCTAATCGGGAACGCTATCCCAAAATCTTTCTTATGACTAAACTGGATCAAGGTTAGTTCTGTACTACTAGTTCCCCCGCGTTCATCTTCTTCTACGTCACTATCCCGCGTTTCAATATCGCAACTAACCACTAACTGTTGCCGTTCTCTCAGATACCTCACGTATGCCCGCGCCTCATCTATTGTAGGTAACGTGATGTACTTTTTCTTTTTCTTATCCTCCCATGGTTGCCACTCGCCTCTAGCAACCTTTAGCGCTTTCAATATATCTAATTCTAGTACCGGGGTGTAATGATTCATTCCCCGCGCTATAAACTTAGCATCATACGTGGGGATATACAGCCCCATTGCAGACTCTAGCACGTATCCCCGCAATTGTTTAACGTCTTGTTTTTCGTCTGCCTTACCGGAGTACTGGGTATATTGGGTTAAGACTTCCGGCCCTAACCCTAATACCACTTTAGTTTTTCCTCCCCCCGGTTCCCATTTGCCTATCAATGGTTTGCCGTATTGTTTGCTACACTCGCCCGCCGCCTCTTGCCAGTTTTGTTGTATTCCCCCGTAGGGTGGTTTACACCCTAGCACGTTCCATAACTTAAACTGGGATCTACTAGTTCCGGTTAGCCTAAAAACCTGTTCTAGTTTACTCCCAGCTTGAGTTAATTTAGACATCGGTTTTCCACTTAGATAATCATCTAAGGTTAGATAGTCCCCGATAATCGCTACTCCGGACGTTCCCGCGCCATCCGGCACGGAAAACCCTTCCGAGCGGTGATACAGAGTACAGTTTTGACATGACAAAGGTTTTTGCATTAGAGTAGGTTAGGATAAGAAATACTAGCCAATACCGCGCAGATAGCCCCGAAAAACGCTATATACCCCAGTAGGAATATAAGATCCACCATGAAACTTACAAAAGACAGTAACTTGAAGTGATACCGACAAACCCCCATTATCCACACAATACAATCAATTTTGAATTCTTCAATCATGAGTTAAAACTTTGTTCCTAACCATACTAACAGTTTTGCCAATCCAGCAAAGGGTAAAATTATAACCATCAACAATATCACCAAAAGCCCTAACATTGCTCCTGTAGCTATTGTCGCAATAAGTAGCCGACGAAACAACTGTTTCATAACCACGCCACCACGTCCCTACTAACATTAGTTCTCCGAGCGACTAGCCCCGGATTTCCTACAATCGTTAACCCTGCCGGAGACTTACATCGACTAAGCGCTACATATGCCATCGCAGGTTCGCCGAAAAACTTATGGCCAAAGTCTATCTGTACTCGATCTAAACTTAACCCTTGTGACTTATGACAACTAGTGGCGTAGGCTAGTCTCGCCGGGCTATACCATATCTCTCCCATAACCCATCTTTTCTCTGTGTAATCAAAATACGGCATTGTGGCCGATTCGCGGGAAGTTTTATCTAACTCTGTCAGTTCCCGCAAATACTCCCGATAGTAGATAGGCAATGTTTCACGCGTGACCGATTCCTCATCCTGTTCTTCCAACCATTCTTTGTACTGCGCCATTGTACAGTACCTTGGTTGACTCATGCCCATCGGCAAATCCTTCTCTAACACTCTCCTGTTAACCCATCCCACATCTACGTACTTACCATTCCGCGCCAACTCAATTGTTAGTGTTTTCCGCCCTACGTTAACATCTCTCACCCATCCGCAATCTCCATTCACCCACAAAAACTCTGGGGTTTGGTTAGACAAAATCATTACATAGCTGTTAATGGTACATATCAACTCTTCCGGAATCTGTTTCCATTCCCCCCTTTGTTTTCCCCATCGTCGCGACGGCAACTTTACTAGTGTATTCCCCGCTTGCACTAGTCTCTGTAAATGTACCTCATTAAACCTATCAACTTCTTTGTTAACCGCAAACAAAGTAGTCCCATCGAACTGGGTACTAGATTCATCTAACCATGTGATTTTCTTGTTATCGGCTAAAATTGCAGCCGCGTTCTCCCCGTCGCCTTGCCTAGCAAAATTTAGCGCGGCTACATAATCTAAATCTGTTTGCCGATGACACTTTTTCAGCCTAACCATGTTCGCCGCGTAATCCGGCCAATATTGCGACTTAAACGCGTAGTTCCCTTGAACAGGAGGTAATTGGCAAAAATCCCCCGTTAACATGATCCCAAACCCGCCCCGTCTTTGTACCTCTTCTAGTTTGTTAATATCCTGTATGGCTTTAGTAATCAAATTTAGCTGTTCTGCGGGCATCATAGAACATTCGTCTATAATGATTCTCCGGTACTTCCCTGATACCTCTTTCAACGTTCGGGTTAGTCTGCCACTAGCATAGTTATCTTCTAGTGACTCCGTATCCCCGTATTTCAATGCAGAGTTTACGGTGGTTACTGTTTCGCTATCGGCAGCTCCTGACAAATTCACCGCCGCTATACCAGTAGTGGCACACAGTAGCCCATACTTTTTATCTTTTCTAACCATCTCTTTTACTTTGAAGGTTTTGCCCGTTCCGGCGTTACCCGTCAAAAACGCGTATCTAGGTTTTATTTCTGGTTGTTGTTTACTCGCCATTATTGTTTTCCTTAATCCCGCCCTAGACTAGTAGATTAGTCTAGGGCGAGTTTGTTAATGGTTAGTTGTATTCTAGCGCGGCCGTAAGTAGTTTCATCACTAACTTAGTCACTCGCCGGAGTTCGTCTATTTCTTTGCGGGTATCGTGCTGTTGTGTACGTGCAACGTGAGCATAATTTTCGCTTTGGTCATTTCGCATGACCATCTTTGTAAATCTAACCTCTAGATCTTCTAGTCGGCTAGTAGCTGCTTGTGCTACAGTAACTTGAGTACTGTATTTTGCTTGGTACTCGGCGCGTTGACGATCTGATAATTCCCATCCATGTGCAACTTGTTCGTATTGTCCTCGCCATTTCGCAATCTCTTCTACTTGATCCTTTACTAGCTGTTCTAGTCGCGCAATCTGTAGAGTTAATGCAATTGTTTGCTCATGCAAAGCATGTTCCTCATACGGGTAAGGTTTTGCTTCTGGGTACGGAACATCTTCCGTCGTCTTTTCTTTTGGGGTCTTTTTTTTAATCATAAATTTGTACCGAAATCTAACTTTGTTCCTATCCTATCTAATCACCGAACATCGCTTCCAAATCTTCATCTTCATCTTCTTGGGCAGGGGCCGGAGGAGGTGCCGGAGGCATGGCCTTTTTAGTGGCACTAGCAGTCTTAGGCGCAATCGTCGTCACCTTGGGGGCCGCTATCACTACCTCATCATCGTCCGGGGTCTCTGTGGCAGCTACAGGGGCCGCAGTCCGTACCTTTGGCCCTGTTCCTGCCTGTACTGTTCCCTCTCCGGGTTTTTCTCCCCAATCCTTAACATTTAGTTTCGCTGTAATATCCTCAGTACCTCCCCCCGGGGTACTGATACTCACAATATGTTCACGCGTTCCATCTGCATTCAGCGGGAATTGTGACATGTTCCTAAAAATAGTTTTGCTTTGTTCTTTGCTATACCCATCCCAATCTACTAAACAATCCTTTACAATCCGTTCTACAGAAAGCCACTTAACAAACCCGCGCACCAACGTTAATTGGTCCACATCCTTGTTAGCTAACTTCTCTTTAGGGAATCCACATTTAAACAGCACATACGCCAACGTGCTAATCTTCTGGCCCCGATTCATCCGGCTACTTACATAGGCGTAAATCGCCCGATTGTTTACCGCTTCATCGTTCGACACAATTCGACATTCTAGTGCAATACTGTAGTACGTAGTATTCGGATCTTTGTCGTCTGTGCGACGCATCTTAATCGGGTTATCATCCGCTAAGGCTACCCGTAGGTTATACCTACCAGCTACCGGAGGTACCGGAATCTCATATGCATCCGCATCAACATCTAATTTAGACGCTACTCCGGTAGGCAACTTGGGGTTAGCCAAATCGCTAAGCTGCAATACTTCTTCAAACTTCTTTTCTTTCTTTTCTTCAACGATTGCCATATGGTTAGTTTTCCTGTTTCTCTAATTGCAAGTCTAGTTTTAATTGGTTGATATCACGTTCTCTAGCTACAGCAGCTACAAAAGCACGTTGGATCAGTATTGCGGCTTCTTCTAGTAAGAAGAAAATCTCTTCGTTATCTACTACTGCCATAACCTATGTTTCCTTCTGTTTCATCTTTCCCTCTTTCACCGCTTGAGCTACCTTGCGGCTAAACTTGTAAAACTTGTCTAATCCGGCGGTAGACTCTAAAGGTATAAACCCTTGGGGCCATTTCCTTTCTAACATATGCATATGTTCCGGCATAAACCTAACCTTAGCGGGGTAAGCTACCCCCGTATCGGCATCCATATGTTTCTGCCACCAACCGCGCCGATCCTCTTTCAAAACTTTGGTACCGTCAGCGGATTCTAGTAAATACGTATCCACATCTAAGTGAAAACATTCTTGAAACCATGACGGTATTTCTGGGGTTGTAGCGTCGCCCGCAGACTTGGGTCCATAAGTAGCTGTTTTAGTTTTCTTATCTTCCCCCTTACCTACTAGCGCCGTAGCCACAAACCGATCTATGTTAAGTGTAGAGATACTGGCAAACCCCATACACATGATTTTGTACACTTCATTTTGCACTAATCCATAATGGCCTTCCTGTAATCCCCCTACTGAGTAATCTCCCTCTTCTATCTTCCATGCGTGCTTAAACCCCGTACCTTCCTCTTTTCCTCCTAAATGAACTAACAGTAGTCTAGCTAGTTGTGTCATATCCTCGAACAGATACATTCCCACTTCGGCTAGGTCTTTAGCCGTGGGCTTGCACATATCTGCTATAGATAGATGCTGTAACCCGTTCGCTAAATTCCCATTCTTAGTAACTGCCACTGGCCAATTGCCAATCGACAAAGCCTTAATACTAGCCAATGCCTGTTTGCCGTCAACCGCAATTTTAGTCAAATCTAGCGCGTTAACTTCCCCGCGTTCGATCATTCCGCTATCTTCAAACGGTTGCCATCCTCCCCCCGAACACGATATTAATCTAATCGTTCTACCGGGGTTCTCTTGTAAGTAGTCTTTTGCTAGAAAGTAGAGTTGTGTGGTTTTACCTACCCCAGAGTCCGCGTAGATTATGGCGGTTCTAGTTCTAGCCATGCCGTACCGGACCATTTCTAGACCACAACGCGATTTCTTTGTTAAGGTTTAAGATCTTCGCCTCCGCCATTGCAATCCAAGTTTCAGCGGCTTTAATTTTCAATTCCTGTTGTGTGATATCAAATCTGGCGACTTTGATCGTTTCCTTCTGTTCTGCGAGTGATTTCAAAATTTCAGCCCACGTTTGTTTTACTTCATCTATACATAATTGTGGTTGTTCGGATGCCATGTTACACTCTCCCCGACTTAACCGCAACCAAACTTTCTTCTAGAGACTTAATCCGCCTTTCCGCCTCTTTAACCGCATTTTCGTTATAGGATAACTCTGTTTGTAGCCGTGCCGATTTATTTTGTGTATGTACTAACACCCCGCGTTGATGTACAATCTCCCGGTTTATTTGAATAATCTTCTCTTGTATAGTCATGTTCCTTGTTTTTCCTTCGGGCTTTTCGATCTCTCGCAACTTGGTTCAAGTTTTTCTAATTCGGCTTGTTTATTCACTATCAGCCGCACATACGCATTAGACGCGTTAGATACTAACTCTAGCCGTTCGTGTAGCGCCTTAGTTTCCGCCGCATACGTATTTATACACAATTGATACTGCAATAGCTGTAATTTTCGTAACCTTACCTCTTCTCTCCGCTTTCTATCCACTTCTGTTCTATCGGGTGGTGACTTACTCTCCATTCTAGTTTTCCCTCTCTTATCGCATCGGTTATTGACTCTGGTATAGTCTGCCCTGTACCTTTATGACAAACGGACTCGGCAAACTCGCATTTGCCGGGATAAAAACAACTATGTTGATACGGCGGCGCGAGTCTATCAATTTTAGCCCGATCTCCCGGTACCGTCTGTAACGTTTCCGTCGCATATTTAATCCTCTTCGCGTCCGCAGTTATTTGCACTAACACCCTAGCTACCTCTGTAGGGTACTTAAACCGTTCCACCGGAACATGACAGCTATTCTTAACCACATTAATACTAGTCGGCTGTATCTGTTCCTTCCACAACATCTCTACCCAGTGTTTGATTGTTAACCCCGGTTCCTCCCATACATTGAATTTTATCCATCCTTTCCCTAGTGTAGAGTAGCCCGCCCCATATTCGTTAGGGATTTTGTACCTATGAGCGTAGGCCACTCCGTTAGTTGTGTATCGCTTCCAGCCTACCAGTAATGGAGTGTCTTGTATCCATAGCCCCGTCGGCTCTTCATTTTGGTCTTTCTGTCTATATCTAGGACCTTTGATTAGAAAACAGTACCGGACTCCTGCAACCCGATGTTTAATTTTCCGCTCTACCATGACCGATTCCGTAACACCCTGCAAATCGCATTGATATGTCTTTTCGGCTCTAACATCATAACTAGCCATTGTTTTGAGCGAGTAGACAAAAACATCCCGGCTAGTTTTCTCTCTCAACACCGCATCGGCTGTTGCAAGAAAATCTAACCCCGCAAACAACTCATTATCAACCTCCCGTTCTATTAGTTTCACGTCATATTTAGCCATGATCTGTGGGTATTCTTTGTATGCCCATACCCTAACCATCGCTTCCACTAGCGCCGATTGCTCCGCTTTAGTGTATTCCATATATTCAACTGCAACATCAACAAAGTTTTTGTTCTGTACTGTTCGGTTGTAGTAATCTAATGCGGCAGTTACTCCTTTTTCTGTGTCTCCTGTTCGGAGTATTTCAGCTACGCCGGAATGTACGGCACTACCATCGACTAGTGGAACATAGTTATTAGTGGTGCGTAATCCTCTACCGCCGTAGCCATATGTTATCCATCCTTTTCTGGGACATCTGCGCCATGTTTCTATCTGTGATCTGGAGATATACCGCATGTTTTACCCATATTTCATGAACTCCCCCACAATCCGCCCTTCGCTTAACCCCCGCGCAATTTTGTTAATCGCGGTTCGGATTGTAGAGTTAACTGTATCTGTGTTTAACTCCGCTTTTACTGTCATCAAAGTGCCAAATTCCTCAGCACTTAGTCGAATAGTTAATTTATGTGGCCTAACCACTCGTAATATCATTGTTTATTCCTGTATTCATTTTGTGCCATGTTCTGCTGGGCCGTTTGCCTGCCTCATAACTGTAACCTGCCGTCAAAGTGCCGTCAACCTATTTTTGCACTTTTTCCAAAATCTCCAAATCGCCTTTATAATGATACGTTCTGTCACTAGGGGTAGTGTGAGGTAGCCGTCAAAATGCCGCATTTTGTGGTCACAATGTTGCACTACTTTTTAACCGGACGTGCTAGAGTCTACCTATACCTATGCCCGAACCACTTGACCCTTTCCTAGCCGACGTACCCACGTTGGCACAAATAGTAGTGGAACATGATAACGATGTTCCGAGCGTTAACACTAATCTACCTAGACCTAACCCGCCAGGATTAGGCCAATCTATAAACTTTCTCTTTCCATGGATGGCTAGTCTACAGGTCCATGACAGAGGTACGCTACTAGGATCGCACAAATCTAACCATAATAACGCTATTATTGCGCTAACTCTAGCGCCCGAATGGCAGGGAGTTTTCGGGTATAACGAATTTGATTCTAGAGTTTGGGTTAGGCGCAAAAACGGGTTAATGTTTATAGAGCCTGACGAACAAGTTTCAGACTTGCACTTTGCAACATTACATCAATGGTTTGATAAACTAAATATTGAGATGACAACCGAAAAGCTAAGACTAGCTGTTCATACGGTTGCCAGTATGCCGCAAAACAAATACCATCCGGTTAGAGCCTACCTAACTAGTTTGCCTGTCTGGGATGGCGTACCAGTTTTGTCAACATGGTTAGAATACATGTTTGGCGCACAAGGGGACCCCGAATACTTATCTGCTATTGGTCAATGTTGGATGCGATGCGCGGTTGCTAGGGTTATGGACCCCGGATGCAAAGCAGACAACATGTTAATCATTGAAGGCGACCAAGGGATAGGAAAATCAATGGCTTTACGGGCATTAGCTGGGGAATGGTTCACAGATCAGATATCTAGTGACCTAGCTAGTGTGGCCGCTAGTCATTCGTTGCAAGGAAAATGGATTATAGAATTGTCCGAACTGGCAGGGGTTAGAAAATCAGAGATAGAAGATATAAAGGCTTTTGTTTCTCGCCAAGCGGACTACTACCGTAAACCTTATGCAAGACAAGTAGAAGAGGTACCTAGGCAATGTGTGCTAGCTGGTACTACAAACATTACCGATTGGTTGAAAGATGAATCAGGAGGGCGGCGGTTTTGGCCATTTTTCGCCACTAAGATTAAAATAGACTTAATCCGGCAACAACGAGACCAACTATGGGCGGAAGCATTGTGGCAATACCAAGAGGGGTTACCCTTGCATTTAGATTACAACATCGGGACTAAGGCCACACTAGAACAATCTAAAAGACTAGAAGATGATGAATGGGTAGAGTTGGTAGAAACTTACATGCTAGGAAAGGATACCGCTACAACCCAGCAAATAACAACCGAAATGTTAGGGATTCCGGTAGGCAGTGTAACAACAGTACAATCTAGACGATTAAGCGGAGTGATGACTAGATTAGGGTATGTTAGAGTACAAGTATTCCGGGGGGGAGTAAATCACAGGGGTTATCGAAGGCGGGTACTCGTCAAAACCTAGCGGGGGCCGCTAGGTTAGCACATACCCGCTAGGAAGTTTTGAATAGAATCAACAACATAGCGCGATTAGCAGATTAAGCACCATTTTCC